>ERZ781399.2976-NODE-2976-length-13307-cov-4.228041_pt1 | contig 13307 bp, 17 predicted proteins | sample MGYA00511014_ERZ781399 | MGnify/ENA primary metagenome ERZ781399 (study PRJEB29847, sample SAMN06458254) | wastewater metagenome | isolation source: Wastewater bioreactor | place: South Africa: Cape Town | study: EMG produced TPA metagenomics assembly of the...
TGTTGAATGTTATATTTCGAAAATAGGAATCTTTTGACGTTTACATGCATCAGATTATGTATGAATTGAACACAGGAGCAGTTCATTGAAGTATATTGAATGTTATATTTCGAAAATATGAATCTTTTGACGTTTACAGGCATCGGATCATATTTGAATTGAACATACGAAAGCTTCATTGAAATGTGTTGAATGATTTCGTTTGAAAGTGGCGGACTCAGGATTGATATGGAAATGAGATAGTATTTGATTAGTTGTTTCATGTTGTGGTATAAATATGGTGTTGTTTGTTTGTGAAAGTCGTGGATAACGTTTTGGTAAGTAGAGATGCAGTTTGCGGATGTGTGATATATTCATCGTTGGGTTTAGTTTGGTTTGCGTTGCGTTGCAGGTCATGCTGGTTAGCTAGAAGGGAGAGAAAGAAGATGAAGTTTGTTGTTTTAATGATATCTGTTGAGCTTTATTGAAGGAGCTTAGTAGAACTGAAATGTATTATAGACTGTATAGAACATATGGTGCGAGTTGTTGTGTATGGGTGACGATATTTGGTTTTCTGGTGTTTGTAGGGTTTTCGTTAGATGTATAAGGTTTATATTGTGCGGAGTGAGTTATTGTATTTGGAAGTTGTTTGAGGTTTTTTGTTTTGAGCCGACGATTTAGGGTTAATATTCAGGGTTGTGGCTATTAGATGTTGAATGATAGGCGAGAGCAATATTTTGGTGTGTTGGTGGCTGAATTCACAGGATCGATTGTGAGGTTTCCACGTAATAGATGAGATGCTTTAGAGGTCTGTGTTGTAATTGTATGGTTCTGATATGTTTCTATATGTAGGAATGAGTTTTGTGTATCATTGAGTGGTAGAGTCGTGTTGACGGTCGGGATGCGATGAAAGGGAGAACGTTTTTTTCCTTTCATAGAAAAGCGTATTGTACATTCTATTTTGTGATTCTGATTATATGCAGAGATTCTGAAAAGTATAGAGAATATGTGAGAAAAGAAATATTTTCATTGTTGAGTTGATCCATAGTACTGATGGATAGGTGATATACGAATGAATTTGATGATGACGATTGGTAATGGAGTATTTTTTCGAATAAGAGTTATTGATATAAAATTCAATTATTGGAAGAAAATGAAATTTTTATTGAAGAGAAAAGTGCTAAATGGAATCGCAGTAAATCGCGGTTAGATTTGTACAAGCTTTAGCAGAAGATGTTGAACAAGTGGAAAAGGCAATCTCGAATGTGATAATAGACGTCAGGCGCATGATAGTATAGAGTGAAATTCTTCGATTTGTTATTATGTATTCAATGATTTTTATGAGAAATAACTGAAATAGGTTAATAGGACTCTTAAACATGGTTTGGTATAAAATCTGTGGAATGGATATTCAAGAATGTATGAGGATGGATGTAAGGATATTATATATAATTGTATAGTATGGTGTGTGATAATGTGGCACATACGGCTCAAATGAACACTAAATACAAAAATTATGAGTCTCATATGTGTGACTGATCATGGGACAATCATGTGAACAATGGACTAGTCATTGAACAAATATAATGTTGAGTATCCTAGATACTCTGTCAATTACCATAGTCATTTAATTAACTCTTGTTATTAATGCGACACGAGGTAGCATATGTTTCAAAGCAATGCGCTGCTGAAATGTTTTTGGACTTTTATATAAATTGCTTATTCCCAACTATTTTGCGTGTATCAAAGGGAAACGTAAGATGTGCGAAAAATGCAATCATTGACTCTTGTTTCTTACCATTAAATCGTTGCTGTAATTTCAAGTAGATATAATGTTTTTTCTTATTTTTGTCGAATTCGACACGTTCAACACGGAAACAAACACCTGGTGTAATAAGTTCTTCTTCTTCTTCAGGATATTCAGATAATTCACTAAGATCCGCAATGAATGCATAATAAACTTTCATGATAAATAGAACATTGGCATCGGAGAAATTTTCCGCCTTTGAACGATTGCGACTACATGATGAAAAACCTTGGAACGACCCATATTCCTCTTCGTTTTCAGTCATCTTTTTGTACTGATTGATTTGTTCAGGCGTTAAGTTGGCACCCCGATAGAGTTCGATATTAGATCGTACTTTCTTGTTGAATGGATCATCCCATAAAAGCAAACAAAATGGACCTAACGTTTTGATTTTACTTCGCCAGATTTCTTCGTCGTCTTTGCTTCCAACCAATCGCATTGCAGCATTTAAAGTTTTGTATAGAAAACTTTCTAATGAGTATAAATATGCACAACATTTCCATACATCTTCCATACTTTTGTGCTGTGTTTCCAAAAGAGTATTAGCCATTTCTTCGGCTTCTCGCTGTTTCTTAATATGTTTACCTTCCTTGATGATGCCTTGTGCTGCTTTTTCAACTAGTTCTGGTATTAGTTGTGGCTTTTTTGACGGAAGATCTTCCATCTTAAGATTCAAGTCTCTTCTAACTTCTATAACGAATGGTGACATCCAACCATATTGGCCACCAAATGAACGGTCAGAACTAACTGGAAGATCCATAAAACGGGCTTCCCTTAAATGTTTGTCTTCTCTTTTACGTACCACTCGTTCTACTGGTCTTTGCTTGTAAGAATCTTCAGTAGATATTTGCAAATTATCGTTAAAATCTATATAATAAACGTCCAAGACTGCTTGTGATTCTTTGTTCTGATAGGCGCGTTCAATAATCATATTTTCAACGTCCGAATAATGTTTCCATTCCGCTTTTTCGCCTGAGAATGGATCTTCATTAGCTTTCCACATCCATTCCACTGCTTTCAATGAATTCGATGTTGTCGTCAATGGTTTTGATATTGCCATTTGATTGTCACTAAATTTTCTCTTTGAAATAGTCAACTAATTGAGATTTGTTCACTTTTCTTCGATGGAATCAACGGTATGAATATTTTGGGTTTGATGAATGTTATTAGAATCTATGCAAATGAAAGAAAATAGAGCTTTTATGTTTTTGCCTCTCTCTATATATATAGTCGTCTCTGTTTACATAGAATGTACATTGTTTTGGTTGGCTACCTCGTCACAATTCGCCGAAAAAAGAGAGAGAATGAAACAAAAACAATTCACTCCAATCCTCTGTTCAATCTACTATTGACATAAGCTACTGCATACATTGAGGATCTATTGACGAATTCACTTGAAAGCACTTCATACACTTTGTTTTAAAAAAAAACTTTATTGATCAAAGAAAAAGTAGGTGACTGATTGAAATTTCCAAGTTAAGAGTAGCATTTGAGAGCTGTTCGAATTCTTTGGGATCCAGAATCCATAACGAATCCAAAGAATCCAGCGACGTGAAGGGTGTAAAAGCAAGGGGGAAAAGGCGGATTCCCATGGGATTCCCTGGATTTCCAATGTATTCCCAAGATTTCCAACTAAGCAGGGAAAACGGAATTTTTGGGATTCGGAATCCATTAATAATCCTGGGAATACATTGGGAATCCAGAGAATCAAAGCTGGGACTTATCTTCTTGTGATTCATTGCACTAACTCATGTCAAATTCATTGGATTCCCGAGATTCTCAGGATTCCCAAAATTCCTAATAGATTTTAACGGATTTAGAATCCCAAGAATCCGCTTTTTCCCCTTTGTGTAAAAGAATCCAAGGATTCCGAGGATGGTAAGGACGAGTAGCCGCCTAATTCGACTTCAAAAACAAGTAAAATTTTCTAAAATTTCGATATCTTCAAAAATTTTTACTTCTCACTCAAATTTTCACTCTTTTAATTCTAATATCGAAGTCGAATTCATCTCAGTTATATAGGCCTTTACCCACAGTTTGGTAAATGCCTACTGTTCACTAATATATAACTGCTATAAATTCAAATTCGAATTGGAAAAATAAAATTTCGTTTTTTATTTGCAGTAGTTTTCCGATAAAATATCAATTATTTTATAATTGTTATTGATATGTGAAAAACAATTGAACTTTTCAATGTAGCAATTTCAAGCTCATGATGGATCGATCACATTCTCGATCAAATGAAAGTGCTGTGTTGTTATATAATTGCTGGTGATGCAAATCGAATCCATCGTTTCACTCCAGATGGAAAATGCTCATGCAATGATTAATTTCAAAATAAACTTCACTTGAATTATATGTCAGAAAAAGAAGATCAACTTCAGTTTTTTTTTGTTTTTCTTGTTTGTAAAATAATAATCGTGTTGATTCAATAGAGAATAACAACAACGACAACGATGAACAAACAACGAACAGACGCGCGCACACAGTTAAAAACAAACACTGAAAGAAAAAGAAAAATGAAATAGAAAGAAAATAGTTGGGAAATAGAAGAGGTTTTTTTTCAAGTTTAGTGCTTAGAACTGCTGAAAACAAACAATAAGAAGGATAAATCTCTAAGATAGCATTGCAAAAGAGAATATGGAAAACCAGACACAACAAAACTGATACAACCATGCAAAAGACGAAGAAAGAAAAACAAACAAAAAGTTATACAGCAACGAAAACTGATGATATCTCTTTTTCTTTAATCAATAGAATGATAAAAGAATAATTTAACAAACGAGAAAAAAAAAGAAAGAAAGCAGAAGAAAAAACAGTGAAATGAACGGTGCAGAATACGAGACAAAAGAACAATATCAAGGAGAGAGAGAGAAAGGAACGAACGATAAACTCGAATGGGACAAACAGATGAGTGTATACGTATTATAAATAGAAACCAAAAATAAGTTGTTTGTTTTTCTTTCTAATAAGTAGAAGATCAAGCATATAAGAAAGTAATCGTGAGTATATGAGAAATATAGTATCTAATTAGATTTTGTTTCGAAAAGACAAAAAAAAACACGACAACATTTGGCTTATTTAATACGTCGATTTCTTCGATGTTGTTGGCGAATTTCCATTGTGATTATTCGGACTATTACTAGTTGTTGTTTGACTTTGAATAGGACTTGAACTATTGATGTTATTAATGATCGGATTAGTCGTATCATTACGGAGTTTTTTCAATTGAACTTTGAGACGTTTCATACCAATTTGAAAACCATTCATTTGATTAATTGCTGCTTGAGCTGATCCTGGATTATCATAACTAACAAAACCTAAACGAAAAGAAAAGTTTCGATGTGCGAAAAAACAGTCATTGTTGATTTACCGAAACATTTGCTTCGATTTGTTGTTTTATCAACAAATACTTTCGCTGAAATAATCAATCCATAGGGTGCAAATGCTTGAGCTAAGTCTGCATCGCTGTATTCTTGAGGCAGATGATAGATAAACAGATTGGCACCATCAGGACCTAATTGAAATCGAAATAGAATTAAAAGCATAATCATTTCACAAACCTTCGGTATGCTTTCCGACTGCTTGAGAATTTAAATAGGATGGCGATGGAAAAACAGGAAACGAACCACCAGGTGCTGCTGATGATGAATTAGTTGGTAAAAGACCTACGAAGAAGAAGAAAAAAGTGAAGATTTAGTTCTGCATTAAGTTTATTCATTACCTCCATTGTTGAGTTGAGACATTGCAACAAGATTCTGCAGATTATGATGAGCATCTATACATTTCAATAAAAAGTTTTAAAAAAACACATCGTTTGTTAATTTCTTTTACCCGCACAGCCATTCGATAGCGAATTAGCATTATTTGCGTACATCGAAGGTAAAGTTGGTGGATATGCTGGATTGCCAGGTGTACCATTTTGATTATGATGATTTGCTGGTTGACCATTGACATTTGTTCCGCATAAAAGTAATGATGATTCGTTATTATAGGTAGTTGTGTTTAGATTTGGTGGTGGTATTCGAGGAGAATTTAATGCATGTTGTTGATCGGGTATGTTCAATGATTGATTAGTATCAAGTTGAGAATTTAATCCTGTATTAGATGGCGGTGGTGGAGGGAGAAGAGGTGCTTTATTTCCGTTGATATTTATATTATTTGAAAACATTTGAAGAAGATTATTTAATGCCGCGAGATTGATTGCTAGAAACAATCGATATTGAAGAAGAAATTTGGAAAGAAAAAAGGCTTTACCAGTGCCGTTATTTCCATAGAATCCGTAGTTTTTCAATAATTGCTGAAGAAATACTAAATTACTGATTTCAGGTAGAAAATTATACGTATTCATATGTTGAGGATTAGGCTAAACAAAAAAAAGGGCGAACATTGATTAATAATTCATTGAGAACTAAACAGGATTACTATGGAGGTTCCCGGGGGCATCTGTGTCATGAGAGCATTATGAGGATTAGTGTATTGTTGTTGGATTTTTTTCGTTTCTTTATCTTTGGGCGTATCAGCAAATTTAACCACAAGTGGAGACGAACAACCCTTGCGAAACAAAAACACAAAATAAAACGACTAAAAATCGATATATTTCTCGTACTTCCATTGTTTGAGATTGATGCATGGATTTAATAGCATTTAAAGCACATTGACGTTTTTGAAATGTGACAAAAGCACAACCTAAAACGAGAGACTTTTGTTTTTCTTTCCTATTCGAGGACGTTGAATTACCTCGACTTTTCCCATTCGCATCGCGCAGTACCGTACAATCTTCAATCGCTCCATAGGATTGAAAAATCGTGCGAATATTTTGTTCATCAAGATTTTTCGAAACCATACCAATGAAAAGTTTTCTCTCATTTCGATTTTCTGTATCAGCAGGTTTCATTTGTATTGGATGATGACTTCCGTTCAATGTTCGCAGATTATGCAGCGCATTTTGCGCATCTAACGCTGCTTTTCTCGAATAGAACGTTACAAAACAGCAACCTTTCGATTCTCCTGTTTGTTTATCACGCAAAACATTCAATTGAAACACAGGTCCGAATTGTTCGAACATGTCACGTAGTTCGGACTCGTGCATATTCCGTGGAATCTGTCCGCAAAACATCTTAATTGCGTCCGAATCGGGCTCATGTTGTTGTTTGTCGGTGTTGATTGTTGTTGTTGAGGATGGTGATGTTGAAAGATTAGCTTGAGTATTCATTGGTAAGTATTGAAATTCATGACATTGAAGAATAATAAGACGAGACGAGTTTACGAAGAAAACAGGCGAACGAATATTGACGAACAACGACAACGACCATCGCAAGAGGACAACGACGACGAACGAGAACGAAAAGACAACTAAAATATAAGAAGAAGATTTTATTAAAATTTCAAACCACTGCGTGTTTTCATTGTAAAATAGAATGAAAAAACACACGCATGCATAATCAGAAAATCAGCGAATCAATTTATGTTTACGCTGTTTACAACACCCTTGTTGTTATACATGCGAACATAACACGACATCCAACACAAAAATCTCGTCGCTATGAGACACCGTAGATGTCGCTCATTTATTGAGTGTAGATTTATTTCAACAACAACAACAACACAACATTTACAAATAAATTAAGAAATCAAAATTAAAAAAAAACACACTAATTTACATATGTTCGAGTTCGGTTTGATTATCATCTGAGTAGAAATCAAGAATATCGTCGGTTTCATCGACAACATAGTTGAAATCATCGGGTTCAGCCATTTCACAAAGAGGTATAAACGGTTGACTTGTACCCTCAACGTCAGATGTATTAGTTTGATTATCTGTTGAATTTCGATTTAATAATTTAAATGTGACAGGATAATGACGACTTTGAAAATGAAATTGATGAGATGTTTTCTCATTCTCCTACAAACAAAACAAATAAATCTGCAAACAACTGTGTCTTATATGGCAACTCACTTGTATTTCATTTATTTTCATAATAGTTCCGTTAACTCCTTCAGCAACCACTACGATATCATCGTTCATCACTTCTTGTAGATCTTCATTGGTCAGATAAAGAAGACTAATTGAAAAAAAAAACAAATATAAAGATTTCTTTTGTTTCTTTTTGGAAATAATTTACTCTCGTAAAGTAATATCATTCAATGTATTATCAATTCCACGTTCGAGTAACCGAAGTTTCTCACTCCAAAACGTCGATTCATCTTCTAATTCTTGTAATTGTGCTTGTGCACGATGAAGACGTTCGTAAGCTTCGATTGTATTGTCACCTGATATTGCACCTCTGTACAAACGAAAGATTTTAATCATAGGAAAAGAATTCGAATGAGTCATACTTCCATCGAATTGTATTTTTCGATTGTTTTTCAATGAGACCAATGCCTTCGAGAACATTGGTGATATCGTAAATTCGTCGTTTTTGTTTCGTAGCAAGAGAATCCGCCACCTAAAACAAATCGATTGTCTAACTTTGTTCGAGAGAAGAAAAAACGAAATTTACATGTTTCAAATCCATAACACCTGTTTTTGATTGTCTTAAAAGCGACATAAAACGTCGTGTTAATGTTCCTAAACTTTTCTCTTGTCGTGAATAACCAAATCGTCGTTTCGTTGGTGTACCACCAGCCGAACTGCTACTTCGCTGTACGATTGTATTCGAGCCCGAATCATCATCATCATCGCAATCAGTAATCAAAAACGGACATGCTGTCGTCGATTTCGATGATGTTTGCTGTTGAGCCATGACGAAGATCAAAATGAAACTTCGAAAAATCGAATCTACACGCCATGATTTTTATTCCGCTTTTCTTCATTCAGTTCGACCAATCACAAACGAACGGTTGAGTTTAACTTAGCAATGCACTGTGGTCAGTCGAATTGAAGTCTCGGTCAATGATTGGACAGATTTGTTTGCACGAGTTCAACGACAAATAGAAAAAGACAATAAACTATCGATCGACAGATTAGAAAAAGCGATGTCCTCGATTACGAGTGGACTGTCAGAAAATACGATTAAACTCGATTATCTCGGTTCGCCTGTTTCACATGTTGCTCGATCCTATTCGAATATTCATGCTGATATTGACGCGAAATCCGTTGGTTCGAAATCAGTGGGTTCACGTACATCAAAACTAACATACAGCGGTAGGATTTTTGTCATTGGCAATCAAAAAATATAGACTCGATTTCATATAGAATATCCACAAGTACGACCAACGAATCCACTCTATGCGAGTACATTTACTATTCGAACACTTTCATCGGCTGTTTCGAAAGCGTCGAGTACGGCTACTGTTGTCGAACGTCGAAAGAAATTCGATCCGCATACACCGAAACGACCGAACGATTGGCGTTGGTTTGCTTTACTCTGTATTTTTCTTTTTCCACCAACGGGTAATTCAATTTCTTCATTCATTCATTCTCATCGATTCAACTGTCATTTTTCAAAGGTTTACTCGCGTTTGGTCTTGCTCGAAAAGCTCAAATCAAATGTAAAGATGGTTTCTTAGACGAATCACGTAAACTCAACAAACGCGCATTTACTCTATGCATTGTCAGTGTTTTCTGCGGTGTTGCTCTGTTACTTGGCATGTTCTATGGATTCGATTCTTGGCCACGTACAAATGGTTAGATTAAATCAGATATTACGCTCTTTTACTCATCGTCAGATATAAAAAATATTGTTCATCTCTTTCTTTTTTTGTGACATTCCGATACTTTTCTTTTTTTGTATATTTCAATGGTCAGATCTGCATTTTCTGTCGATTGTTGTTCTTTTTTAAAATTTATTTCATTCATATTTCAATTTATTAGATTAGCATTTCTTCCTTATTGTTTTCGAAATTAATAAAATATTCTTAGTGCTACTATCGGATGAGAAAATAAAATCATTTTTTATGAGGTAAATGATTGCTTTATTGAGACATAAGATAAATGAATAGAGTAAAACTCAACTGGAAAAAATACAACAAACAAACAAAGCAAAAATGAAGATCAGTCTATTTGTTTATCTCGTTTTATTTTCAATGAACTTGAACAGAAAGATACCAAGAAATTTTCTTGCTTATTTATATCGATAAATTTCATAATCTTCGGATGATTCAACATCTCGTTTTCGTCGATCACCCTCTCCATCGTCATAGGTATCATCTCCTCCTTGACTATCATCATAACCTTCATCATATGCATCACCATAACTTCCATCATAAGCATCACCATAACTTCCATCATATGCATCACCAGAATCTCCTCCTTGACTATCATCATAACCTCCATCATATGCATCACCAGAATCTTCTCCTTGACTATCATCATAACCGGCATTATATGCATCATCATAACCTCCATTATAAGCGTCATCGTATGCTGAATCGTAGTCTCCAGTTGAGTCTACTTGTTGGTCATAAGTATAGTATTCAATTTCTTGTTCACTGTCATCACCGAAGATAGCTACAGTGAATAATAAAATGCAAAAAAATGTGAATAAATGCTTCATGATTGAATGTTTTCGAGCGAAGCGTCAGCCGACTTAAACAACCGAAAAGTTTTCTTTCGAACACAAATGCTGACGACAATTAATTTACTTGATATTTATATTCATTTCCCTACGATTCACACTACTCGAAATCAAATATTAGGCACTCATATCATTTTATGGATTTTGATATTTTCTTTTTTATTAACCGAAGAAAACATCTGTTTCTAATAAAAATGAAGTATTTTCATTTTGAATACATCTGTTGTGTCCTAGACTGTGTGTATTTTTTTCTTCTTTTGTTTATCAACTGAGAACATGAATGGATCATGAATGATTTCTTTTATTATGAGCAAAAACAACAAAACACAAAGAAACAAGATTTAACTGATTTATTTTTCTATGATAATTTCATTTGTTTTTTGTTTCCAGTTGTTGAATCTTGTTTGACATTTTTTTCGTAATCAGCTCGTTTACGTTTTAATTTTTCGACCTAAAAGAAAATAAAATCTCGCTTTTGTTTTTTTTCTCTTCAATTAAAATCAACTGACTTCTTGTCGTTTCTTCTTTTGAGTAAATTTAATTTGATCGTACAAACGTTTTTGTTTCTTCGGTATTGTCATTTCACGTAAACGTTTCTCTTCATCTTGTTTACGTTTAACAATATTCGAAACGTTAACATTTTGAATTTGACCTGATTCAACACGCATTTTTTGTTTCTAAATCAAATCAATTGAAATAATCGAACAACAAGCAATCGAAGTTCGCCTACTCGTTCTTCTTTGGTTGTTGGTTTCGTTTGTGATGTTTCAGCATTGTCTTCTGTTCGTTTACGTTTAAGATTATGATTCAAGAAACCATTGTTTTCGACTAAATCAATCGAAGGTTTGGCAACAGTCAATTCTTCATCGACATCATTTTCTGCTTGTCGTTGACCGAATCTTTCCGGTGGCACATAATCTCCTTCTTTTTCTTCAGCAAACGGAGACAAATGCGGTGGTAGAACACTTCCAGGAAGATATCCAGCAACGGGCAATAATTTTCGTGCATTAATCGAATCGAAAATCCATTGCGGTTGAATATAAGCTCTAGAAACAGAAATTTTAGGTTGATGGTTGTGCGACGGATTTCGATTTTTACCGATTGACAATCATGTCGTTGAGTTTTGGTCGATCGATGATTTGATGAGTGATTGTTTGATCGGACACGTCGTAAGTCGCGCCTGGACAGAGAGTTTTATCCCAGGAAACTGATCCACCACAAGCACGAATAGCAAATGCGAACATTTCTCGTGGCACTTCTCGACTGAGGAAGAATTTGCATTTAGAAAATAATGTTCGAAGAGTTTTAGCTTCTTCTTCTTTTCGACGAGCTTCTTCATTCGATTCATTTGTTCCCAACTAAAAAATAAAAATAAATTTCTTTTTCTTTTGTTTCTTTCATCGAAATTTAACGAACTAATTCAGCTGCTTCTTGGTCAACTTCAACTTGATCAACCGGATTTGCATCGGGTTTTTTCATAATTGGTAAACCAAGTGACGCAAGAAACTAGAGGAAAGGACAAAAAAAGGAAATTCAGTCTTCTCATTCATCGAAATAAAGAAAAAAACAAACTTCATCGGAAAATTCATCTTCAGAACAGAGTGATGTCAACGATGTTGTTGCTGTAAATGTTAACTGAAATAAAAAAAAGACAACTCAATATGCTTAAATTTCGTAAATCGTGAAGCGCACTTTCGGTGGATAGACCAAACCAAGATCGGAATACAATTTATAATTAACAAAACCTAAGAGTGTTGTATAAAATTCCAAGAAAGTTGCCATAACTTTGAAATCCACATCAGCTGGATTCTGTAGAATAGAAAAAAAACGAAATTTTCCCAATCGAAAGAATTCAGTCATCTCGAATTACTTTATGTCCGAGTTTATGCGGCATAATCCACGTGATAATTTCACCTTTGATTTCTGCTTGAAAGTAATAACCTTTGATTGAAATGAAACATTTCTTTAATGAACCACTTGCAATGACATAATGAAGAAATTCAACGGACAAACGTCGACATAAACGAAGACGTGGTTCGTACAATTTTTTGAGCAATGGAAAATTAGCAAATAGAAAAATCAATGTTAAACAATCGTCTAAATCTCTCAATGCATCAGCAAATGATGGATAACTAAGAGAAAAAAAAGCATATCGATCAATTAGAAAAACAGAATTAAATACCGTTCTCGAACAACATGATCGAGTTTGTAGAACGGACGGTTGTTTTTCAATGTTTCTTCTCGTGTTTTTTCATTACGTGCTTTTGCTTTGGTTAAACGTTTGAGATAGGACTAATTGAATGAAAACAAAACACGAATAGAGACCTAAATCTTGTTTTTTTGTTTTTACTTTCAAATTACGAAATTTATCAATGATCGGTTCGTGTGTAAGAAATCGAATGTCTTTAGCTAAATAAAATGTTTTATTAGCCAATCGACCACGATTTGCTTTTCGTCGGTTTTTCGGTTCGACAGGATAGATTCCTTTGAGAATACACAAACGTCTAAATAAACGATGATTCGTTCGGGAAAAGTTAATCGTTTAGTTGTTTTTTTTTGAATTACCGAAAATCAGATAATGTTAATTGAAGTTTTCGAAGTGCTTGATTTCGACTGATGTAATTCACAGCCGCACCTTTCTTAAACTAAATCACAACGATTACTACACGGTTTTTTTCGTCAAATCATTCAACTAACTTTCTTTTGCATTTTCGGCATGTTTTGTTGTTATCTAAAATAAAATAAAAATCTTCGTTTAGCATCGTCTAATCGATTCATTTCTCGGTTTGATTTTACAACAAATCGAAACGAATAGTTATTAGATGAGAAGAGTACAAAATAACGTTTTATTTGATTGGTAAATAAAAAAAGAGAAAATACTTGTCTACGGAATAGAGAGACATCTTTTGAAACAAACGAAAATGTTTTTTTTCAAACACGTGCTTGTGTTCGATAGACTTGATGTTGAGTAGTACCATCTTCATTTAATTTAACAATCCAAG
>ERZ781399.2985-NODE-2985-length-13286-cov-3.881264_pt1 | contig 13286 bp, 11 predicted proteins | sample MGYA00511014_ERZ781399 | MGnify/ENA primary metagenome ERZ781399 (study PRJEB29847, sample SAMN06458254) | wastewater metagenome | isolation source: Wastewater bioreactor | place: South Africa: Cape Town | study: EMG produced TPA metagenomics assembly of the...
TCGAACTGAAACAAATGAATTCCAAAATTCATCGGTTTATAACGTTCGAAATGAAGAATGTAAAGTCATCGGTAGGATTCATTTTTATTTTGATCTAAACTGAAACCGAAACACTTGTCTTTTAAAAGGTCATGAGATCTATTCGAAAGCTGAATTACGTATGTGTTCAATAACACTTCGTCCAAGTAACGAGCCAATTGGCATTTATTTACGAACTGATACTGAATTCAGTCATATCATAACTTATGTTCGACCGAATTCACCAGCTGATCGTGCTGGTATACAACAGGATGATTGTATAATATCATTGAATGGAACATTGCTGTTGAATATAACATTCGAAGATGTTCTCTATTTCCTTGCTAAAAGTCGTAAAGAAGCTCAACTTGATTTTCTTGTTGGGCAAAAATCTTATTTAATTCAATTGTCACAAGAACAATTAGCATCGAAAATCCACGATCAAATCTCGAAAATACCTGGTTATGGCGAACGAAAACGTTCGTTAACATTGCCAACAAGAGAACAAATCTATCAACAACATAAATATGAGCAAACGAAAAAAATTCAACAAAACGATTTGCTAAATGCCGAATCGAGCGATCGGCTTTCGTTGCAACAGTATAGTTTTCTTGTGCCAGGCGGTCGAAAGAAGAATACTGGCAAATTTTTGGATACAATCGGTCCGATAACAGCTTTTGGATCATCGTGGAGTTTGCCAAGTGAAAAAACAATTACCTATTCGTCCATCCGTGCAGATATCTACGGACAAAAATCAGGTTCGATCAAGATAATGAAAAGCAAAACAAACAGATTTTTCAAAATTATTTGCTAATTTTATAGGTTTCTATGATATTCCACGATATAGTGCACTGAAAACGACGCTTAATTCACCGAAACCAAGTATTGTTGCACCAATATCTTCACTGCCGAATCCACCACTACCGCCGATTGAAGTGAGACCTCAGGAAAACGACCGCCAGTCCGTACAATCGTTAACACCACTTCTCCAACGATTTATGAAATTGCCAAAAATTCTAACAAGTCCAAAACTACTTAAGAAAACTAAACAACCGACTAATACACCATCGCCAGTATTAAAACGTAAATTAACTCTTGGAAATATCTTCAATAAAAGCTCGCGAAGTCCTTCGTTAGCAACACCTTCATTATCTATTCGAGAAAAAGGTATGTCAAACATCGATACTAGGATTTCTGCAAGATAAAACGTTCAAGAAAACACAGAAACCAAAAAGTAGGAGATAATATCTCGTCTGATTCTACTACTTACTAATCAACGACTAGATCTCAAGAGAGAATAACGAATATTTTCGTTGCTTACAATTTTGAATATTAAACGACGAATTCTTTTTAGATAATTCTCAATATTTTCTTTCTAATCTTCATCTAGGTAAGTTCAGTGTATTTGCTTGTATCTTTTTCTGAGATATACGACATCTGAAATATCAAATATGAGCGCGACATTCAAAAACAATTCACAAGATTCAAATGAAATCATTGCTAATATTGACTCTTCGTGTGAAAAATCCGATTCGGAAGTTAATAACAAGACTGGCTCATTCTATATTTCTGACGACGACGAACTAAATGGCGATAGTAACTGTCAAACAAAAGAATTTGAAGTTGTAACAATCGACGAACAAGCGTTCTACGATTCTATATGTTCATCGTCAAATGAACAATTACAAAACTATTCGAAAAGACCGACTACATTACCAATAGATAGGACATTTGATGAGTCAGGTATTTATTGCTGAGAGAAATGTAAATATAACAAACAATTAATTCAATCTAACGCATTGTCTTTCATCAAACAAATCCATAGAATAGTTCGTTTCTCTTTCTAGCAACAACTTGTGTTTCTGAATTGGCTAATTATGGTTATGAAATTCATCGAATTCATCTACTGAAACCAACTGAACTTGTACCAATCGGTTTTAAACTCTCGAAAAAAGCCGATTCATTACAATATACGATGACAGCTATTGTCAATGGTTCACAAGCGGACAAAGCTGGTTTGAAAGTTCATGATTGGCTAATTAAAATCGAAGATAAAGATATACGTTTGACGGATTTACATGATGTTTTGAAAGATATCTATCGATTATTTATCGATCAAGGTTTTGTTAATATGGTCATTGCTCGAAAGAAATGGAGCGAAGAAGAATTAGAAAAACAAATCGCCGAAGAAAATCATTTTCTTTCATCTGTCGGCCTGTCAAATCCGATGTCGTCGAAAGATTTACATTCACCATCGTATCACAAATCGTTAATGAATCACATCATTGACTCGAATTCCAATAAAATTCGTTCGATAACTCTAAAAGAAATAACAGGCCTATATATTAAATCATTTATGTCCAATGAAAACGATCAAAATCAATTACATTTTGTTAATAATATTCAGCCGATTTCGATCGCATATCGAGCTGGCCTGAGAAATTCCGATCGAATTCTAACAATCAACGATGTCGATGCAACAAAAACTTCACCCGAAGATCTTCAATTATTACTTGCCAAATATAAACCAGTGCATTTAACAGTTATTCATGATGTTGAACAATTGAAAGTATTAGAAAATCGTACAAGTGAACAAATTCGAAAAACATGTACATCAGCTATTTACGAAACGCTCGATGCTCTCCAATTGAAAGAACCGAATAACCTTCTATTTACTGATGAACAAGGCTCAGTTTATATCAAGCATTGTGCCATTAGGAAAGAACCAACCGATCAAGCTTTAGGTTTTCTATTGAATTTCGAAGATAATGCTCATATTGCTCGTAGTGTTGAAAGTGGTTTTCCTGCTTATCAAAATGGTGTACGTGATGGTGATATTATTCTTTTTGTTAATAAACAAAGTGTTCAACAAATGACACATGATGATCTTAAAAGTTTCATTCGAACATTAATCTCATCGAACACAACTATTGATTTAATTCTTCTCAATCAAAATGATTTACAACGATACAAAACCTATCATAGTAAAAGATTTATCGATTGGTTGCTTATCTTTTCGAAAATCAACAAAAATCTACCGACTCAAACGAGTACAGATCCTTCGTATGTCAATCAATCATCGAAACAACCGACCACTGATGATCTATCACCGAGTTCTGTTCTAAGTGGTGCGCGTATTTGTGTCGTTGAAATCGTACCAGGTCATTCGATGGGCTTTACTGTTGAAGGTGGTTGTCCGCCACCATTTCGAATCTGTAAAATCGAACCGGATTCGCCAGCTGAGAAAGCCGGCTTACAAATTAATGATTTTCTTATTTCGATTAATGGTACATCGATTCTCGATAAAACCTACGATGGTACTCTTCAAGTGATTCGTCAAGCAACACAAGAGTCACATATTCAATTTGTTGGTAATCAACTTGCTAAAAAGAAATCCTCGGATTCGGATCCAGAAAGTGATGCATCGGTGAGCTACAGTAGCGATGAAGAAAATAAGAAAGCTCGACCAAGAGAAAGTACATCGAATCGAGGTGCAAATGCAGTACAATTGTATCAAAGTAAGTTCATGTCTTTTGTTCGATGATAATCCCTTGTTTCGTTCTATTGAATTCATATGTGTTTGTTCTTTATCTTACCTTCTTAATACTCTTTTCAGTAGAGTTTAAATGTTTTGTCTTCCTTTGTTTTGTAAACATTATTTTAAGCCAGTTGCAATCGAATATGAATAAATAGAAGCTTAGTCTTTTTTCTCTCTCTTCTTCTTTCCATAAATTATTTGTCCGTAGTTGAGTGAAGTTAAAATGGTTTACCTTTATGGCGAGTATTTCCTTTTCGTTTTTTGTTTTATTTCAATTTTGACTTATAAAATTCTATTTTGTAGAACAACGAGCCAAAGAACTCTCGTATGTCGTACGTCATTGTCACATAACGACAACGAGTAGCGATGGTACACAAGCATCGTCATTTGGTTTTGAATTAACTGAAGATATTTCATATCAATATCCAATTGTGTCACATGTCGAACCGAAATCACCGGGCGAACGTTGTGGTTTACAAGCTGATGCTGTTCTTTTGAAAGTAAACCATCGTAAAAATAAAGGTGCGCATTTCGAAAAAGTAAAAAAACTACTTAACAAAGCCAAAATTGACGGTCGAGTTGAAATGCTTGTTATTGACAAAGAAGCATTCGAATATTGCATAAAAACAAATAGAAAATTCAAAGAACCGTATATCAAAGTCAAACATATTTTTCCACGAAGTCGACCATCAATAAATTATCAAAGTTTACCATCGATTGGTACGAAATATTCGTCGTTATCATTCGAAAACGAACGATCTACATTCAAATCAAGTCTAGATTTGCCTACGTCACCGGATAAAAACGAACCGAAATCAGGCAAATTCTTACATCACGATAGTTCATTACCAGTTATTTCAACAAAAAGTAGTGGAATAGTAGAAGAGTCCCATGAAAAAGAAAACGACGAATCTATGGTGGATTCGGTATTCAATACAATTAATCATTTCTTCGTCAACATCAGATCGGACAAATCTCCTTCTAATCGTTCGTGATTAGTTGTTTTGTATTTATGTTTTGTTTTTGTCTTTTTGCATCTAGCTCATAGTTGACATTTCTTTGTTATTAATTTATTTATTATATAATCAACAATTTATACACGTAGATGGACTTTTGTAATTGCATGTCTCTTTATATATATATATATCTTTCTCTCTTTGTTTTATCTTGACAGATTAGAACAAAAAACAAAACAATTCGAAAGTATGATTTTTGTTTGTCTGTAGTTACGTACGATGTTCCACCTGAACGATCAAATAGTTCGCAAGTATACACGCCTGTACTATCAACTTTTGCTCCGCTTTCAAATCAATCGAAATCGAACGATACAAATCAATTGATTTCGCAATATGATATCATCAAAGAACCTCGTCAATGTGTACTTCGATTGGATCCTAATCGAGGTTTAGGTTTTATTTTAAGTTCAATGGACGATTATGGTCATACGATTACTGCAATCGATAAAGTTCGTTATTGAAAATTAGTGTTTTTTTTTCTTTCTTTTATATGAATTTTATTTGCACAGGATTCAATAGCTGATGTAGCAGGTCTACAAGTGAATGATGAAATCGTCGAAATCGATGGTATTAATGTACGAAATGCGAAATATGAACAAGTTTGTTTTTTCATTGAATTAATAGTGAACGTTCTATTTCGAGAGTTTGTTTTTTCGAAATCTAGGTTGTGGATTTACTTATAACAGCAATGCAAACAAAAGATTCTATTGAAATACATGTTGTTAATATTCAAAATCTTTCAAATGAGAATGATAATAGAAATAACAATAATAATAATAATATTAATAATATGAGTTCTGTATCATCAACACCTGTCTTAGACGATAGTACTCGTGATAAAAATGAACAAAAAAGTGCATTCAAACGATTGACATTGAATACAAGTCAACCGAATTTATTTGATCCAATGATTTATCCAAATGATCCAACGAATTACAATCGAAGTGAAAGTGTGCCAGGATTCAGTACAGGTTCAAAACAAAAACACACAAATTTTCAAAATAATTTATCTTGCTATCACTTATGTCTTTTTCAGTAGGCATCACAACTTCACCAATTGTTCTTCGTTCAAGACCGAAATTACATCTTCCAGAGAGTATATTCGACCTTTAGAATCAAACTTAATAACTTATCTTTGTTCTTAATTAGATAAATCAAACAATAATGAAACTATCATCATTTCGATAAAAGAAGCACCTGTAGCTCGACTTTGCCGTATACAAAAGTTTCCATCATCACCTTTCTACGGTTTCTTTCTATGTGGCGATCGAAAAATGCCTGGGTAAAACCACATGATTTTTAATTTTCATTTGATTTGAAAGCAAATTTCTCTTTCTAGTCGAGTATATGTTTCTGATATAAAGAAAAATTCATCGGCATTTATCTGTGGATTACGTGATGGTGATCATATTATTGAAATCAACGGCACAAATATTCAAAATTTAACATACGAAACTATTTTAAATATCATTAAAATGCATATGGACAATGAGGATTTAGAATTATTAGTACTCGATAAGAAAGCTCTGCGTTGGTATCAAAAACGAAATTATCCCGTTTCATCACAAACATTACCAACTATTGTTCATATTGAACCAATAATTAACTCATAAATATTATCAGTATTCTGTTTTCGTAGATTGAACTCTGGGAAAATTTTGATTTATCTAGAGAATGTCTATCCTATCTATGTGTTTGTTTTTGAAATGCCATTTATCTCGTTATTTTATTGTTTTCGTTTTGCTTTCTCATTTAATCATTCTTATTCTATTATTTCTTTTTTTTCAACAAAAACAAAATACACACACACACTATGATCTGATCATTTATTTACCAAAAAGCAAGCGTCTGTATCATCGTCGAGAAAATTATTTTCTTCTTGTTTCGATTGCTCAATGAACATTGTTTCACGAGTAATCGTATATTTGTAGAAAGCAGAAGCAAGAATACCACAGAGAAATGAAACGAATACGACAAATGCACTTAAACCGGAACTAAGACAACAATTTATAATTGCACAACTAGAATGAATTAGAAATATAACTTAAAACAATTGATTCGTATGAGCAGACTTACGAAGATGCCCAAATAAATTCTCCGAATGCAGTAACAATAACGTCCATTGGTGTGTGTGTGTGTCTTTATTTGTTTCCAGTCCTAACTAACATTCTTATTAGTATAAAATATTTGTTAAAACATAATGAAACACTGCATGTCAATGTTGATTTTCGCTAATAAACGGATTGCTCATCGATCATGAGAATAAACGATCGATTTTTCTTCGTCTTTCTTTTCTATCTCTCTGATAAGAATAGACATTCTTGAGTAGCATCACATAATTCAATTACTGAGAAAAAGAGAAATGCTACTCATACATTTTCCTTTGGCGTCATTCTCCGACTGAATATAAATGAAGTGAAATGATTTGAAAGTAATTTGATTGAACGAGAATGATAATTGCTGCAGCTTTAAAATAGCAAAAATATTAAACAATACAGTTTTTAAAAAACAATAAAAAAAAAGTTATTTTCAATTAATTGTGAATCATATCGTTTGTACATGTGCGCTTCAAAGAGAACATCAATAAATGAGATTTTTTTTCGAAAAAAAGCAAGAAAGAAAATTACTTGATGAATGTGAATCATATTTAGTGGAATTAGATTTTCACAGAATCTACATGACACTATTTCAACAAGCGGAAAACGAGAAAACCGTCTACATATACAAAGTTATTCTTAATAGATGTGTAAGTTTTAAAAAAAACTATATGAACATACTTGGCGAATGATTGTGCTGATTTCCTCACACTACAAATATTCTAGATGTTGAAACAAGATGTTTTAAAGAAGTAGAAGTTCATTTCAAAGGACAATACTTTGTGACTTTCGAAATCATCATCATTGATCGATTGGAAACAGTATTCACAGGGAGTATAATATTCAGACAACGATTGATTCTCAGTGATTCGTTGAGTATTCCTAAGACTATTGAAATTTTGATAAATAGGAATGCTTGACAGACTAAACAACAAAACTCAACTATTCTTACAATGAAAAGAGAAAATACGTACGTGTTACTGTCGAAATTCATATAGTCCGATGTTTGTTTATTTTCATATCGTAAATTGTGCAGATGTTCATGAATAATTTTAAAATTCGGTCTTTTCTCTGGTTGTTCTTGTAAACAACTACGAATAATATTCCAAAGTTGATTCGAACAATTTCTCGGTTGTTTAAGTTGTCTGCCTTTTAATCTTTCGTCATAGACTTGATCAATCGTTTTCAATTCTTCGAAGGGCGTCTCACCATACGAACATACTTCCCACATGAATACACCGAACGAATAGACATCGGATTTCTCCGAATAATCATTCGGTGATGAATCTCGAAGAATTTCAGGCGCAGCATAACGAATAGGAATACGTTTCATCGGCAATGGTCCCGAAAGTGTACTAGTTCGAGTCAAACCAAAATCAGTTAGTTTTACTAGAATATCCGTCGGTTGATTCGAATTCATTCGAAAAATTAGAACATTTCGACATGCTAAATCACCGTGCACGATTTGATTCTCTACTAAACAGCTCATTGCATCGATAATCTGCCGAAAGATTTCTAAGATCACATCGATCGTCGGTCGAAAATTTCTCTTACGTAAGAACGTATTCAGAGCACCTTCGGGTGCGTATTCTTGTGCTAAAAGAACGCTGTCTGTTAAATTACAATCGACTAATCCATACGTTTGAATAATATGTGGATGACCACTAAGTTTTACATAGAAACTAGCTTCTTGTTTAGCGTGTGTACCTTGAATTTCGATTAAGACAATTGGTGGGCCCTGTTTTTGTATCCATTGAGCTCTGTAAATTGTTTTATTCGAACTTTGAAAGAGTGGCTGTGAATTTGTTTTACACAAATCAATGTTCAATCGAAATTGATCATGATTTTGCTGAGATAATGAAACAAAGTCTTCGACCATTTTTCGTACGATAAAATTCGGTCTCAGAGAATTTAAACTCATTGTTTCACGTGTAATTGGACTTGTGCCATGTTTTTGTATCCATGCTGTAATATTTTCACGTTCATACGTATGACCATCAGTGCCAATAACAGGATCACGAAAGAATTCGAATGTAATCGGACATTTCAACGTATCCGTGAAGTCCAAGGAACTCAAATTATTCGAGTTTCTATTCATTTCTATTTCAAAATAAAAACACGCACACACAGGTAAAATCAAATGAGTCATTTTCTATTCGATCGTTGCAGAAGATTAACAATACCGAGTTTTTTTTTCTGTACAGGTAGATGTCGTCGATACTACGACTGAACATAGAAAATCAATGATTATCAATCAGTAAATGTTTTCTTTTAGTTCGAAAATTTACATTAGAAGTATTAAGATAATTGTCCTTGTTGCTACGCCTAATAATATTTGCATTTGCTTGCCAGATTCTTTTTTTTTTGGCTCGCTAATTACATGTCAACCATTGCAAAAGTCTCGAGATATTTATAATATAGTACACAATATGGAAATGCATTATCAATTGTCTGATGATTTTTCAAGTTCTTAGCTCGTTGTTGTCATTCGACTGATGAGTTTTTCTTCTGGTCGAACATGATCAAGTCTTTTCTTTGTTGACGACTTCTATTATATTCCTTAATAAATAAAAGATCGTATGTATTGTACTCTTTTGATGAAGTCCGTTTCTTTTCCTTTCTTATTAATAAACATTAACTTTGAGTTTGTTTGAAGAAATCAATATTTTATTGAAATTTAATTTTGTCAAATCAATGTTGTTTGACATATGCAAATCATGTTTATTTTCTTCTCTTGTTTTTTGTTTTGCCAACTTATTTTCGGCAACATAGAGTTCTGACTTTGAATTTTCTCATTTTGACACACTTGAGCCGTTTTTGAGTACGTCGATCAACAAATCAATAGATTCTCATCATCGAGTTTCATCGCATTGAAATACTACGAGATAAACTTTATCGTAGATCCTATATATAGAATGGCATGAAAAGATACCGAACTACTTATTCTGTAGGTTTTTCTTTTCTTTTTTCCTTCGTCTTTCTCTTCTCATTAGATTCCTTTTCTTTGTTTTTGTTCTTTACTTCTTCTTTCTCTTTTTTTTCTTCGTTTTCTATTCTTTTTTTTTTTTTTGGTAGTAGTGGCAGTTATTTGTTCTCCAATAAGAGTTCGTCATCTATCTATCTATCTATTACGTTTCTAGTTTTCTGTAAAACTCGTGATCGATATTTTCTACCTCATATATTTATTGATGATGTTCGTTGTTTATTTGTCTTTTTACATTCGGGCAATTGATTCCATTCGAGGCTAAAAGAAACGTATACTTTTTCGGAATATTTCTCTTTTATCGGTGTGCGTGTTTTTTAATCTAATCACACGTAATCGAAAGGTAGTATAGTATGTACGCATGCCAATCTTCGTTGTTGGTGATGGTAAATATAATAGACAACAACAGTGTTCTAGTAATCAATAGTGGAGTCGACATGTAAGAGAAAATAGTCAGTTTACGCATTGGGTGCGATGAAGTAACGACAACATCAAGGAAGAAGAGAGAACGAGAGAGAGAGAATATATTTTTTTTTTGCTCGTGTCTTAGCATCGTCGAGCGCCTTTTGTTCTGTCTGCGGAACGAAGGGATTGCAATGTATTTCTCCTCCTTCTTCTCGATCGTGTGCACGTCGTCGTTTTTTGTGTTGTGTTGTGCCAGTAGCCCATTCATTCTCGTTTACAGGGCAATGCCTACTGCGTGCGTTCGCGCGTCAGTACGATTCTCTCCTATTGTGTAAGTTGCTGTATTCTTTTTCTTTCTTCGTTTTTTTTTCTTCTTTTTCTCTCTCTCTCTCTGTCTCTTTCTCTTTTCTCTTTTCTGTTTTTTTACTATTTGCATTATAACAACCATGTATGAGTATGTGTGGTTGTAATAGCAGCATCAACTCGTTTTTGTTATTTGGGGGGCCCACTCAACGGCGACGATGAGAAAAAAAAAGTATAGTACACGTATCTACACGTACGAACAAAAGAGAGAAAATGAGAGATATGAGAGAAAAAGACCAGTCTATTCGATAACTGCATATTATTGTATGTATGGCTATATCAACTATCACATGAGAAACCTTCTTCGTCGTCTTCTTCTTCTTCTTTTTCTTTCGAACAAAGAATACAATCAAAACCTTTTCTATTGATTTTCATTCTCTTATTTATCTTCAATGCAATGGTAAAAAAAAAGGTTATTACCATCAACTGAACAAGCAGCAGCACGTCTTAATTCGACGTAAACCGAAAGGTCAATGCTGGTCTGTTACGTTATATCATGGATTCATTTATTGATCGAAAGTCAATCACAATCGTTCTGTACACACACACACACACACACGCAGCTCTCTCACCCCATCTCGATTACATTGATCTTTATTATCGTATATTTAACAAAATATTAGAGAGTGATTACATTCGTTTTCTTTTTTTTTCTTCTTCTTCTCTTTCGTAGGTTTATATATATTTCTCGTCAACCTTCATTCACCTGGTAGTGATGGTATACCGATAAGAAAAGGAGAGAAATAGAAAGTAAGAGACGACGAGAGGGAATATAGAGAAATTTAGATAAAATTGCAGCTGACGCATATGCCCGCGACGGCCTTGTATTGCACGGATTTTTTTTCACTACACAATCATCACTCATAAATTCGTTTCTTTCTTTTTTCCTCTTCTTCTTCTTCTTCTTTTTTTTTTCGTTGTCATCGCCATCCTTTTACTTTCGTCTTTTTTATTCTCTACTAGAATCATCAATGTCGATTCTCGGGTGTTTTTTTGCGCTCTAGTCGATGTATTATACTCGTTCGTGTTTCTTTTCTTCTTCTCGTAGATTTTTTTTTTCATTATTATTATTCTGTCTGCTCTATCGGTAACGACACAGCAACATTCGTCGTTTTTTTTTATCTTGACTCCTTGTTGAAGGTAGGCGATTTCATGGGAGTTTGATGAGATGGCATATGAGAACGCGTATATATATATATATCGATAAAGGACATTGCCATCCATCATACTAACGAAGAAAAAAGACACAACTGATGAGCAACAGTCCTTCGTTATTTCGTCGCTTTGGCGCCTTTCAAAGCTAATCGAATCAGTATGGACGATCAGATGATTGGCATGCAACAGCTTATCCAGACTTAGAATAGAAAACTAAACGGATTTATTTACCTTTGTCTGTGTTTTTTTGTTGAATCTTTTTCGAATCAAAGAATATTGGTAAGTATCGACGAACGTCAATTTCGTTCTACAGCCCGATCTGTTGTCTCGAATCTGACTAGTTTTGCAATCTGCTCGATGACAAAATGCAGGTGCTGGCTTTTCAGATACCTGACGCTTATTGGAAACGACGATTCATTCAATCTTCTGCTTTTGTTTTGTTAATTATCTTTTCGAATATTTAAATAAACTCAACTACTGAAACATATTTTTCAACCAAAGTTCGAACTAATCAAACAGCATGTGTCGCCATCATATTCGTTTGAAACTCATTGTATTTATTTTTGTTAATCCTTTTTCAATGAATAAAAATAAATATTAAACACTGAATTAGTCAAGATTAATCGAAAGAGAAATACGAAAACCCTCCGAAAAAGTAAATCATCGATTTCTTCTGCATATTGAGTCAGTCGAATATCCATACATACGAATGGTCGCGTGAAACAAGCCAATCATAGGCGAGACACAGACATCATCGTCTCTTTTTTTTTCACAATACCTTCGTATAAACGTTTGTCAATCGATTTGATTAAACACTTGCTATGGTATTTCTTGTGTCGACATTGGAAAAATGCTTTTCCTTTCTTGATAATTTCGAACCGAATACGGTCTTATTCGGATTACTTTCATTTACATGGCTGGTTTCTCTTTGGGAACATTATCTTTCCTATCGACAAGTAAATCGAATGATGTCTTGTGTTTCGAATTGAAAAAAAAAAGTTGAATTTAGTATCGTAATTATAAACGAAATCAAAATGTTCCACCGGAATTAGCCGATGTGATGACGAAAGAACAACTTGACAAAGCTCGAGCGTATGCGATCGATAAAATGCGTTACAATGAAATTCATTCGATTTTCAACGAAATTGAAACATCAGTAAGAACAAAAAACACGAACAAAAAACATCAAATCAATTATCTGACCACAATAGGTTTTATTATTAATCGGTGTTTTGCCTTGGCTATGGACGAAATCCGGCAATATTCTTGCAACAATCAATTATGAAAACTATGACGTTTTCCAATCGATTGTCTTTCTTTGCATTATGCTGATCTATTCAACAATTTCAAGCATTCCTTGGTCATATTATTATAATTTCGTCTTAGAAGAAAAACATGGCTTTAATAAACAAGTAAGATCACGTTTTGTTTTTTGCTTTTTCGTATGTCGATATCGTTGTTTGTTTTTAGACAATTGCCTTTTTCATCAAGGACAAAATCAAAAGCTTACTTGTTACTCTTGCTTTAGTCGTGCCAATCTTCAGTCTTTTAATTAAAATCATTCAAATCGGTGGAGATTATTTCTTCGTTTATGCATGGCTGTTCGTAACAATTATGGCCTTGGTAAATAAATCTATTGAATCGAACGAATATTGATTTTCATTTGACGAAAACTTTAGATCATTGCATTTATTTATCCGAATTATATTGCA
>ERZ781399.2989-NODE-2989-length-13276-cov-5.162469_pt1 | contig 13276 bp, 10 predicted proteins | sample MGYA00511014_ERZ781399 | MGnify/ENA primary metagenome ERZ781399 (study PRJEB29847, sample SAMN06458254) | wastewater metagenome | isolation source: Wastewater bioreactor | place: South Africa: Cape Town | study: EMG produced TPA metagenomics assembly of the...
CAACAAGACGGCAGCCGACTACTACGCCGCCGGCCGCTCGTTCACCGGTCCGCAGAACGGGTTCGCGATCTCGGGCGACTACCTGTCCGCGGCCTCGTTCCTCGGGATCACGGGCGCCATCGCGATCAACGGGTACGACGGGTTCCTGTACTCGATCGGCTTCCTCGTGGCGTGGCTCGTCGCTTTGCTGCTCGTCGCCGAGCTCATGCGCAACACGGGCAAGTTCACGATGGCGGATGTCCTGTCCTTCCGCCTGAAGCAGCGGCCCGTGCGGATGGCCGCAGCGATCACCACCCTCGCGGTGTGCTTCTTCTATCTGCTCGCCCAGATGGCCGGCGCGGGTGGACTCGTCTCGCTCCTCCTCGGCATCCACGAGCAGATCGGGCAGTCGCTCGTCGTCGCCGTCGTCGGTGTGCTGATGATCGTGTACGTCCTCATCGGAGGCATGAAGGGCACGACCTGGGTGCAGATCGTGAAGGCGTTCCTGCTCATCGGCGGCGCCGTCGTCATGACGATCTGGGTGCTCGCGCTCAACGGCTTCAGCCTCGACACGCTCCTCGGCAACGCCGTCGCGGCGAGCACGAGCAACCCTCAGGATGGGATCCTCGGGCCGGGCCTGCAGTACGGCAAGAACCCGTGGGACTTCATCTCCCTCGGCGCCGCGCTCGTGCTCGGCACGGCAGGTCTCCCGCACGTGCTGATGCGCTTCTACACGGTCCCCACGGCCAAGGAAGCACGTCGCTCGGTCGTCTGGGCGATCTGGCTGATCGGCCTGTTCTACCTGCTGACGCTCGTCCTCGGCTACGGCGCGGGCTACCTCGTCGGCCCCGACACGATCAAGAACGCCCCGGGTGGCGTGAACTCCGCGGCGCCCCTGCTCGCCTTCCAGTTGGGCGGGCCGCTCCTGCTCGGCTTCATCTCGGCGGTCGCCGTCGCGACGATCCTCGCGGTCGTGGCAGGGCTCACGATCACGGCGGCAGCGTCGTTCGCGCACGACATCTACGCCAACGTCGTGAAGAAGGGGAACGTCCCCGCCGACGGCGAGGTCAAGGTCGCGCGCCGGACGGTGATCGTCATCGGCATCCTCGCGATCCTCGGCGGCATCGCCGTGCAGGGGCAGAACATCGCCTTCCTCGTGGCGCTCGCCTTCGCGGTGGCCGCCTCGGCGAACCTGCCGACGATCATCTACTCGCTGTACTGGCGCAAGTTCACGACGCGCGGCGCCGTGTGGAGCATGTACGGGGGCCTCGCCGCGGCGATCATCCTCATCCTGCTCTCGCCCGTGTTCTGGGGCACCGAGACGAGCGTGTTCAAGAACGTCGGCACGGCGATCTGGCCGCTCAACAACCCGGGCATCGTCTCGATCCCGCTCGGGTTCTTCCTCGGCTGGCTCGGTTCGGTCACGAGCCGGAAGGCGGAGGACCCGAAGAAGGCGGCCGAGATGGAGGTCCGCTCGCTGACGGGGTACGGCGCCGAGAAGGCCGTCGACCACTGACGCGACCCTACGATCCGGGGCTTCCGCGGTCGGCCTACACGGCCGCGGAAGCCCCGAGTGCGTGGGCCGCGCGCGCCTATGCCCTGAGCACGTGGGCTTCGAGCGTCTGGGCCTCGAGGTCGAGCAGATAGCGCTTGCGCTCGGGATGGCCGCCGTATTCGCCGATCGATCCGTCGCTGCGGACGACCCGGTGCGCCGGCACGACGATAGAGATCGGCGTCCGCGCGCACGCGGTACCGATCGCCCGATGGGCCCGCGGCGACCCCGCCGCGATCGCGACCTCGGCGTACGACCACACCTCGCCGTACGGGATCGTGCACACCGCCTCGAGGGCGCGCCGCAGGAAGGCCGTCTCGCGCGAGAGGTCGAGGTCGATCTCGAACGCGTGCCGCGTGCCGGCGAAGTACTCGTCGAGCTGATCGGTGACCGCCGCCGTCGCCGACGCGTCCTCCTCGGGGACGAGGTCGAGCATCCGTGCGACGCGTTCCCGGGCGATCGCGGAGGCGTCCCGGCGGATATCGAGCAGCTCGAGGGTGGCGAGGCCCGCGTCGGTGACGACGACGAGGGCCTCGCCGATCGGTGTCGGGTGCACCGAGAAGGCGGCGGCAGCGGTCATGACACCCATGATGACGCTCGCCGAGGCATCCGCGTGCCGCCGTCGCGCGATCTGTGCACGGATGCCCGAAATCGCCCGCTGGGGAGAGGGCGATGCATCAATCGCACGAAACCCCCGATGCTAACCGCGATCCGCGCCGCGCCCCGCCTAGGGTGTCGAGTGTGTGGCGAGCAGACGGAGGCGCCGTGCGAGACCTGAACGACGGCACGCACGCGTACGCAGTGACCCCGGCCGACCTCGACCTGTCGGAGCCGGGGGTCGTCGTCGCGCACGTCGCGGAGTCCGAGCGCCGGCGCCTGCGCGAGGAGGCGACGCAGCTCGGCGGGACGTCGACGCTGCTGCACTACACGGATGCCGGTGACGCCGGCATCGACATCACGAAGGCCCACCCGGGGAGCCTCCCGCAGTTCATCACGGGCCGCCCGACGCTCCTGTCGAACCTCTTCCGCGACGAGGTCGCCCTGCTCACCGCCAAGCGTGCCGCGGAGCGGATCGCCGCGAAGGACGTCGAACTGCGCACCGCGCGCGGGCTCGACACCGTCCACCTCGCCGTCGCGATCGCCGCCTGGCGCATCGGCGGTGTGTCGTACGCGGCCCCCGTACTGCTGCGGCCCCTCGTCATCCGCCGCCACCACCTCGACTTCGATCTGACCCTCCGCGGATCCTTCACGATCAACCCGGAGCTCGTCGAGGCTGCGCGCACCCACTTCGGCATCGCGCTCGACGGACGAGCCCTCGCCGCCCTCGCCTATGACGACGGCGTGTTCAAGCCGCAACCGGTCATCGACCACCTGCGCGCCCTCACGGCCCACATCGACACGTTCACGGTGCACCCGCGCCTCGTCGTGTCGACCTTCGCCGACGTCGCCTCCGACATGGCGCGCGACGCCGCCGACCTCGATCACCCGACCCTCAACGCCCTCGCTGGCCACGCGGCCGACCGTGAAGAGCTGACCCTCGTGCGGGCGCTCCCGTCGCTCGTCGACGCCGACGAGCGGCCGCCCGCCTCCGACCGGCTGCTCCTCGACGCCGACACCGAGCAGGAGGCGGTGCTCGCGCGCATCCTCGCGGGGCAGTCGCTCACGGTCCAGACGCTCCCCGGAACGGGTGGCACCCAGACCGTCATCAACGCCGTCGGCGAGCTCGTCCGCGCAGGCAAGCGCGTCCTCGTCGTCAGCGCCCGCCGCTCGACCCTCGAAGGCGTGCGGCACCGGCTGAACGGCATCGGGCTGACGGCGCTCGCCGTCTCGCCGACGCAGCTGCACCGCGACCTCATCCGCGCGATCGGCCGCAACGAGAAGGCGGAGCAGCCCAAGGTCTCCGACGTCGACGACGCCCTCGTGCGCCTGCGCACTGTGCTCCGCGACTACCGTTCGGCGCTCACCGAGCGGCATCCCCAGCTCGAGGTGTCGCCGCTGGAAGCACTGCGGACACTCACGACCATCACGGGGCGCGACCCGCAGCCGCAGGCCGAGACGCGCTTCGACCTCCGGACGCTCCAGATGCTCGGCCACCGCCGCGCCGAGGCGGCACACGCCCTCCAGACCGCGGCGACGCTCGGGGAGTTCCGCTTCGGGCCCGACGACTCGCCGTGGTACGGCGTCGCGTTCGACACGACGCAGCAGGCCACCGACGCGCACGCCCTCGCAGGCCGGCTCCACCGCGAAGAGGTCCCCGCGATCCTCGAGCGCGGCTATGAGCTCATCGCTCAGACGCGCATGCGGCCGTTCACGACCGTCGCCGAGCTCGGCGCCTACATCACGCTGCTGCAGGGCATCCGTGCCTCGCTCGACCGCTTCAGCATGACGGTGTTCGAGCGGCCCCTCGGCGAGCTCATCGACGCGTACTCGCCGCGCCGCGACGCCCCCGAGATGTCGGGCGCCCAGCGCCGGCGACTGAAGCAACTCTCGCGCGAGTATGTGCGCCCCGGCATGCACGTGACGGACATGCACGAATCGCTCCTGCGCGTCCAGAAGCAGCGCGCGCAGTGGCAGCAGCTCGTCGACCCGGGCGTCCTTCCGGAACTGCCGATCGGTCTCGAAGACGTCGCTACCGCCTGGCAGCGCGTCGGCGCCGACCTCGCCACGCTCGACGCCGCGCTCGGCCGGTCGGTGCCGCTGGCATCCCTGCCGATCCCGCGACTGCTCCGCACCCTCGCGGGCCTCGCGGCGAAGTCGGATGTCTTCGACAACCTCGTCGAGCGGGCGACCCTGCGCGGTCAGCTCGCCGAGCTCGGCCTCGACGGCCTCCTCACGGAGCTGTCGGTCCGTCACGTGCCCGAGGACCAGGTCGCCGCCGAGTTCGAGTTCGCCTGGTGGCAGTCCGCGCTCGAGGCGATGCTGCGCACCGACCGCGCCCTGCTCGGTGCCAACACGTCGGTCGTCGACCGGCTGGAGCGCGATTTCCGGCTCGTCGACGAGGCGCACGCCGGCTCCGCGGGGCCGCTGCTGGCCGCCGAGCTCGCGACGGCGTGGAAGATCGCGCTCGTCGACCAGGCATCCGAAGCGAGCGCCCTGAAGCATGCGCTGCGCTCCGGCGCGACGACGCCGGCCGAACTCCTCCACGCCGCCCCGACGCTGCTGCGCACGCTCGCGCCGGTCTGGCTTGCGTCGCCCTACGAGGTGCCGAAGATCCCCGTCGAGGCCGCGTTCGACGTCGTCGTGATCGCGGATGCCGCGGCGCTGTGCCTCGCGGAAGCGGCACCGGCCCTCCGGCGGGCCCGTCAGGTGGTCGTCTTCGGCGACCCCGTGACGCAGAAGCCGACCCCGTTCCGCGTGGGTGCCGGTGCACCGCAGGACGGGGAAGAGCCCGAGGTCGACTTCGACGACGTGAGCGTGTTCGAGCGCCTGGCGGAGCTCGTCCCCACCGAAACCCTCACCCGCAGCTACCGTGCGGGCGGGGAGGACCTCGCCGAACTCGTCAACTCCGCGTTCTACGGCGGGCGTCTCGTCACGCTGCCGTGGGCGGGCTCGTACCTCGGCCGCGGGAGCCTCAGCGTCGACTACGTCGAGGGCGGCCACGGCACCCCCGACCCTGTGACGGGTGCCGTCGAGAGTCCGGATGCCGAGGTCGCGCGCGTCGTCACGCTCGTCGTCGAGCACGCCGTGAACCGGCCGTCCGAGTCGCTCATGGTCGTCACCGCGTCGGTGCGTCACGCGGAGCGGGTGCGCGCCGCGGTCGCCGCGGCCTTCGCGGGCCGTGCCGACGTCGCCGACTTCGTCGGACGCGACACCGCCGAGCCGTTCGCGGTGCTCGGCCTCGAGGAGTCGGTCGCGGAGAGCCGCGACCGGGTCGTGTTCTCGCTCGGTTTCGGCCTCACCAAGCACGGCCGCGTGCTGAGCGACTTCGGAGACCTCTCCGGCCCCGACGGGGAGCGCCTGCTGCGGGTCGGCATGACCCGCGCACGCCGCTCGATGGTGATCGTGTCGTCGATCCGCCCGTCGGCGTTCGATGAGGGACGGCTCGAGTCCGGGGCATCCAGCCTCATGTCGATGCTCGGCGGGATCGCCGCCCGCGCCCGCGAGGCGCGCCTGGAGGACCTCGCCGACCCGCTGACGCTCTCCCTCGCGCGGCACCTCCGCGCGCGCGGCGTGTCGGTCGACGTCGACTACCGCGGTCAGTTGCCGCTCGTCGCCCAGTACGAGGGCAAGGCCGTCGTCGCCGAAAGCGACACCGACGCGACCGGCGACACGCTCCGCGAGGCCCTGCGCCTGCGCCCGCAGATCCTGCGGCGCCTCGGCTGGCACTACATCCGTGTGCACGCATTCGATCTGTACAGCGACCCCGCGGGCGTCGCCGAGCGGATCGCGGCGATCCTCGGTGTGTCGCCGGATCGGCCGACGGCCGACACGCAGACGCAGCCGATCGATGTCACCGACTGACGAGGACACGGGTGCAGGCGGGGCGGCGCCGCGACAGCACGTCGTCCGCGTGCGCGGTGCGCGTCGCGCGAAGCTGACCCCCGCGCCCGGCACCGACCCCTCACCCGAGGCGCCGGTCACGGGCGCCGAGACGACGGATGCCCCCGCCGTACCCGTGAGGGCGGCGGAGGCATCCGGTCCGAACGATGAGCGCCTGCGGCGAGACGTGCCGCCGCACTACTGACCGCGGATTACTTCGCGTCGAGGTCCTTGCGGTCCTGCAGCAGGTCGCGGATCTGGACGAGCAGCTCCTGCTCGGTCGGCAGCTTCGCCTCTTCGGCTTCCGTGACGCCGGCCTTCGCCGCCTGGCGCTCCTTCCAGATGTTCATCGGGTAGACGAACACGAAGTAGACGACGATCGCGACCGCGAGGAAGCTGATGACGGCGCTCACGAGGTCGCCGATCGGGAACGTGACCGTGCCGCCCCACCACGCGGGTACCGGGATGCCCGGAACGCCGTTCTCGTCGGGCTTCCACGCGAGCTCGATGAGCGGCGTGATGATCGACGAGACGATCGCGTTGACGACGGCGGTGAACGCGGCGCCGATGACGACTGCGACGGCAAGGTCGATGACGTTGCCGCGCATGATGAAGTCTTTGAAGCCCTTGATCATGTGGGAATCCCCCCGGAAGTTACGAACCCGACGCTGCGGGCGAGGCCTTTGCCTCGGATTTCGATGATGTCGGAGCAGGGGCTGCCGCGCCACCTCCCGCGCCGGTGGACGACGAGCCCGCGCGCGAGTCGGTGCGGTAGAAGCCCGATCCGTTGAAGGTCACTCCGACCGATCCGTACTGCTTGCGCAGCGCGCCGCCGCACTCGGGGCATTCGGTGAGTGCCGCGTCGCTGAAAGACTGCACGGCGTCGAAACGGTGCCCGCACTGCGTGCAGGCATAGGCATAGGTGGGCATGGTGTCCTCGGTCGTTCTGGGGTCGTTCTGGGGCGTTCGAGTGAAAGCGTCAGCGCCGCGGGGGCGCGAACGTCAGGGTCTGCGTGGGGGTGACGACGCCGGTCACCGGCTGATCGTGCACGTCGCGGGGGACCTCGTCGACGACCTCCGAGTCGAACACGACGGCGTACACGGGCGGGCAGTTCTCCATCGAACCGATCGTCTTGTCGAAGTATCCGCGACCCCAGCCCATGCGCATGCCCGAGCGGTCCACCGCCGCGGCAGGCACGATCAGGAGGTCGACGTCGTTCACGGCGAGCGGGCTCAGCACCTCGCCGACCGGCTCCGGGGTCCCGAACAGGCCCTCGGCGATGTCGCCTTCGGGGTCGGCGACCGCCCAGTCCAGGAGGCCGTCGGCCCGGGTGATCGGCAGGAGCACGCGGATGCCTCGCGCCACGGCATCTGTGATGAACGCGTGGGTTCCGGGCTCGGTCGGCGTCGAGAGGAAGCACGACACCGAGCGCGCGCCGGTCGCGGCGACGAGAGCGTCGAGCTGGGTCTTGAGCCCCGCCTCGTCCTCCGCGCGGGCGGCGTCGGAGCGCTGCTGGCGTCGCTCGCGCAGATCGGCGCGCAGCGCGCGCTTCGCGTCGGCGATCGCATCGTGCATCTTCCGATTGTAGATGCGGCGCTTGTGACCGGCCGTGTCTGGGCGCGAAACACCCCGCGCAGTAGGCTGTGGCGCATGACATCGTCGCGCATCAAAGCAGTCATCCCCGCCGCGGGCCTCGGCACGCGCTTCCTGCCCGCCACCAAGGCGATGCCGAAGGAGATGCTCCCGGTCGTCGACAAGCCGGCCATCCAGTACGTCGTCGAGGAGGCCGTCGGGGCAGGCATCGACGACATCCTCATCATCCTGGGGCGCAACAAGAACACGATCTCGAACCACTTCGACTCGGTTCCCGAGCTCGAGTCGAACCTCACGCGTAAGGGCGACCACGACAAGCTCGACCGTGTGCGTCGCTCGACGGGGCTCGCCGACATCCACTTCGTGCGTCAGGGCGAGCCGAAGGGCCTCGGTCACGCGGTCCTCCGCGCCAAGAACCACGTCGGCGACGCGACCTTCGCGGTGCTGCTCGGTGACGACCTCATCGACGAGCGCGATCCGCTGCTGGCGACGATGCTCGCAGAGAACGAACGCACGGGCCTCACGGTCATCGCCCTCATGGAGGTCGATCCCGAGCACATCCACATGTACGGCGTCGCGTCGGTCGAGCCGACCGATGATCCCGATGTCGTCCGCGTGACGGGCCTCGTCGAGAAGCCCAAGCGGGAGGATGCCCCGTCGAACTACGCCGTGATCGGGCGCTACGTCCTCACCCCGCAGGTTTTCGACATCCTCGAGCGGACCGAGCCCGGCAAGGGCGGCGAGATCCAGCTGACCGACGCCCTGCAGGAGCTCGCCGTGACCGACGGCGTCCTCGGCGTCGTCTTCCGCGGCCGCCGCTACGACACCGGCGATAGGGTGGACTACATCAAAGCCATCGTGCAGCTGGCCACCGACCGCGAAGACCTCGGCGCCGAGCTGCGCCCCTGGCTGAAGGATTTCGCGGCGGACCTCTGACACCGACGTCGACGCAGAGGGGGAGTGGGTGGACCTGACGGTTCCGCGCCAGCACGGACGCATCGCCATCCGCCTCGTCAAACCGCGCGACGCCCGCGCGATCCAGGCGGAGCTGTTGAACAACCGCTCCTGGCTGCGCCCATGGGAGGCGACGAGCCCCGACGGTGCGGTGTCGTTCGACATGCGCCTCGGCATCCGTCGACTGCTGCAGCAATATCGCGATGGCGGCGGCGTGCCGTTCGTCATGGAGTACGACGGCGAGGTCGCAGGGCAGCTCAACGTCTGGGGGATCGCCCGCGGGTCGCTGTCCTCGGCGACGATCGGTTACTGGGTCGGGGAGCGCTTCGCCGGCCGTGACATCACGCCGACGTCGGTCGCCCTCGCGACCGACATCTGCTTCCGCGAGCTGGGCCTGCATCGCATGGAGATCTGCATCCGCCCGGAGAACAAGGCGAGTCTTCGCGTCGTCGAGAAGCTCGGCTTCCGCTACGAAGGGCTGCGGCGCCGTTTCATCCACATCGCGGGGGACTGGCGCGATCACTACGCGTTCGCGCTCGTGAGCGAAGAGGTGCCCGAAGGGGTGCTGCACCGCTGGCTCGGCGGACGGGTGCCTGCGGATGCCGCGACGGTGCCGCTCGAGGACCGCCTCGGCCACTGACAGACCTTCACCCTCTGCTCGAAGGTGAGACACGCGGGGCGGATGCCGCGGTCGCCCGCGTTCCGGCTCTACCGTGGACCGCATGGGTGGCCAGGTACTGGGTGGGGGCGTGATCGTCCTCGTCGCCGTCGCGCTCTGGCTCGTCTATCTTCTGCCGTCGTGGTATGGCCGACACCAGTTCGAGGCTGCGGAACGGAACGCCCTCCGCCTCAACCGCGCCCTGCGGGTGCTCGCCGAGACGAGCGAGACCCCCGAAGCCGTGCAGCTGGAGCTCAGCGCACGGACCGCGCACGCCCAGCAGCGCCTCGCCAAGCAGGCGCAGACGGAGCGCGAGCAGGCCGACCTCGCCCGCGCCCGTGCGGAGCTCGCCGCCGAGACGCTGCTCGCGAAGGCGCAGGCCGCGGCGTCGCGCGAACGCGCCGCCGCCGAGGCGCGTGCCGCGAAGGAGCGCCCCGAGATGCGACGTAGCCGTGCGCGCCGCCGGGCGCGGATGCTCGCGACCCTCGTCGCGGCGGCGGCGATCGGACTCGGCGTGTGGGGTGGCTTCGTCCTCGCGTCGACCGGCTCGGCGCTGATTCTCGTGGCATCCGTCTTCCTTGCCGTATCGGCTCTCGTCCTGCTGCAGCGGATGTCCGTCGTGCGGCGCCGCGCCGACATCCGTGTCGCCGAGCCCGTCGTGGCGCGCGCCGCCACCGAGCTGCAGGACGTGTCGCTGGCATCCGATCGCATCGCGTGGACGCCGCGGGAGCTGCCGCGCCCGCTCACGGCGTCGGCCGGGTCTCGCGCGGCGAGCGTGCTCGACGAGGCCGAGGCGCGCGACGCCCTGCGCCGCGCGGCCCGTGAAGAGGCGATGCGCGCTCGCGCCGAACGCCAGCGCCCGCCGTCGATCGCGGCAGCCCGCGCGCGGCGTGCCGACGAGTTCGACGGTGGTCCCGGTGCCGACGATGAGGCGATCGAGGCGCACGTGCGTCAGCTGCTCGCGCGTCGCGCCAGCGGGCAGTGACGCGCTGAGGCTCAGCCGACGAGCAGGCGCCCGCCTGAGATGACCATCTCCCGCGCGGGGGTGCGGACGAGGGCATCCATCGGGTTCTCGGCGTCGACGAGCACGATGTCGGCACGGTCGCCCACCTCGAGCCGGTTCGGCGCCAACCCCGCGAACGGCGCGGCGTGCCCCGTCGTGAGCTCCACGACGCGGCGGAGGTCCTCGTCGCGCACGAGACCGGACGCCCGCGCGTACTGACGCGCGATGCCGAGGAGATCTCCCGTGCCGTACGGGCTCCACAGGTCGCGGATGCCATCGGTGCCGAACGCGAACGCGACGCCCGCGGCGTCCATCTCGTGCAGGGGCAGCTGCGGCACGCGCAGCGGTGCGACGGTCGTCATGGTGACTCCGAGATCCCCCATGCGCTCGAGCAGGTCGTGGCGTCGCGACGGCGCGAGCTCGGCGACGGCGAACCCGTGGGCGATGTTGACACGCTCTTCGAGCCCGAGGTGTTCGACGCAATCGAGGAACAGCTCGATCTGGAAGGCGCCGAGTTCGGCCGGGTCGTGCAGATGGATGTCGACCCCCACGCCGTGCTCCGCGGCGAGGGCGAGGATCGCGTCGATCTGGCCGACCGGGTCGCGGTCGATCGTGGCCGGATCGAGCCCGCCCACATGCTCGACGCCCGCGCGTGCCGCGTCGTGGAGGAGCTCGAGCACTCCCGGGCGGCGGAGCACGCCGTCCTGCGGGAACGCGACGATCTGCACCGTCAGCGCACCGTCGTATGCGGCGACGGCCTCACGCACGACCTCGATGCCGCGAAGCCCGACCCCGAGGTCGACGTCGACGTGCGTGCGGATCGCCGTCGGCGGACGGAGACGGCGCGGTGGTGCTCATCCCTCCATCCTCACCCGTCCCGGGAGTATCGCGTGACGGGGGGCGGGCGGCGAGGGTCGTGCGAGGGAGGGGCGCGGGCGGTGACGGAGGGGCGTGGGGCGCGTGTTAGGCTAGATGACGGTTCACGGGCCTATGGCGCAGTTGGTAGCGCGCCTCGTTCGCATCGAGGAGGTCAGGAGTTCGAATCTCCTTAGGTCCACCACCAGAAGAAACCCCCGCTCAGCGGGGGTTTCTTCGTTCTCTCGGGTCGCTGTCGGGCTCGGGCGGCGCTCACGCGGCATCCACCCCGCCGAGGGGCTCGAGATCGACACCCGCCTCGGGCAGCGCGGTCACCGGCTCGCTCACACCGCTGAACCCGTCCGTGGCGGCGCGGTAGTCCTCGACGTTCACCGGCTCGTACTCACCGCTCTGCACATGGTTGATCGCGCTCGACGCGACCGCGATCGAGACGGCGCGCGGATTGGTGAGTCGGCGGCGGCCCCCGATGAGGCGCTCCGCCGCGGCGCGGCCGAACCCCAGGGCATGCCCCGCGGTGAGAGCGGCGTTGTGGAGGCGGAATCCGAGGGTCAGTGGATCATGACGGATCGGGTCGGAGCCGCTGGCGACGTAGTGGCTGAGCAGCGACACGTCGAACACGAGACCCGCCGCCCGCGCCTCGCGCGCCATCCAGAGCAGCGCGGTATCGGACAGGCCCGTCTCGGGGTAGCCGCCGCCGACATCGGCGTGCGCCCCCTCGAACCAGACCTGTTTGACCCGCTCGTCATGCGTAGATGTCCCCGCGGGCGCGTCCGCCGAGATCTCCCAGAGCGTCGGTGCGAACACCAGCCGTGTCTCGTCGATGGCGAGCGCCTGGCGCGCACACAGGACGGCCGGGCCGAGCTGCACATCGTGGAAGCGGGGGCTCCGCCAGCGGAACCCCGGAACGCCGAGTGCGCCCACCGTGTCGAACACCCCGAGAAAACGGATCCTCGCGGGGTGACAGTGATCATGCGAGAACTCCCCGACGCTCGCCCCGAAAGCACCCTCGTCCGGCTGCTTGCGCTGATACAGCCGCACGGCGTCGCGCAGCCTCTCCTCGACGAGAGCGCGTTCGGTGAGGAGGCCGACCCGCCCGATCATCCCCGCAAGCGAACGCGCCGTGTAGGCGCCGCGGCTGAACCCGACGATGAAGATCTCATCCCCGGGCTCGTAATTCTGCGCCAGAAAGCGATAGCTCGAGATCACGTTCTGCGACAGGCCGAACCCGAACGCACCGCCCAGCATCCGATCCGCCGCGTAGCTGCTCGCTCCGACGCCCGCGATGTAGTACACGAGCTGGGTGATCCCGCTCGCGAGCGCAGGGTCGTTCTGCACGGAACGCGCGATCTTCTCGACGTTCGTGACGACTTTGTTGTCGGGTTTGCTCCAGGTCCCGTCGCAGCACACCATCAACCGCTTCACACGGCTCATGATGCACCCGCCGCGCGCCGGCGTCCATGACTTCGGCCGAGACGACTCAGGCGCGTGCGGCCTCCCGGGCGCGCAGGTCCTTGCGGAGGATCTTGCCCGACGACGACTTCGGGATCGCGTCGATGAATTCGACGCGCCGCACCTTCTTGTACGGCGCGACGTGCTCGGCGACGTAGGCCTTGACCTCGTCCTCGGTGAGACCGGAGTCGGGGGCGGCCACGACGAACGCCTTCGGGATCTCCTCCTTCTCGTCGTCCAGGACGCCGATCACCGCGACATCCATCACCTTCGGGTGACCGAGAAGAAGCGCCTCCAACTCCGCGGGGGCGATCTGATAGCCGTGGTACTTGATGAGCTCCTTGACGCGCTCGACGATCGAGAAGTAGCCCTGCTCGTGGAACACGGCGACGTCGCCGGTGTGGAGGAAGCCGTCGGCATCCAACGTCTCCGCGGTCGCCTCGGGCTGATTCAGGTACCCGAGCATCACGTTCGGGCCCTTCACCCACAGCTCGCCGGGCAGCGTCGCACCGTCGTCGCCGACCTCGGTGATCTCCTCACCGGTCTCGGTGTCGACCAGCTTGCACTCGATGTTCGGCAGGATGACGCCGATCGAGCTCACGGGGATGTCCGTGCGCTCGGCGGGCATCGCGTGCGATACGGGGCTCAACTCGCTCATGCCGTAGCCCTGCAGCATGCGGGCGTGGATGCGCCGCCCGGCGACCTCCGCCGTCTCCCCATCGAGCGGCGCGG
>ERZ781399.3005-NODE-3005-length-13219-cov-4.533500_pt1 | contig 13219 bp, 13 predicted proteins | sample MGYA00511014_ERZ781399 | MGnify/ENA primary metagenome ERZ781399 (study PRJEB29847, sample SAMN06458254) | wastewater metagenome | isolation source: Wastewater bioreactor | place: South Africa: Cape Town | study: EMG produced TPA metagenomics assembly of the...
GTTGATATTAAATTGGAAATAAAGAAGAGTCTATCAATTATAATTTTCGACATTTCTCCTTTCGACATTTTTCCTTTCGACATTTTTTCTTTCGGTCTTTTTCCTTTCGGCCTTAGTTCAGCACACCGATTCCTTTTTCTTTCTTCTTCTTCTTCTTCTTCTTCGAACAGCACTTGTCATTATTGACGGCTTTCGAGCGCCAAAAGAAGAAGAAAAGTTCTATGCATTTTCTTTTCTTATTGAATCTCAATATCTGTCACAGCTGTTCGCAAATCGATTGACCTTGTATCGATCTTATATTTTATTTAAAAAAAAAAAGACGTTTTTTTTAATACTTACACCCGAACTACCACGTCGTAGGCTTAATTCACTATATTGTGAAGTACGTTGTCGAGTGATTTCTGTTCGAATCGTTGATGTTTCTTGATCGCAGCATGTATTTCTAGAAAAATCAAAAGAATGAAAACTAAATTCAATCTCGACAGACATATTGTCTACTAGGAGAAGAAGAAGAAAGAACGATAATTCTATTAATGAGCAGACAATGTTCGCTTCATTTCAACGAACGACAAAGCTTAAAAGACAATCAATCTCATTGCTTATTGTCGACTTCCTTAAATATATGTATGTATGTATGCATAAAAGAAAAGCCAAATCGAGAGATGAACTATTGTCATTATTATGTTTGACAAAATTAGCATATTATCATTCGAGTACAACATTCAAAATACTTGGCCATATGAATCTTTTTCTAAGTTTGTTTGTACAAGTTCGATTATATAATCTCGAAAATCATGTCTCATTAATTAAACCATTAGAAACTCGAGTCCATTAGGAGTGCATACTATATTATTGAATTTGTCTCTTGAAAGCAAAAGCTAATGGATAGTTTTTATGTGTTTCTATCAAGTCTATATTTAACTAACAAATCGATTTGTTCACTTACGCGAGAATATGAGCAATCATTGTTAGGACAAAGTTTTGACTTTAAATGAGCGAGGTATGTCTCGACAAGAGATGAATACATATGGACAAAATCGATACAAATGATGACATGTGCATATAAAATTACTCACTTAAATCGAAGCATTACAACGATTAACATGATTAAAATAATAATCACGAAAACTGTCGCAAAGACTTTCATTTGTGTTTTTGTAAAAGCTAAAATTTCGAATCAATAATAGATAAATTTAAAAAGAAAAGAAACAATTTTTATACTTGATCCATCTTTAGTTTTAGTAAGTAGATACATCTGATCGAATAATTCAATTCGTTCGATATTTGTTGTTCGATTGAATTCATTCGTTGAATTGTCAGTTGATAAATAAATCGAATAACATTGAAGAAAAAATCCGATGAAATAAAAAATCATTTTCAAAGACATTCTCGACAAAATCTACGAGCATTTCAAGAGAAATGTTTTATCTAAAAAGACAAAAGAAATCCATTTTTCTCTCCCTCTCTATTCCAGCCTTTTTTTTGTTCATTATATAATGCGAGAAAATGGAAGTGAATAAGATCATCCTGTTGGCAGAACTTCTTCAGGCATTATTCAGTACACACGTCAATCGTTAAAAATCACGAGATTTCATAAATTTCTATTGTTGTACGCTCTTACAAACTTGTTGACAACGTTTAAATGATGAAGAAAAAAAAGGAATGTTGACTGTCTTTTATTGTTGCTAATTTATTTCTCGTGCTAAATCGAGAAGAAAAAATAACACGGCAGTAAGAAAATCTCGTCTTGTTCTTTTAGTAGTCAACTGTCATTTTGTGTGTTCATACTCGATTTTCTAATGAGAAAATAAATGATGAAGGTAATAGAAGAAGAAACGATCTACGGAAGTTTTGGTTTACAATCTAAAACATCTGGAGAACTTCACACTCATCACTACTTTTGATCAGAGGTAGATCATAAGAATTTCTTTTTTGTATGGAGTAACACATAGCAAGAAATTCTAGGTCTTGTCTGTAGTTGTTTTAGTACTATATGTTCGGGTTTTTTCTTCACTAATGAAAGAAGACAGAGAGTGAGAGAATAGTCTGCATGCGCGCTAGTTAGAACAGGAAAGTCGGGTTAATACGCACCGTTGTGCAACGATACTCAACGAACGAGATGAAAGGAAATGAAAATGAAGGCAATACTAATAAACAAACACTCGTATTATTCGTTATTTGGATCACGTTGAAGTCAATAATAAATTTGATTTAGTATCTTGTTGTTCTTTCTGTTCACAAGCTTTGAAATAACAAAAACAGATCGACAAATATTTGTGATTACAATTAAATTCCATTGGTTTGCTACTAGTTTTTTTTCTTTCTTTCTGAATTAATATTTAATGAACATATGTAATTCAGTAAACTAATTTATTTGATGTCGAGTCTTATAAAATAATGAAAATAATCAAAATAGCAATCATAGACAAAAGAAGAATTAATGTTGCAATGATTGGTTCGCGAATTTGTGAAACATCGGACAGATCACGTTTGATTATTTGTCGATTGGTTCGATAGTATCGATAGATACTGTAAAATAATGTGACAATGCCACAACTAATTAGAATCAAACCGGAGATAAGTGGTTTAACATCTTCGTAAGACTTTTTCATAACAAATATCGATGGACTTGAGCCGGAGAATTTAGCAACAGCACAACCGAATGCAAATATACCGAGACTCGTTCGAATCCATGCGAGAAACGTTCGTTCATTAGCTAAATGATCGGTAAATGAGCCTTTGAAAATAGCTGCAGGCTCTGGTTTCGGTTGCTGATTGACAAGAGGTGATGATTCAGCCATTTTTATATTTAAATTACAGGATTTCTAGTTAGATTCACAACGGAAGCGAATGATCTTTGACTTTTTTATTGGTGTTTGAAGGGCGTATAGATATAAAAGAAAAGAAAAAAGTCGCTCGTCGTCGATTTATCTCTCAATCAGTCAGTAGTATGACGTTGTTCTTGGATGTTTATCGAAAAAAAATGGCCATGAAAATGAGTATGTCTGCGAATCGACACGAACAATGTAATATAGTCAAGTGCAGGTGAATGTATCCGTTATTGTTTTAACAATCAGCATAAAAACACAATGCACTTTTACATCGTTTTGTGTTTGTGTGTGTGTTTTTTTGAATCTCATGACTCGATTAGTTTTAATAAGCACAGTTGGAAAAATTGACGAGAATAACATATGCGTTCGAGGATATTTTGCTTAATGATTGAAGTCTTGCTGTGTGTGCTATTAATAAATAGAAAAAAAATGGAATAGAATTCTTATCTTAATCAACTCGTTAACACATTTTTTTAATGATTATTGAGTAAAACAAAATACTTAAGTACATGTCATGTCAATTGAAGGATTATTTAAATTGACGTAAAACGTACATTTGGGATTTATTTTCAAAATCTCTTCATTAACATGTAGCGACTCTAACAATGAGTGGTTAACGAATGTGATTTGCTACGATTGATGACTCATCGTTTCACCTTAAAGTTAAGTGTACAAACGACCGATCGGTCAAGCGTAGTCATTTATCCAACATGTCTTGTCGACGAATTCTATCGATTTTTCAAAATCTTAGCTTTATACTCATATTAAGTCTGTTCGTTCTCAGCTTATTTGCCTATTTCACTCGGCATGAACCGAATTACTGTGGTAAAACGCCAAAAAAAAGATAAATAAAAGTTTTTAAAAAAAATTTTCTCTCGTAGAAATGACATACATGTTTGAAAATCCAGTTTATCATCGGATAGTCATGCCGATTGAAATCGAAAAGAGCTACCGTCGTTATTCATTGTATTCCTACTGCGAAGGTGTTCGTTGTGAATCTCATCGACGAAATCATTTCACCGGTAAGTCGAGCAAGAGACAAAAAAAAAATGGCTACGAAATTTTGCTTTTCAAGGTCATCCGGTTTTGTTCATTGTTGGCAATGCGGATAGTTACCGGCAAGTTCGATCGCTTGGCTCAGTTGCCTATCGAATGGGCGATCAACAGAAGCAATTGGATTATTTTTCAATTGATTTCAATGAAGAACTATCGGCTTTGTTCGGCGGTGTTCTCCAACAGCAAACAGAGTTCGTTGCACATGCAATTCGAAAGATTTTAAGTTTATACAAAACCGAACGAACGATCGTTCTCGTTGGAAATTCAATCGGTGGTCTTCTTGCTCGTAAGAAAACGTAAAAAATAATCAAAATCGATTGTTTTTCTGTTCGTCTGTGTGCAGGGTCAGTTTTCCTTCAACCATCGACACGTTTCGATCCGAAAACAGTTCGATTGATCATCACACAAGCGACTCCTCATCAAGCGCCCGTCATTCATTCCGATAGTTCGATCATCGATTTCTATTCGCGTGTGAATCACTTCTGGAAAACGGAATGGAATCGGACACTCGAACATCTCGTTCTTTTGTCATTGGCCGGTGGTGATCGGTAGGAAATTTGCGCTCTTGAAAAATCGCTCATGTCTTTCGTTGAATAGAGATCATCTGGTTCGAAGTGATTTATGTTCGTTGAATAATCTAACAGATTCAAGTCGATCGATCGATGTTCTCACGAGTGCTGTGCCCAATGTTTGGTCGTCGACAGATCACCGATGTATTGTCTGGTGTCGACAGTTAGTTTTAGCGACGACACGTGCGCTGTTAGAGATTATTGAAAAGAAAAATCCTGATTCGAAGATGATCATGCAGGTTGGATTGTGCAAAAGTTTAGTTTGAGAAAAAAAACGAATCGTTTTCTTAGATTCTTCAACGATATTTTTCACCGAAAATTGATTTGACAAAGGATTTTTCCGAAGCTAAAATTCAGTTAAAAAACGAACCAATACTCCTGACAGATTCGTTTGCATCGCTCACTTCGAAACCGTCGAGTGACTATGTAATTCCATTGAAAAACTCTCGTTTTCACACGATTATTCTTCATCTAACACAAGCACGAGTTTATCTAAAAAATCAAGAGAATTTCTTCGATACGAACCAAAATCTTCTGCCCATTCCGCCAACCTATGCCAATCGAAAAATGATTCGTTTTCAAATCGATCAACTCCAAAATTACGACGAGATTTTCATTCGATTAGACAATTCCAAATCTCAAGTCAATGTTTATCAAATATCGAAATCCGAACAATCCGTCGATTTACCCACATTCGGTTCTCGAACGTTCACTTTCTCTCAAACATCCTACGAAAAACTCGTCTTTCCAACTCTCGATACTCTCTGGCAGGTTTATCAACTCACACTGATCTCATCCGATTCTCGACAAACACCATTCATTCATTTTCATGTTCCATGGTCGAACGAAGATCTATACAATCTCGTCTCTCTTCGAAATCCTTCATCACCATCGACAGTTCTCTCACAAACATTACAACGAGCAATTCGTCTCAAACTTCATCGATTATCTTCAACTGGCTCCTCATCAATTGAATTCTATCTTCAACCAAATTCTACGTACACATTTCAAATTCATTCATCATTCCTCGATATTCTTGCTCAATTAGCTCGTTATTACATATTTCTTCTTCCGACATTTCTCTTCACTGTTCTCTGTGTGTCCTATTCCATTCAAATCAATAATCCCAATCTTCGTACCTATCAAACAATGCTCGCCTGGCAAATTCATTTGCCAATGGCACTTTTCATCACAATTCTCTATCGATTAGTGATATTTCTATTTCCTTCGATGAGTTTCGTTGTTAATCTTCATTCGAATGGTTATTATTTTTTTATTCTACCATTCATTCTCTATGGACTTGCAATGAGTCTCTGGGCATGTTTATCCTTCATTATCGATTATATTCTATTCGATTCGATTCAACGTTTGATCTATCCTATATTTATTGCTATACAAAATGAATTGTATTATCAACAGAAACTGTTCAATTCAATTCAACTACTCGGCTTACTCATTCCTCTATTAGCAACTGTGTTTTTCAGCGGTTCAAATGGACATATTGCCCTATTTCTTATTGCTCTCGTTCATATCATCTGGCGACGAACGATTAATCGTCGTTTACAAGAAATTTTAACAACACTTTTGTTATTTCATGGTCTCTTAGTTTGTCTTCATTTAACCGGCTTTATTCTTCATATAAAAAGTCTTCTCGTCGAAGGTTTCTATCCGTTATATATGTTAACTTGGGATTGTTCGTTGCCGTCGGCATTCATTTCGATATTGGCATTCTATTTACGATTTCAATCGAAATACTTTTCGCAATTACAAACATTCGCCTTTCGATATAATCAATTATTCTTATTCATTCTTAGTCTTTCAGCGCAATTCTTCTGTTCGTATTCGATGTATTTACTCTGGATATACATTTGTGTGATATTTATGCATGTAGCTCTGATTTATTTTCTTCCGAAGCAACAAGACAAAAAGCAATAAAACAAACTGAAATTTACAAAAAAAACAGATTTTGACGAAGTTGAATATGTTCGATCTAAATAAAAATAAATTAGAAATAGAAAAATCCGTTTTTGCTGCGATCTCTGCACGATATGCATGTTCATATTAAGTTCGTGGCCGTTTTATTTTTTGCGGTTTGCCAAGTTTTTTATTCAATTTCGTTTGACACAACTAAAATAACAAAATAACATCGATAAAAAGTTTTCTTTTCTCTTATTTGATCAATAACTACTTGAATTAAGGTCTGTCGTTTTGGGTTTTTCGGAACTTCTATCGGCTCTTTTTTTAATATTTGCTCTAGCTGATTGTCCGTATATAATTCCCTATAAATGACATTCGATTAACATAATTAAAAGAAAATCTTTGGAATTACCAAGGTTCAATTCCTCGATACCAAATAAAAGCTGACAGAAACTGCTGGTAACATGCTCTAAATAACAAAATCATTTCTATATTGAAACATTTAATTTCAGCATCTCACCGGCATAAACGATATTCAGATTCTTCTATTGTATCTCTCCCACACTCTTCCATTGGGCACTTTTGTCCTTCACTGGGATATTTACTTCGAAGTTCATTGACTGCATCAACTTGATTTTGCTGAACAAAAATCGAATTCAAATTTCATTATCAGCAAAAAATGACTTTCAACTCACCTGAAGTACTCCGCAAAATGTAGGATAGTCAGCATCACGAATCTCTCGAAAACAATTCGGTGGACAATGTGCATGAATTGAATTTTTTAATGTGCAACTTGGAATTGTACATTTCTAAGTATAAACATTAAATATTTCTTTTTGAAGTTATCTAGTTTCTTACTGGTTCTTTGTTGCCAAAATAAAACAATGATGAACACATACGACAAAATTCTGTATTACACCGGGTGCATTTAAAATGCTCGCATCCACCGGGTTGACTAAAAAACAACGATATTGTTTGTTTAGTTCGTCAGGAAATCATTTCAACTGAAACATCAACTCACTAATCGTAGATTTCTTTACATTGAGGGCATACAATTGCGGTCTTAGCTACTGATTTGAGAGTTTTCACATAGTCATCATCCGGATCATTATCATAGAGCCAGTCACTATATTCATCGCAAGATAGCTTCTTGTGTTCATCATTCCACTAAAATATAGAATTTCAAATCAACTTCTGCGAAAGATGAAAACGAACTTTTCGACAACATCGAGAACATTGAGTAAAGTTACAATCCGGACAATAAACACGAGTCGGTCTGGGATTCTCTTCAGCAAGAAAGGAACTAACACACTGAAAAACTACCCAATGAAATGATCATGAAATTTGAATAATTCTACTCTTGAATTTGCACATTTCTTGAGTTGTTTTCCAGCGATCACATTTGTAACTCGATCGATGTATCTATCTTGCAAGTCTTTATCATCAGGAAACCATCGTCGAATCTAAATTAATGCCAATCGTGATTTCAAGTCAACTTACTTTTTTAAAATCAAACTTGTTTTTGTAGCCAATTAAAAAACAAGTGATGCGTCTCATCGTCAGTAATTGGATGTCTTTCTTGATAGCATGTCAATGCACCAATCGAACTTGCATCTTGAACATTATTAATTGCTGTTTCATAGTACCTTTTCATGCAGCCCGAGCAGCAGCTATGTTGACATAAACAAGGTGATTCCATTCGATTCTTAGGATATGTTTCGAAGCAAATTGGACAATCGACGAAAAAAGTCTCGGTCAAAAAAGATGCATCTGATGCAGTGAGAAATGTTTCCAACGAGGCAATATCGATATCTTTAATTGTCTCTAATGAGTTGTCACAGAGCATACGAGCAAATATATCAATATTGAATACAATTGTTGTACCCACTATTGGAGGAAGTTCACTCAAAAGTAATCTTTGTAGTTTCTAAATCGAGAGTTTTATTCATTCGATTAAACTTTATTATGGAGGCTTACGCAAAACGTAGCTTCGTCAGCCTGATCATCTGGACATTGAGCACGAATTTTCAATATAGCTGGGATTAAAAATTCAGCGCGATTCCACATCTAAAGGTTTATCCTACAGAAATGAACATTGTGGAAAAAAACTTTTCTCTACTTTATCTGAACTACTAGTGAAACGATGTTTAAGTAATAATCGAACTTGTTGGTCTTGAGCAGGTTCAAATAAATTATCAATCGAAGTTGAGGATTTTTGCAGCATGATAGGTGCTTCCTACGAATCAATTTTCGTCAATTATTAGTTACAAAATTCTGTATTTACTAAATGCGGTCGATTGTTGGTCAACATTTCATAAGCTCCTTGATGATTGAATTGACTTCGAATTAAACATTCCATATAAATGTCATCAGTTCGTGGTTTTTCATTTTCCGTATCTCGTTGTTTGAGAGATCGAATGAGTAGATCAATCGTATTGTCATCTTCCTCACATGTGCCCGGATTGATTTGTTTGAATAATAATCGAGCTATTCGTCGACGAATAAATCCATGTGTATCACCGCCCTTGTATTTCGTTGTGATGCTCGCTTTAAATGTTTTCAGCAATTCAATTGTTTTGTTATTACCTTGCTCGACTTCATGTGCACTTGGTAATGGAATATTTCGATCAGTATCATCGACATTAGTCATCTAAATTCAAGAAATGAAAATAAAATTTCCTAAATCCTAAAGTTCTAGAAAATTAGTCTAGATCGATGCATGTTCCTATCTCACAAGTATTGTTTCGAGTGATATTCGTTACATCGACTAATATGTACGAATCGAAGAAAAAATTTGTGTTATGAGAAAAAACGTGTGTTTTTGTGCTTTTTCATTCTTTGTCATCGAAGAAAAAGCAAAGAATAATCGATGTTTTTCATCGTTCTGTCTGTAAAATGAAAATTTGACGTAAAATTCGATAGTATTTTACGATTGTCGTATAATTTTTCGCAATACGATTTTTCCCAATGAATCATCGAAGGTTGGCTTTTTCCTTCTCTCTTTTAGGGAGTAAACAAGAACGGGTTATTCATGTTTTTCTTTTATTTTCTTTCAAAAAATACAAAAAAGCAAGAGAAAAAAATTTCAACGACGTTCAGGTCGACGTGTTGTTGGCTCTAAAATAAACAAATAGAATTTAAATTTCTCTCGTTTTTGTGTATCAAGACTTTGTTCTTCCTCGGATGATGAATATGTTCGATCTAAATAAAACAAAAATAAACAATATAAAACATAAGATCTTTTTTTATGAATATACTTCGTGATGTACGAGTAGTTGGATGTGAAGATGGAATCGATGAAGTTGTCTACAAGACAGATTTTCAAAAATCGATTGAGAGAGAATACAAAAGTGTTTACGTTTCGTGTAGATTTTGGTCCCGCGTTGTTTTCAAGATATTCTCGAACTTCATCCGCACTTCTACAAACTTTCATCACAGGATAAAGACAAGAATTGTCGTTGACTTCTCGATTACAATTTCGAATGCCTTCAACAGCTTCAGCTGCATTTTCATATGTATAATCAACAACTCCTGGAACACTATGCACAGCTTCACTATAGAATAAACGATTAGCTCGCTAAGGAGAACGAGAGAATAGGTTTAGTTTATATATTCAAAAGAATTTACGAACATCGATATCGTCGTCATCAAAATCTCTGACTTTACGAAATAGATTCATCTCTCGATTTCGATCTAAATCAACTTTTATTTTTTTCAGAGGTCCAATCACTTTAACAATCGAGATATTCGATGAACTTGGTTGATTGATTTTCTCTTGGATTATTGGTTTGACCTCGTCGGGATTATTGCCATAGGCAATCGAACAAATTAAAATATCATCCGAACAATCCTCAATTTCTGGCGGAAGATTTTTTTTCCAAGTACTTATTCTGCATTGTTCGCGAAATAATTGACGTCGAATTGTCGAAACACCCATTTCAACGACCTTTTCATTGATTTCAGCATTTTCATCGATTTTCTTTCGGATAAAATCCTAAATAAATGAAACTCTTTACGGTTGGCATTCCCTCGTAATAATGAAATTCTACTTTGAATTTGTCGACAACATTACGTGTCTGACTATTCGGATCATCGTTCTCTGAGGGACTTCGATTTCTCTATGAAAATATATCCGTTTGAATTTAGTTTTAGTAAAAGAACATTTTCTCGTTACACGAACGGATGATCTTGGTGATGATCGATCATCAGAATAGTTATTTCGTACACTTTGTCTTGAATTATAACCAGATGCCATTAGAAAAAAACTGTCTATCTAAAATTATTTCGAATATAGAAAAATGTTGTGTTCAAGGAAAATATTAAACTTCATGGATATTTATTTGTGAAAAATTAATTTTTTCTTTGCCCTTTTATTACTTGCGGTTTGCCGAGAGTTTTGTTCAAATTCTTTTGACACAGCTAAACGAACGAAATAATATCGATACGGAGTTGTTATTTTCTTATTTAATAAATAACTACTTGAATTAGAGCCTGTCGTTTTGAGTTTGATGGGACTGTTATCGATTCTTTTTTTAATATTTGCACTAGCTGATAGTCTTCATATAATTCCCTACAAATACACTTTGATTCGCACTTAGAGCATTATCACAGAGCCATTCACTATATTGATCACAAGATAGCTTCGTGTGTTTATCAGTCCACTAAAAGAAAATTTTTCAAATCAACTTTTTGGGAAAGATGAAATCAAACTTTCCTCGAACATTGAGCGCATTGAGCAAAGTTACAATCAGGACACTGTACACAAGTTGGTGCATGAAATGACTCTATGCCAAAGATCTTTACACACTGAAAAACCACAAAGTCAAATTATTATTGAAACAACAGAAATCTACTTTCGAATTTCCGCATTTTCTTATTTCTTTTCCATTAGTTATAGCCGTGATTATATCGTTATATCTGTTTTTCAGTTGCTCATCATCGGGAAAGAATTGTTCAATCTAAATAAAACTTCATTATGATTTTCAATTGAATTAGGAGTCGCAATCTAACTTTAGATTGTAACCAAATATAAAAGAAACTCTGTGCCTCTTTACTAATTGAGTGTCTTTCGACGAAACATGCCAATAGATCAATCGAACTAGCATCTTGAACATCATCAATTGCTCTTCGATAGTACTGTTTCATGCAGTCGAAACAACAGATATGTTCACATAAGATAAATGCTTCGATTTGACTGATAGGGATTTCAACCATGCAAAGCGGACAGGTAAGCAAAAAATTCTCAATCGACGGTCTGTTTGATGTCATCCTTGTGTCAACTGTGTCCTATAAGTCAAATTCAAACCTAAGTAAAACTGTCTATCTAAAACCATTTTCTAATTCAGTAAGTGACCTCGTTTCGAACTGTTTTCAGAAGTCACTGGAAAAGTAAATTATTTATCTAGAATAATTTAAAATATAGAAATATACTATTTTATAAAGAAAAGTATCACAAAACTTGTCATTCGTTACAATAAGAATTACAAAAAAAACCACGATAAAAGCACTCTATGGATCATCGAAATATACCATCCTTGATTAACTTCGTGATCGTTTAATTACATGCGGTTTACCAAGATTTTTATTCAAATTCTTTTGACACAACTAAACGAACGAAATAATATCGATACAGAGTTGTTCTTGTCTGATTTAATAAATAGCTACTTGAATTAAAGCCTGTCGATTTGAGTTTTGTGGGATTGTTATCGATGCTTTTTTTAATATCTGCTCAAGCTGATTGTCTTCATATAATTCCCTACAAATACACTTTAATTAGCATTGTCAAAAGAAAATCTTTGGAATTACCAAGGTTCAATTCCTCGATACCAAATAAAAGCGGACAAAAACTGTTGGTAACATGCTCTAAATAACAAGATTATTTCTGTGCTAAACACTTAATTTCATCATCTCACCGGCATAAACGATTTTCAGATTCAGGTATTGTATCTTTCCCACACCCTTCCGTTGGGCACTTTTCTCGTGTATTAGGAAATTGACTTCGAAGTTCATTGACTGGATTAATTCCATTTTTCTGAACAAAAATCGAATTCAAATTTCATTGTCAGCAAAAAAATGACTTTCAACCGACCTGAAGTACGCCGCAAAATGTAGGATAATCAGCATCACGAATCGCACGAAAACAATTCGATGGACAATGTGCATGAATTGTATTTTTTAATGTACAATTTGCAATAGGACAGTGCTAAGTATTAAACATTAAATATTTCTCTTTGAAATTATCTAGTTCTTACTGGTTGTTTCTGGGCAAAATAGAACAATGATGAGCACATGCGACAAAATTCTGTATTACACTTCGTACATTTAAAGTGCTCGCATCCACCTGGTTGACTAAAAGGCAACGATATTGTTTTCTTAGTTCCTCAGGACATCATTTCAACTGAAACAATAACTTACTAATCAAAGATTTCTTTACATTGAGGGCATACAATTGCGGTCTTAGCTACTGATTGGAGAAGTTTCACATAGTCATCATCTGGATCATTATCATAAAGCCATTCGCCATACTCATCACAGGATCGATTCTTGTGTTCATCAGTCCACTAAAAGATTATTTTTCAAATCAACTTTTGGGAAAGATGAAAGCGAACTTTTCGAAAACATTGAGAACACTGAGTAAAATTACAATTAGGACAGTGAACACGAGTCGGTCTGGGATTATCATCCGCAAAAAATGAACTACCACACTGAAAGATGACAAAATATAAAAGTTATGCACTCCCGATTATGTTACTTTCGAATTTCCACATTGCTTAAGTTGTTTTCCACTGACTACATTTGTAACTCGATCGATGTATCTATCTTGCAAGTCTTTATCATCAGGAAACC
>ERZ781399.3009-NODE-3009-length-13208-cov-3.076560_pt1 | contig 13208 bp, 16 predicted proteins | sample MGYA00511014_ERZ781399 | MGnify/ENA primary metagenome ERZ781399 (study PRJEB29847, sample SAMN06458254) | wastewater metagenome | isolation source: Wastewater bioreactor | place: South Africa: Cape Town | study: EMG produced TPA metagenomics assembly of the...
ACTTCTATCGACTTACAATGCCATTTTGTACACTGAAACCAAGCTGAAATGAATGAAAAAAAGAGCAGAATGAACATTTGTTTCTTAAAAGAAGTTTATCTACTTGATATTTCGTATCTGGCCTTCGTATTAATACTTCAACAACAGGCGGACAAGGAACAACAACTAATCGTACAGTTGTCAGATGTTTAACATTCTATGTAAACAAAAATATTCTCGTTTGGATTTTGATCGTTAATAATAGATAATAGAATACTTTAATTTGTGTTTGACAAGATGATAACGGCAGTCCCACTAAACTAATTCCGTTAACTGATATTATCTGATCACCGATATTCAAATGACCACATCTGAGAAATAAAAATCATTTTTTTTATTAGTAAGAATAATGTTTTTCTTTAAAAAATAAACTAACCTTGATGCTGGTCCAGTTGGCATCATATTCGCAATAACAACAGTTGGAAGCATCGAACCCCAACCGCTCTCAACAATAACAATCCCTAGTGGTTCGTTCTTAGCTTTAGGAATGATAACCTAGCGGAGAGAAAATGAGATTTTTTACTCTCGAAGAGAGAACTTCATCTTACTTCTCTTTGACATTCTTTTTTCGAAAATCGATCTAATTCTTCACTGCCTATTTCTTGTTGATTGAGTACTTCTTGATAATCAATATCACGTGTAAAACTTGGATCATCAATACCGTTGGCTTTTAAAAATTCGACATATGCCACTTGAAATGCTTGACCTATCGAATGAGCAATTGATTGAGCCTGATGATAAAAACAAGAAATAATATTAACCAAAAAAATGGCATATTTATTCAAATTTACTTCGTCAGATTCGAAAACATGACAAATCATTTTTTGATTTATTGACACAACTCGACGTGTTGTTGTTGTTGTGGTTGTTGGATCTTGAGAATCATCATTTCCATTCGTATGATCATCTGCATGTTGTAAATAACGTCGTTTAGCCATTAACACAACAAGATCACCGATATCCGCTGAAGAACAAATAAATTCAAATAGAAAAACTTTCGTTTAAACTAAACTAACCAATATAAGATATTGATCGTAACGAATGATCCATAAGAATATCTTGTAGATCCGTATTTAAAACCATAATTTTCTCAGTTGATATGAATAGATCGACTTCAACCGATGGTTGACTTTCACCTTGTGGAGCTTTAATACGTCCGACAGCTTCTTGTGCTTGCATCATTCGTGAAGCTTTTGTTGGATTGCCTTCGACGAGTAATTGAGTCGACCCAAGATATCGGCAACGAAAGAGAACGCCTTCGATAAGTACTGACGAGTTTTCTGGATCAACAATAACACGAGTAAGAGCTAAAGCAAAAAAAAACAAAAAATAAATAATTAAGAATGATTGGAAATATTTGAAATGAGGGAATGACATGCGATAACAAGAACGAACACAATGACAACACATGTTAGGAGCGGTTTTTTTGTTTAGTGATTACTTACAAAAGAGAAAGAAAATGAAATTAGTTTGGGTTAAAATTGAAAGTGAAAAAAAAATGTGAAAATTTTTAGTTTATTTCGAAGTAAGATAGTAAAAGGATAATTACCTTCTTGACTTTTCGGTTTGTTTGTTGGTTTTGAAATAGCCTAAGGAAAGAAAAAAAAATGTCGTTCAATATTTATTCTTTCATCTTTGAAACACGTACAGCATCACGGATAGCTTGATTTTTGGCATTAATACGATGTTCTACACCGAGTAGTTTATCAGTTTCTTCATCGGTATCGTAATCTAAACAGAAACACACATGTTAATTGAAGATTTGTTGAAAATTTCGATAAAGAAAATCGATCATGCTGAAATTCTGACCACAAAACGTAAGCGAAAAAAAAATAGAAATCAATACGAAATGGGAAAGGAAATTGAACATGCGAAACAAACCCTTTTTCTTAATTGGCTTGGGATTAACAGTTCCTTCATCTAAAGTTCGTTTGTTGATTAGTACTTTTGATTTTATCAGTTATTATATTTGTATGGCAGTTAACTGTACATGAAAATTCGTATTTACCTGCAGGAGCTGCTGATGTTTCTTCGGGAACGTTATTTGTTGGTTGAGTATGTTGAGGTTCATTTGATTGAATCAGAGGAGTTGAACGAGTGGATTTCACAGGTTGAACGAAAGATGATGGTGGAGGTGGACGAATATAGAATGACTGCTGTTGAGAAGGTGATTCTGAACCATTGGTTGTCGCTGTTGGTGTTGATTTAGCAAATTGTCGTTTATGAGAAGATGTAACTAATGATGAATGATTTGAATCATAGAGAAAATCACTTTGAGTTGATTGATGTCGACCATTTGCTTTGGATTTCGACGGTGAGATTTGTTCGTCATCACTTCGATTTTCTGAATCGGATAGTCCATCTTCAAGTACTGGCATACTTGCAGTTGTATTCGATTTTTGACTTTCATGCGAAACAACACTATCAGCATCATTTGCACCAGTACCATCTGATGATACTTCAGGAGATAATTTAGTAATATTATCATTAACATTATTATTAGTATTAGTAGTATTTATATTAGTATTATTGCTTTGATGTTGAGATAGAGGTTTCTTTTTTCGATATCCATTGGACATTGAATCTGAAGATTTGATTGATTCACCGCTACCACCAGGAGAATGTTCACTATGTTCTGTTGTTGGAGTTGTTAATGTTGATGAGAGATTATCTAAATAAATGAGTAAATACATAAATCAATAAGAATGTTCTCAAAAGAACTAGCAGATTTAATATATAAACGTGTGAAACATCAAACAAACACAAATAAACAACATCGAGAACGATATGTATTTCATTCTCACCAATATCTCCATTTGATCTCGGTGTTCGTGCTGATGGTGAATTGTCATATAGAGTTACATATGGAAGTGAATTTATTTGATTAAGATAAAGATGAGATAACATCATTTGTTGTTGTTCATTTAGATTTGTTAGACGTGCATTTAGACGATTCGACATCGTATTATTATAGATATCAGTTAACGATTGAGACTCTCTAAACGAAGGCGAACTATTGGGCGTACCTGACATAGTCGATTGTTCTTGTAAAAGACGAGCTTGTTGTTGTTGTTGAGTATAAAATGCAGATAATCCTTGTGGACCGTAATGTTGTTCGATAAATAATGGATCATATGATGGATAGAATGGTGGTAAACCATTAGTTGGTGTTGTCGTAGATCCTAATGGTGGTGGAGGATAAGGTAAATAAAGTCCATGATGTGGATGAGCAAATGGATACACAGCAGGCGGCCACGGTTGTGGGCCGTAAGATGAATTGAATGGGCTAGTTAAGTCAGCAGTTGCTGATGAAGTAAGTACAGAAGGATGATGAGATGGAGGAAGATGAGAAGGAGGAACAACAGTAGCAGCAGCAGGTTGATGATGGTTCATCGACCGATGATAGTGATGTCCATTTCTAACTGTTTGTTGCTGATCTTCATTAGCTGAATCTGCATTAATAGAATCAGGCGTCATTTCACGTGATGACGATGACGTATATTTGCTATTTGTATTTGAAGTAATCGGCGTTGTTTCACGTGAATGATGACCATTCTTAATACTATCCAGAGATGTTGTACTGTCGAATAATTGAAGATCATTTTGTGTTAATTGAGACGGTTTAGTAGTTGTACGACGGACTTGTGTAACGATAGTTTCGATATTTTTCTCTAATGCAGCATCAATACGTTTCTTGCCCACGGGATTCATGTTTGGCGACGATGATGATGATGACGACGACGGTTGTTGCTGTTCTTTGAAAGATGATGTCATTGCTATCGGTTTAGCCAAACCGGGACCATTGACAGGAGATGCACGATCAGATACTTGCTGATTTTCACCTGAAATTAAAAGATCAAAAGAAAATGATAGATAGATAGATAGACACGTAGATAGATATTATTGATTAGATTTCTAATCGAGTTTCTAGTTTGCATCATTTGTCCTCTTCCTTTCTTTCTCCTTCTCTCTCTCTCTCCTGTGAGAATAACAAGAACATTAATAAAGATATTTATATTTAGACAAACTGGAAAACTATCATTTGTTCGAGCCTAACTAATGTTGTGGAAGAACCGGAAAATTCAGTAATTATATAAGCGAGATGAGAAAAAGAAATGTTTAATAACGATTTATTCAGTAAACATTTCCGTATTTTCTTACGTAGAGTATGATGATTGAGCGGTGATGCTTGATCATCCGTTTTCGTAGTCATTGTCGTTGCTGCTGTTGTTGTTATTGTCGTTGTCGCCGATAACGGTCCATTATCGTCTGGGCTCGTAGTGATTACAGATGATGATTGTAGAGCATTTTCATCGACCTATGCAATAATAAAGCACATGAAAAAACAGGTGTTTATCCAGAAGCAAGACATTTTCTTTGAGAAATTCTTTCATCTTTTTCTCTACTCGTGATTAGCATTACGAAACACGTTCTAACCTTGAATTAGTAATGGTATAAATGACATTATGCTCTGTTGTCGAACAACTTAAGTATCAACTGCCAGCACACGATTTATATGTCTATCATATTTTCTTTCTTAAAAAGTAAAGTAATGTCTGGACAGAAGAAGAAGAAAAAAAACGCAAACAAAAGCAATTATAAGAATTATACAGACAGAAGTCGCATATTTTAGTCATAACAATAGATCGATAGAATGGTGAAGAGAAAGAACACTCGTGAATCGACGAGTCGACAACGATCAACACATGCAATTAGAAGGATGAGTTGACTCTACACTTGTTGTGTTTTCTCTTTTATAAAAAAAAAAAGAAAAGCAGACACAATTGATCCATACTTTCAATTACACATATACATCAAATTTTTTTCTCTCTCCTCAGCTCATAATAATCATGCAAGTGCAAGTTTTTCTCGTCTTCTCAAGGGAAACTTTTGCAATGTTGAGAAATCTAACGAACACAAAGAAAAAACAACTCACGTGACGCTGACAATGTCGATGATGATGATGGTGATGATGTTTTCGACGAGGTTTCGCCCCCGTTGTACTAGTTGATGACAATGAAGGCATTCGCGTTATTCGAATCGATTCATACGACGCGTTAGTATATTGCAAGTAGTAGTAGTATTATCGATGTAGTAGAAAAAAAATGTATGGAAAGTAATATTAGACTGCTGTCTCAATGCCAAAACATATAGTTCGTTTGCTCTATCAATCTCATTTCTCATTTATGCCTATCTCTTCTTTTTCTTGGTGGCTGGTTCGCTGACTGTTCTTCGTCTTTTCTCTCTATCTTCTTTTCTTCGCGAACTTCTGCGTCGAGGCTATCCTCCCCATCTGTCAATATGAAGGATGGCCAAAAACGAGAGAGAAAAGAAAAGGAAAAAAATTCTTCGAGAGACACACATATCGAAAGCGATGGAAATTTGAACGCGAGGATGAAATGCAAGTGCCAGAGAAAGAGACAAAGACAACGTCAAATAAGCGATGGATCAATCAGACGATGAATTCTTTTCGCCAATATATATGCTAAAAAATGTCTTGGTCCTGGTCCGCGTCATCAACAGCATGATCATCATCAACATCGAAGACAACGCAATGGCGGCGTCAAAAAAAAGAGAAAAAAAAAGACAACGAAAGAGAGAAAATGAATGACACGCGATTAACATAGAAGACCAGCAATATTTTGAACAATTCTTATATTCAATGAGAAAACACAGCAGACAACGGAAGTGGAATATTTCATTCTATCTCTCCCGGTTTTTTCTTCTTTCCTATTATTATTCAGCAATGAGAAACGCATTCTTCGATTTTTTTTATCAGAATGCCAATAGCAAGGACAATAGATGCATTAAAAGAACTGGACAGAAGGGAAGCAATGAGCATAGAATATATCAGAGGAGATAGATAGACAGATGGGTAGACATACGCCTTCGCCTATATACATATTTATTCATCGACTCGAAACTAATTGATGAACAGGAGCAATAACAAAAATAAAAAGGACAAATGCGAGTTCAAGATCTTTTTCTCTTATTAAATTAATAAGAATTTATCGAAAACAAGAGAATATATCATGCCAACTCGTCTATTGATCAACAGAAGGAGGAAAAGATCAACGAGAAAAGCTCTTACAAGTGTCTTCTTTTTGTTTTCATTTATATCAATATTTATTTTTGATATTGAACTTTCAAGTTGATCAATATTTTCATCTTCATCATTCATTGATTCGGGAATTGGCGTTTTAGATGACTCATGTGTATCTAATAAAAGAAATTCTTTTCATATTTAATATTTTTCTTTTATTTTTCATACCCTGTTCGAGATTATCATCATCTTCATAATTCCCATTAGCAGAATATTCTAGACTAACTTCAGTATTTTTAACAAGTTCCTCATCATCATCGTCATTATTATTATTTATTTGATAATTTTGATCGTCCATTGTGTTGATTATTTATTCGCTCGTAACCATTTATTCACACTGATGAAACTAGAATCAAAAAATGACTGAGAACATTTCTTTTTAACATCGTTTCGTGGGATGATGTAAAACAAAAGTGAAGAAAAGCAAAAAAAACGGGAAGAGAATAGTGAAGTTGATTTTGATTGTTTTCGACATTCTATCTTATCTTGCTCATTGTCAGCCGTACGAGAAATTGATCGAATTAACTTTTCAACTATTACTTATTGCAATCAAGAAACGAACACAGATTTAAAATTACGAGATGTCAAGAAAAGGAAACGTTTTTACTGGGAAATAAAATGAGGAGCAACAGACACGTGTATGTGTGCCATTTAAAACATAACTTGTATCACTGATTAAGAGCATAGAAAGGTAAAAAAGAGAAGAAGAAGAAGAAAAAAAGAAGAAGAGAAATGCCAAGTAAAAAAACAAAGAATCTAGTTGGAGAAAAAGTATTAAGAACCATTATTTTACATTATCATGCGTTTATCTTACAGGTTTTCTCTTCTTCTTTTCTGTTTCGTCGGTCTGAGTTTTTTTCTTCTTCTGTTTGTCTTTCGAAGAGTGATGGCATTCGCATCGATTTGCATTTTTGCACAAACTAGAACTATTCATTTATGCGTATGTATGTATGCATGTAGGCAGACGGGCATGATCCATTTTTTATTATCGCCTGTTTTTATCTGAGAAAGAAAAACGTATCGAAATGAATGAAGCTAATCTCACCAAGTGTCTCAATCATAGTTTTAACTTCGTCTAGATAAAAAGAATGAGTGAATGAAAAAAAAAGAGAGAAATGAGATAGCCATAAACGGCACGAAACGGAAAAAAAGAATTATAGACTAAACATGTATGTTGCGTGTTCAATGACCAACAGATAGTAATTTTATTCTGACTGGCTTCTATCATAAACTGAATCTTCAACATAGTGAGAAAGAAGAAAAAAGAAAATTTGCAGGCCAGTGCGAAAGACTCAATGAATAAGTCTCGTGTGTTACACAAGAACAGCAAAAATATAATACCCCCACGTACATAGGTATATATCCATACACACATCAGTAAATGGGTGGTACGAAGAACGAGATGAAATAAAAATGTCTATCTTAGTGACTTAATGAAGAAAATCTATTTGAATAGAGAGACGAGAGAGAAAAAGAGAGGGAGAGGAGCTAGACAAAGAAACGTTGTTACCTTTTTATTCCAATCAATTCAAGTAAGAGAGAAAGAAAGAACACCTTCATATTAATGGGTCAGGGAAAGAAGTAAAGTAAAAGACGAGATGAAAATGTGAGGAGTAGAAGAAGGAGACGACGACGACGGCGACTATGGCGAAGAAGAAGAAGAGTGGTTCACTATTGCAATTAGACATGTACTTGATAGGCACTATTTAGAATATCTGGCTTCATCAAGTCTATTTGACTTCGAGATACCACTGATGGAATAATATATTTAGAGATCTCCTAGCAAACACTCGTCGTCAAACAAGAGAAAAGAAAAGAAAAGAAAGACGATCTAATCTAGTGAATATTGAGTTGTTGTTTTTTAGTTAGTTACGAGTTTAAACAAAGGAATAATCGACATGTACAAGGCTAATGGAGAGCAGAAAGATGCACATTATCATCATTTAGATGAGACAAGAGAAGAAGAAAAAAAAACGAATGCTAAAGAAGAAAGAAAATGAGATGAAGAACAAGAGTAGCAACCAGTAGAAGTGAGAGAAACGTCCTCGTTTTGCTTTTCTTCTTTTTTTTGTTGGTGTCTGCTTGAGAAGACACAAATAACAACAACAACAAAAAAAAATGCGGATAAGATTTTTCGATTACTACTAGACAAATGAGCAGAATAAATAGTAGATAGAAATTACATTCGTAATAAGACACACCACTGAATAATATTTAAAATACTAATTCTTGTTATTTCCATTCTAATGAAAACTGAGATTCTTCATCAAATATCTTGGATCGAATCAACAATCCAAACACGAATGTTAACAGGTGATTTTTTTAAATAGAACATCGAAATGGGAACTACGTACGTAGTAAATGTTAGACGATAATAGCGTGAATTACTCATATCAGTAAAGATTACGTGACTCAATTTGATGTTGTTGGCCTCGGACAGGGAATAACTGCGCAAATATAGTTCTCTTGATATTTCCAAAGCGATACTTAAAATGTCTAGTGACCCATTAAATAGATCACTCATTTGTTTAAGAAAAAGACAGGATATACGAATGATGTCATGAGTTAATGAGAAAAGAATTTCGAATTAAAGATTTCTTGTTGATTGCAGAAAGTACGAAGAATCAAAAGTATTACATGAAAAGCTTTTCTCTCACGAGACGAGACGAGACAATACCTAAATATAAATGCAGTCTGGTTGAGAATAACATTGATATCTTGATCAAATAGAAATTAATCTACAAGAAACAAACGAGAGATATTTTTCGGTGCTCAATAGCTGCAATAATCAAGATAAATGAACGATATTTCGTTTAGTTTACCAACGATCTAAATCAAAGACAATTATCAGTCAACGAGTCAAAACAATAGATATGAAGAGAAAGTATCTAGAATTCTAAATTTAAACTTTTTTAACAAAATGAAAATGACATCTACTCAAGAGACATGAGACAGGTCAGTCTGATCGTTTGAAAAATGTTCAATAAATGAGATTTTATCATCTAAAGAACGACGAAGACGTTGATATGAATAATATTAAACAATATATGGACAAATTTACGAGTGAGAGAGAGAAGAAGAAAAATCTTAATCAATTCAAAGGCAATTGTACATTGTCAGTGTACGGGTCAGCGAGCCCGGTTGTTATACTAAATCAATCAGTTATATCAACAATCATCCTATGTGCATATGCATATACACGCACGTACATACATACATACATACATATAGAAGAGGCTATTAAATATTCTTTTTTAATACGTGTGTTATGAACCAATGACAAGTAAGAAATATCGAAAGATGGCATACGATCTAAAACGAATTGTAGAATTATGTATCTCTCTTTTTCTCAAATAACATAGATACAGATAGTCATTGTTGACAATTTTAAACGTTTGTCTTTTTGACAAAAAACAATATTAATTTCCCTTTTTTGTGACAGAAGATTTATCTCAATGATTAATCGCCATCTTTTATACTCGAGATAGTAACTGTCAACGAGAAAATCGTTTTGGCCTTTTATCAAACAATCGATATTAATTCAATGTTAGATCAGATGATAATTCGAACAATGAATATGAAGAGGGTGTGTGCGTATGGTTTATATTCAAAAAAAAATTCATCTAAAATATATATTCTATCGTTAAAATTGAATGAAAGTATATGAGATAGAGATCAGGCTGTTATCGTCGATCGTTGAGATTGGATAGTAGATTGCCATTATTGGCCGCGGCTGCAAATGCGAGAATGGCATTTGGATCAGCTGTTTTTGTTACAGAAATTTTTCGTTTTTGAATGGTAATTGTGCCACCTGAGGCTAATAGTTCAGGCGGAATTTCAATCGGTAGATTAGCTAAATCTATTATCATAGATAGGATATTTTATACTTGAGAATGAAAAGTAGAACGATTATTTTCGACATCGTACCTGCATTTGTCAATGTCTTTGTTTTTTTTACTGAAGGCTCATTAATAATAATTTGTTGATTAGCTGGATTTGATGGACGACCTTGTGTTATTTGGGTCGTGTATACTTGTTTTCCGTTTGGTCCTGAATCAGCATTTCGAAGTAATTCAGTCAATTCAGGTGGTAGTCCTGTTGGTCCGGTTGACGCTGTTGTTGTTGTCATTTTCGAGAGTGATGACCGTCGAATTTGTGGACCTGAAGGAGGTAATGATGGGATATTATTTGGTGTTGTGAATAAATTTGGATTGTTCAATGTATTGTATTTATTCAATGAAAATGAAAGACGACGTTGATCAATAAAATTATTATTTACATTTAAATTATTTGTTGGACTCAATGGTTGTTGTTGTTGATAATTTGAATTTAAAGGAATTTCTGTGACTAACATATGATTCGGTGTGATATACGATGCCATAGCTTCAACATCGGCATTAGTTGGGATGTCAAATGTTTTTTCGAATTGTTTTTGCATGAAACGTCCTTGACTACGTTCCTCATAAACACCAGTAATGGTTAGTCTTTGGTTTTGAATATAGATCTAAATGGAAATCTCGCTAATTTAGTTGATATTAACCTTTTTTTTTAAATCTACTTTGATTTGTTCAGGTTGAAAATTTTCGGCATCAAATGTAATATGAAACTTTTGAGAACCTGGCCCATATCTTTCTCGGATAAATTGCTGATTCGGTCGACTTAACCATCGAATATAATGATCTTGACCATAACTAAAATTGAATGCATCAAATTCCGATGAATTATAATTATTAATCGTGCGATAAATTGGAAGAACTTGAATCGACATCGTGTCTATTGACGTATTTCTATGCCGAATGTATGATTATTGAAAACAAATGTTTGTGGTTGTGTTGATGGTATATATCATTTATTTCCGGTTTTTTTTTCTTCTTTTCTCGTTTGTTTTTTTGCTTCTCTCGTGGGTGGATATTTATCGGTATAAATATGACAAAAAAGTACTAAGTCAAGAAGAAATCTAAAGGAATCATCGAACTACAAATGCATGTCATAACAATGAATTATATTCTTAGATAACACTTTATCGTATTTTTTTTGTCCACTATCAGTTTTTGTTGTTTTATTTACTGCCAAAGAAATAATAATTATTTGCTATTTAGATATTCAATTAATGTTGACGACAGATTATTACGCTGTCCCTTTTTTTATATATGATATGCGTACGTATCAATTTAAATACAGTCTAACGGAAGACAAGAGGAGAGAAGATCTTCGGGGAACAGTATCATGTTTGTTTGTTGTTTAGTTAGATAGATAGTTGTCCTATTCGTGTTGTTTGTCAAGAGACCTTTGATGTTTATCGATCTGTCGACCAGAAAAGAATGTTTCTTTGTGAATAAAGAACAAATCAAAAACTCCAATCGACAGATAATGATACAGTGCCTATGACAAAAACCAATGCCAGTTTCTTGCGTGTTTTTATTTAAAGACAAACGTCAGTACATTAGTAATGCGTTCAAAGAAAAAAGATAGTTTTTTTTTGTTAATGGAATAAAAAAAAGAAATTGTTTTCTGATCTATGCAATACGAAGGATGACATGTAAGCCTGAATCTGAATCGACAACGCCACTCATTTGATTGACATCTAAAGCGAAAGATGCGTCTTCGAATGGCTTTTGCATGGCACCACGACCGAACATGCCAAGATCCCCTTAACAAAAGGTCAAACGAAACATTCTTTAGATAAGATCTATTTCACAATCGTACCGCCACGTTGACCTGAACTACAATCACTTTTATCTTTTGCGATTTGTCGAAATGTTGATTGAAGATCATCAGCATTGTTTAATTGATCTATAATTTCTATTGAATAGCAAAAACAAAACGAAAATTAATCTTTCAGCAAACAAATAACAACAAACCATCGAGTTTCTTTCGAGCTTCTTCTTTACTACGCGTAATGGTTTCGCCTTTGTAATTTTTCGGATTACGTGATCCGGTATGTTTGACAAGAATATGTAGTGCTTGAACTTGGTCACCTCGTCGTGCACTCGATGATTTACCAGCCGTAGTGTTCGGATGTTCCCATTGACTTTCTTTCGTAACTGGATCGATATAATATTCTTTTCCTACAGATAAATATTTAAGAGATCGTCCGAGTTTCTCTCTCTGCAAAGGCACATACCGTTACGACTTGAGATTTTTCTAACCCAACCTGGTGGTAAATCCGACATGATCTATTTTTCTTCTCAAATATGCAAATCTGAAACGAAATTTCTTTGTTATTTCGTATTGATTTCCTAGAATTCATCTTTGGTTTTTATTGTTTTAGAGAAAAAAAATAGAGTAGAAAAAAAAAATATCTTTAATACTTAATCATTGCATATAGATAACTGTTGAACAAGAAAAAAAATCAGTAGAACACACAGATTGTTTAGGAACAAAATAGAGGTAACTGAATCAATCCAATCTGACGTATTGCCATGTATTTACTTGAGTTTTGCTATTGAACATATAATCACATATACATAACAAACGATCTGTAAATCCATCAGAATGCAATTGAAATCGAGAACAAATATAATTAATACTACGAAGATATAAATATACACATGCACATTTTTCTATTTGAGCATCATTAAATTGAGAATACGTATATAACACAGCAAAGAAAAAGAAAATACAATTTCATTTTTCACATTCAGCCGTATGTGTGTGTGTTGTGCGTTTGATTTACGTTTTTTTGAAATTATTTGTCATCATCGATGCTCGTTGTATTTGTTACCGGTGGCCATGAGACGACGAAATCGTCAAAACCACGAGCGAATAACTGAGAAATATTATCGTCATCATCACCACTATTCGTATAAATTAATTTTACTAATCGAATCATTTGCTTTGTTTTCTTAAACATGGAACAAACAGATGGCGATGATTGGAGAGACAGAAATGTCTTCAGACGATAGATCGTTGAATGAAAATGAGGACTATAATCGGATCGATGGACAAAGGGTAACGGACGTGAAGAAAAAAAAACAGGAACAGAAAAGACGATTTAAATCGAATGTAAACCGTCGATAAAGACATGTATATATCGATTTATTTTGCCCATTTATTCTTCTTTTCT
>ERZ781399.3011-NODE-3011-length-13205-cov-4.831483_pt1 | contig 13205 bp, 10 predicted proteins | sample MGYA00511014_ERZ781399 | MGnify/ENA primary metagenome ERZ781399 (study PRJEB29847, sample SAMN06458254) | wastewater metagenome | isolation source: Wastewater bioreactor | place: South Africa: Cape Town | study: EMG produced TPA metagenomics assembly of the...
GTATCTTGAGTTGATACTTGAAAAATTGGCTTCGGTTGAGTTTGATTGTAAGCTGGTGCAACCCAATAAGGATCTTCTTTGCATTTTTCTTCGTAACTCAATAGGATAGCACGTGAATCTTCTTTTTGTGCTGGTGGTTTTTGTAGAGCAATATTTTTCACGATATACGACGATAATGTACCACCATGAACACCGATTCGACCGCCTGAACCAGCTCCACTGACTGGCAAATCGGGTCGTTTCGATTTCACAGGATCTTCTCGATTTTTCATTCGAATAACTGACAAATTTCGAACACGTTCCTTTCGATACATTGGCAATGCATGCGGATTGATAATATTCATATTGATAAAATAATCCGTTGCTTTCTTCTGTCGTTCTTCACGATTAGCAAATAATAAAGCACCTTTTCTCGAATGTATCGGATCGTAGAAGATCTTAACTAAACCATTGCTTGTTGTGCACATAATTTGATTTAATTTCGAATGCCATAATGTTCGAATAACACTCGCTGTGTCACTGACTTGAATTTGTCCTTCAGGTTGAGCGAGATTATTTCGATTGAAGAAATAAATACTGCCGACATTCGTTGGATCATTAGCATTTTCTTCAGTTTTCTTTCGTGTCGATGTACCTGTAATAAGAAATCGATCATCAGGCGAGAATGTGACATCAGTCATCGAAAATCGATTATGCAAATCGGAAAACATCGAAAGTGGCTGTTTGAATTGTCGAATGTCCCATAATTTCAATGTATGATCAGTTGCACGTGATGCTAAATGTTTCCCATCGTACGACCAACGTAAAGATGTAATCGAACTTTCAGATTCATGTGCATTTCGACACATAAATGTGACATTAACCAATGGTTTTCGTCGATCCCAAATTTGAATACTGCCGTCATTGCAACCGGCTGTTATGAGATATTCATTTTGTGCGACATGCGTATGATAAGTGTTGTATGTACATGTTGTTGTTGAAGTTTTTTTACCATTTTGTGATTTAGTTTTCAGACAAGAAACATGTTCAGTACGGCGAAGTAACGACCACAAACGAACGGTTCCATCTTCTGAACAAGTCATGAATTCCTAAACAAATTCCCAATTAGATTGAATTTTTCAAAAAAAATCTAAATCCTACATTTAAATCTTTGGGATTCCAACAAGCTCGATTCAATGTACTGATATGTCCTCGTGTTTTTTGCATATCGATTATATACATATCACCTCGAACACATTCGTAAATATTCTTTCCATCTCGACTTATCACTTTGCCTTGACAACTGCCACTTGCTATGACTAACATATCGCTCGCAGGACTAAATTCAATTGAACGTAACTGATGAGATTCACACGGTGATATCGCACGAGTATATTGTAATGATTTGTCCATGGTAAGAAAATCCCACATTTTCAATTCGTAATCAAATCCACCGGAAATTAAACGTTCACCATTGGCATCAAGCGTTAAACACGAGATCGTTTTCGTTCCATGTTTCAAATCGATTTCATGTGTCAAAGGAAAAAATGGTTGTTCATCATCGGCATCATCATCATTTTGACTAACTTGTTCGTCATCACTACTTTGATCATCGTCTTCAGCTGCTGGTGCAGCACTAGCTAAATCAATCGACGGACCAAAATCATCGTCATCATCATCATCATTTGATTGTGTTGGAATATGCATTTGTTTCGCTGCCTGATCAGCTTTTTGTTTCATATCTCGAATTCTCGCTTCGTTTTCTTCTTTCGTCCGTTCAATTTCACTATTCCAATCGACTTTCGATCGTTCTTGTGCACCAGCTCGTGCTTGATTGAGCATAGCTTCGAGATCGAAGACTCTCGCTGTTTTTTTCGTTGTTGAATCACTCATTATCTAAGAAAAGAGAGAAGACAAAACAATAGTTATTTGAATAATAGACGAAGTTCTTGTTGATGTTTTATTTTGACAAATACAAATGACAGCAAAATATCGAAAGAGAGAAAGAGCATAAAAAAAGAAAGAAACGAACAAACAAACAAACGACCGGGCCCAAACATGAACGAGATTTGGATAGATATACAAAAACAGACAAACGGTTATATACACGTTATTGTGTTATGTATGTTTTAGGATTTCGATGGATCATCAGTGAATAATTCATCGATATCGAATTCGGTATCGATTTCTCCATCTTCGAGCATTGGCGGAGTTTTATTCTGCAAACGAAAAAGAAAAAGAAAAATCTCGAGAAAACTGAAGTCGATGATTTTACTTGTTGATGAATATGTTCGGTACTGGTCGTTGCGATAAGAGGCGGCGAGAGTGTCGATGATGACGATGCTGGCGTTGTTGGTGACACTGAATTCATTGTTGTTGAGTCAGTCGTTTTATTTAGAAATCGAACAGTTGGAGTTTGTTTGGGATGAGATTTAACTAGACGAACGGCGGGTACTTTCGAATGAGTTTTCAAATGTTTGTTCGATTGATGATTGCCTGTCGATAATGAACGTTTTCGATTATCTTGACTTGAGGATTTTTTCTCTTGACCTTCTTTCTTCATTTGCTCATTTCGTGTTCGCATGTAGATTTTCATTTGATCTAATTTTTGCTTTAATTTTCGAACTAAAATCTCGATTTGTTTGTATTCATCGGATGTTTTCTTATCATTCATTTGTGTTAATTCATCACCAAGATTTTGTATTTCGATTTTCGTTGTTATGTAATCGATTTGTAGGTTAACACGCCGTTCGTGTTTTTTTAACGCATCGAGCTGTTGTTTGCGTTGAATACGTTGAAATTTCAACGTTTGACCATGTCGATCGGAAAGGAAATTCGTTGACAGACGTTTTTCAATTTCATTGATTTGTTTGTTAACATCGAGAATTTTCTTCGATGTTGTTTGAGTTTCACCTTGCAAAAGAACGAGAACAGTTGGCGGATGACGATGATCAGCAAGAACAGGATAGGGAAGTTTGACTGACGAATCTTTTGTTGATTGAGACGAATCAATCGATGATGTCGAATAAAGATTATTCAATTGAGAATTCGAACAAGTTACCGATGACATTTGGCGTTTTTATTTTTGAACAGATTAAACACTCTGATGGCCGATATACATCTAAAAGAGAATTATTTCATTTACGAAATGTATTATTTTGTGAGTAAGAATAATTCGGCTAACATATAAGAACAGACTGATAGATACATCTACCTTGATTCTTATTCGCAGATTTTAACAGTCAATCACAATCGAAATAGATGTCAGATGAACTTGAATTGAATTTTGTTTTATTGAGATTTTTTTTTCGATAAACAATTGAAAAAAATTACAGAAAAAATTTATTTGAATGAAATTTCGCAATTCAATCAACGTCTTTGTCTACGAATGCAGCCAATAGAAACCGTCGATTTCATTTGTTTATCCCATTCAGTCATTCTTTCACCATATTCAATTAATAAGCAAGCTAACAACATGGCATCATCTCAATCGGATCGTCCATCGAAACGTCAACGTACAGTTAAAACTGGTCACGATCTCGACACAGTCGATTTCGAAACAAGTGAAGATGTCGAAGTTTCGCCCACATTCGATGCAATGAATCTAAAAGAAAATCTTCTTCGTGGTATTTATTCATATGGTTTCGAAAAGCCATCGGCTATTCAACAACGTAGCATTCGTCCGATCGTTAAAGGCCGTGATGTCATTGCTCAAGCCCAATCGGGCACAGGCAAAACAGCAACATTTTCAATTGCTATGCTACAAAAACTCGACACAAATATTCGCGAAACACAAGCACTTGTTCTTTCTCCAACAAGAGAATTAGCTCAACAAATACAAAAAGTCGTTTTAGCTCTTGGTGATTTTATGAATGTTCAATGTCACGCTTGCATTGGTGGTACGAGTACAGGCGAAGATATGAAAAAACTCGACTACGGACAACATATTGTCAGTGGTACGCCGGGACGAGTTATTGATATGATTAAACGTGGATCATTACGTATGTTAAAATGAAGAAGATTTCGATTTATTTTGCTTTTTGTTTTCTAGGAACACGACATATTAAAATGTTGATCTTAGATGAAGCCGATGAAATGTTAAATCTCGGTTTTAAAGAGCAAATCTACGAAGTTTATCGTCATTTACCACCACAAACACAAGTCGTTCTTCTTTCTGCTACATTGCCACATGAAATTCTCGAGATAACAACGAAATTTATGACCGATCCAATTCGTATTCTCGTCAAACGTGATGAATTGACACTTGAAGGTATCAAACAATTTTTCGTTGCCGTCGAACGTGAAGAATGGAAATTCGATACACTTTGCGATCTCTACGATACATTGACCATTACACAAGCCGTTATCTTCTGTAATACCAAACGAAAAGTCAATTGGCTCACGGAGAAAATGCGAGAAGCCAATTTCACTGTTTCATCGATGCACGGTGACATGAAACAAGAAGAACGTGACGCCATTATGAAAGAATTTCGAGCTGGAGACACGCGTGTACTCATTACGACCGATGTTTGGGCTCGAGGTATCGATGTTCAACAAGTTAGTTTGGTTATTAACTATGATCTTCCGAATTCTCGTGAATTGTATATTCATCGTATCGGTCGTTCGGGTCGATTCGGACGTAAAGGTGTTGCCATAAGTAAGTGCCGATCGTTCATTTGTTCGTTAAAATTAATGTTTGTTTTCGTTTAGATTTCGTTATCAATGATGATATCCGTATTCTACGAGATATTGAACAATATTATGCAACACAAATCGATGAAATGCCAATGAATGTCGCCGATCTTATTTGAACAAATAGGACGAAAAAAAATTTCTTTTTTCTCTTGTCTTTTGTGTTGCTGTTGTTTTTTTCTTCATACATATATCTTAATAAAGGACAAAAACTAAAATAAAACGTATCGACGTCGATAAGGTTGTTTAGTAAAAAGATTCATAATTAAAGTACAATGCACAGTTGTACATTTACGCCATCGAGGCGTGGTCTATACATATCACTAACGGTTAGAGTTGAAACGTGCATGCTCTGTGACTTTCGAGCAAAAAGTTTGATAGATGTTTGTGAAGTGCAGAAAAAGAACACTGAGTACAAATCCAAACGACGCTTCTTTTTTCTTTTCTTTTTCTTTCTGTTCTTTTACTACAAAAGAGAACGCACTCGATGTAAGCAAGGACGTCTATGCGCGTGTATATATATACGAGCGCATGCTCTAAAAAAATTATTACACAATAACTCGAACTCGTTTTTGTGCAAGAAAATAATGTTCTTATTTTTCACAAAAATTATCTTTCAACGACAATTAATTATGATTTATAAAACGCGAACAATGCTTTCATTTATTCAAGCAACTCGTAATTCATCTCGACCGTTTGATGAAATTCTCTATTCAACGGATTATTCATCATCACCAACAACGAGCAATGAACCGATTTGTCTTGGTTCAACAACGAATGCTGCATTTACTTGAACGAATATCATCAATCGAATATAATATGGTATTAGGTTAATTCATTACAGCATATCGAGTCGATTTATAGCTTCGCTTGATGAAGCGGTACACACGAATCGACATTACTTATACTCTTGGTGATGACCAAAGGCCGAACTGAACTTTCTTTGAAATTTATATATATATAGTTTTTATTTTTGTATTGTAAATTTGAAAACACAAAATAAAAGAAAAAAAAAGAATACTGTTATATAAAATTGTTTTTAATTAACTGTACATTTCGATTGTTTAATTGAACTTGCTTGTGGACAATTGAATACTAAATGAACATCATCTACTAGATAAGTATTATTTCGAAAGAGTTTATAAGTATCAGTTGATAGACAATAATAATCAGCTGTATAATTAATAAGAAATTGTTTCATTTGATAGTTTGCATTCATAAATGGCCACAGATATTCATCGAGATTAATTTGTTTTTCATCGAGATATTTCGAACGAAATAATAAATAAATAATATGTTCATCAATAGTATCGATCGATGTTGAATTTGTTGTTTGTTCATCGAATGATTTAATTAAACATTCAATGTAGAATGGATTCGAATGAAGAATATTCGTGAGAATTTTTAATAGAAATTGTGTTAATGAATATTCAATAGTTGAATTCGAAAGAAAAATATATCCATAGGGAAGAAAAAGTGTATGATTATTCGAAAAATAAATGGGTTCTATTGAATATGAATGAATGGTTTCATCCGATGGAATTGATGAAAAATATCGAACATAATCGAGATAGGTTGTTGTATTGAAATTAAATGAAAATTGAGTATTTTTTGATGATAAATGAATGAAATGTATTTGTATTTGTTCGAAATGATTAATTAGAAATGTTCTCTCATTTGAAAATAAATTATCTGATTGTTCGATTAATAAACGAAATCGTTCGAGTACATTGTCGACAGTTGTTCGAATCGTAGTAATTGATATCTAAAGATAGAATACTATGTGAACTTTCGTTCGTTCGTTCGTTCTTCTTGGCTCTCATAGTTCCGTCAGTGCGACGAAAGCTGAACTTCTACTATAGACGTTGCACTGTGTAACCTCCGGAGTGCATTTATATCTCCTATAAGTAGCTGCTGTTGCCAAAGAGGAAAAACAATTTTATGTATGCAAGCTTTTTTTTGTTCTATACCATATGTGACCACACCTCCATCTATCGAGGTTTTATGATGGCTCTTTTTTTACACTAGAAAAATATGTCAGTGAGTACCTGATGACTTTCTTCGATGATTTGATTGAGTAATGAGGGATGTGATGAATTGAATATATCGAAACAACTTTCAATTGAATGTAATGAAGTTTTTGATTCAGTTAAACTATGAATATGTGGTTGGTAGTATGGATAGATTAATTGACGATAATAATTAAAAAATACGAAATTAATTAACGTATTTGAATGAAGATTCTTTAATAGATGTTCAGTTAACATGACTAAATATGGCCAATCATTGGATACGAAAAGATAGTCATTTGAATTTTTTTCAAGATAAAAATTAAGATTCGATGAAATTTCATTTAATCGAAAATGTTCATCGAGTAATTGATCCAATAAATGAATAATACATGTTGTATTTTGTTTGTCAACAACAATATCTCCAATCATATGAAATTCTGTTCGAATACGTTTTAAATGTTCGATTAATGTATGATTATCATTAAGTTTCGTAAGAATTCGTATTTGCTTATCAATTAAATTCGTATTCAATTGATTTAAACGTGATTGAAGAAAATAATTTAATAAATCAATAAGATTTTCTAAACCGTTTGATTTATATTTTAATGTCGGCAGACATTGATGATAATTCGAATAGGTTAAAATACGTTTGACAAGAAGCGAATCATGATTATATTTATGTTCGTATGAACGACGTATTTCGTTGAGATTAGTAAAAAATGTTTGATATTTTTTATTGAACGAAATTAAATGATTTAAAGCAGTTTGATTAAGAGACTGAATATTTCGAAAGATATCATTTGGTGAAAGAAATCGATGAGGATAGATTCGTGTAAGATTGATTGTTTTATTTGACAATTGAATTGACCAAAAAGGATTTTGTTGACGATGAGGAAGAAAAACAAATACTTCGTTGTTATTCGAGTGAATCTTTTTCGTTTGATTATAAATAGTTAAATATGAACGATAAGGTTCTTGTTGAATTAAGCTCGATATGAATTGTTCGAATTCATCGATTAATAATTCAGGTGATTGAGTCTCACATAACTGATAGAATTCATGAATTGATGATGAACTATTATTGTTCATCAATTGATCATGTAAATACCGTTGAATTCGTTGAGTTTTTTGTTCGTATGTCGAACTTGATCTTAACATTGTCCATTTATCACAAACGAATTCAATGAAATTCTCACATGGATCAATATTTAAATTAACAAAAAATGGTAGTTGACGTTTTTTTGCAAGAGCTACTTCATATTGTTTTGTTACGATGGTATGATGATGATTAGCTTGAAAATGATAAATAATAGCACCTGTAAGAGTAAGAATGATGATTAAACTTAGAATAAATATTAAACTAATTAAACAACGTGATAAACGAGATGCATTGTTCATTTCGGGTGTGTAGAGATAGATGTATGTATGTTGATTTGCTCGATGATGATTCGACCACGGCCAACATTTCGACATTGTTAGAATAATATACTGTTGTCAAAATATCAGCTAGCTAATCTTCAAAGAGAATCGATTAGTAAGATATGTTTTTTTTTTCGAGTAATAAATGATGATGATGTCCATCGTTAGAGAGAGAAAAAAAACATCTAATCTAGTCTAGTCAATTAAACTTACACATGTAAGAAGATGTGTGAAAATGGATGATGATAGTCATTGACCACTTGTTAGTTCTCATTTCGTATTCCATCATTAATGTAAAGAAAAATGAGCTCGAGAGAAGCTAAAACTTATAATGGAATGACACGCAGTCTATTTATATATGTATGATTTCAAGTTAGATGATCAGATTCAAACAAGAAAATGACATTTTTCGAGGATGAATAAAGAATAGTCACATCTCATTAACAATCCTGCATTGTAGGTCTCAAAAATTTGTTTTTCTTTCTCTCTTTCTGACAATGCATATATATATATATATGTACGTATACTGTAGCCTTAAGACATTGTTACCGATTCTTCTTTTTTTTTCAATTATGCATTAGAACTAGGCGGAGAGAGAGAGGCAGTGATCAAACAGAGTTCTCGTTTAATCTTACTTCTTCTCTCTCTTTATTTTTTTTTTGAAGATATTTGAAAAAAAACATCTATTCAATCAAAGTCTATTAACCTACCATTTAATTGAAAATTTATTGTCGAAAAAAGCAAACGATAGTTCAAGTAGGAGCAATCTTGACTCGATCGATATACAAAATGACGAATCAATCATCAATTGCTCTCCGTTTCTCTGTTCTTTCTTTTTTTTTGCTATTATTTTATGACGACGCTGTAGATATAGATGACTTGATTGAAGAAACGAGGCGAGAAGGACATTAAATAACTATAGAAAATTCTTTCTCGTCACAGACAACGACAACGAAGAAAAAAAATATGAATTATAAATGAACTCACAAATTGACAATCTTTAAAGAGAAAGAAAAAAAGATTTTTATTGAACTGTTGAGTAGTAGTTCTTTTGTCTGCGAATATAATTAATCAACGAAGAAAGTATGTCGATTCGATTATCTCATTGCTCGTTAATCATCTGTCAGAGATGCAACTAATCGATTTTGTTCTTTCGTTTAAAAATTCTTGTGCAACCATGAACATCAAATATTTGTTTATCGTTTATTGATAATGATGATGATAAAATTTGCTTGGCATTTTCGCTAACACCTTGCAAAATCAATACTTGACATTGTTCATCAAATTGTCGAACAATTTCACTTGCAATTGAAACTTTATTTTGCATTGAACCGGTGACATCAATTGTTGTTGATGAATGAGATTCTTCGATTGAATGAAATTGATTTTCATCAAGAATAAATTCTTCAATGATACTTCCATCGGAACGCATTACGCCCGGTACAGATGTAAAGAATAAACATTGTCGAGGATGAAAATATTCAGTTAATTTCAATAGAAGATCATCGCCACTCAATACTCTCCAATGAACTTTCTTATCAAGAATCACATCGCCATGTAAAAGTGGAACAAAACCTTGTTGAAGAACGTGTTCAACATGTTTAAAAAGTGATTGATAATCATCATTTGTTAATTCGAATTGTTTCGAAACGAGAAAATTAAATGGTGAAATACCAACAACTGGTATATCGGCATGCAGGAATGCATTGAGAAGATATTGTTGTAATCGACCTAATGATCGTCGAGTATCACAAACAGCCAAATGACATTTTTTGTAATCGTCGGTATGTTGATAGCCTTGATTTAAACGAAATTCTTTTGCTTGATGATGACTGAATAGAAGAAGACAGATGTGATTCGAGAGAATGTTTCGTTGATTGAAGTTTTTCACCTACCCAAACGAACCAGCACCATGAATTAGAATTATATTTTCGTAATTATTTCGAAATAAATTCACAATAAAATCGATATTTTCTAGTTTAACACATTCGAATTGACTCTTATCGGTTATTGATGCACCACCAATTTTAATTATTCGTGTAACCATAATTCGAATTGGTTGTTATTTTAACCATATTTTTTTTGTTCTATTCGCTATATTAAACTCAAGCTGACGTTTTCTTTTTATTGGACGCTCTATTATACCGATGAAAATGGACGTTTTTTTCTAGTCACGTCATTAAGAGCAATAATGGAGAAAAACCACGTTTGTCATCAATCGAACGTTCTGTTTTCACTGTTTAAATTAGAATTTTAGATGTATTTTTGCAATAGATTATTCTATTACATCTTAGTCATTTCTTTTTGTTCATGTCATGATCTTCATCATGCCGATCCAACTAAAGTCAAACAATCGGACTCGTCATCGATACCAACAGAAATAAATAGTAAAACAATAGAAAATCTTATTTAAATCACGTCTATGATTGCTTTTCTTTTTCATAGAAAATGTCAATATTCAATCAACTACTACTGCACAACCAGTTGAAACAACTACTATTGTAACGATAGTACATCCTCGAGATATTCAAACCGAAGAACAAACAACAACTACACCAAAACCAATAACTAAACTTGTTCAATCAACAATGGCAACGACAATTTCGTCGACTGTTGCAACGATAGTACAAGCTGAATCGAAACCTCCTGTACATCCTCGAGATATTCAAACCGAAGAACAAACAACAACTACGCCAGCACCAGTATCTAAACTTGCGCAATTAACAACGACAACGACAATTTCGTCGACTGTTGCAACGATAGTACAAGCTGAATCGAAACCTCCTGTACATCCTCGAGATATTCAAACCGAAGAACAAACAACAACTACGCCAGCACCAGTATCTAAACTTGCGCAATTAACAACGACAACGACAATTTCGTCGACTGTTGCAACGATAGTACAAGCTGAATCGAAACCTCCTGTACATCCTCGAGATATTCAAATCGAAGAACAAACAACAACTACACCAACACCAGTAACCAAACTTGCTCAATCAACAATGGAAAGGACAATTTCGTCTACCGTTGCAACGATAGTACAAACTGAGCAAAAACATCCTGTACATCCTCGGGATATTCAAACAGAGGATCTAGTGGAACAAACGATTGAAACACCAATAATTAATCCAAAATTGATACTCAAATCGGATGAAATACTGATAAAAAAAGACAATCTGAACAATCTAACAATGTTAACTAACAAAACTCGACAGATTTGTTGGCATTTACCGAAAACTTTCGAACCAAGTATTCAATTACTTGAAAATCAAATTCTCCGTTTTATTAATCTCTTACCTGATTTTCTTCAAACGATTTTCTTCGGTCGTATTGATGATCGGGAAATTCTTCTCAATACAATGTGGCTCAGTTCGATCTGTACCATGTGTGGTCTATTTAGTTTTCTTTTCCTTTCAATGGGAACAAAACGTTTACAACAGACGAAACAAGAAAAAGAAGTTCGAGTTCGTTGTCAACAACTTCAACAAACCAACAATCAAATCGAACTTGAACGTGCAACATTCGAACGACAGAATCTCAAGTTAACATTCAATTCTTTGCCTTTTCAACAATCAATTTTTTTCTCTAGATTATCCGAACAAATTGACGAACTCAAATGTTTAACAGTCCGTGATTCAGATGAAGAACTCTATGCATTACGTACTGTTTGTCAACGATATCAAGAAGAACTTCAAACGGCTTGTTACGAACGTGATAATTTCAAACGTGAACTTGAATTAAAACAGAATCTCATTCGAAAATATGAAAACGATGCTCACGAACAAAGTGAAACAATTTCCAATTTAAATTATCAAGTCATTTCTCGAAACCAAAAATTTCACTCGAATAATTTCGCCATTTTAGATTGTTCAATTGAAACAAGAATCGGATAAAGATCGAAATACAATAGCTCGTTTACAATCCGGTGATATTTCACTTGAACGTTTCGAAAAATCTCAAGAATATATTCAAGAACTAAAATCTGAAATCAGTCAATTAAAACAAGACAAATTCTCTCAACAAGATCAAATCATTGATCTTCAACAACGTAACAATGAAATCGACGTTAAAAATTATCAATTAACATCGAAAATCAAACAAATCTTCGAACAAATACAAACTCATGATCTTCAAACCATTTTCAACGAATATTCAATCGAACAAGATATTGAAAAATCCGCTGAACATCTTCGTGATTTGCATGCCGAAAACATTGAGAAAGCAAATCGAATAAAACAATTAGAAGAGTCAATTAAACAAGAACAAATTCGTTGCCGAGACTTCGAAACGAAATTAAAAGTTATTTTAGAATTACGTGAACGTGATGCACAATTACACATTCGACAATTGGGACAGACCGATGCTGAACTACGAAAAGCACGAACTGATTCAGATCGTGTTCGAATTCTTCAACAGCAATTCGATTTGAAACAGTTTGAAATAACAATAAATGTTTTGCCTTTTTTGTTTTTATTGAATTTGTTTGATTTAGACAACAATTGGATGATGTACAGAAATTACTTTCGAATGAACAAATAAAATTCAACGAAGAAAATACGAAATTACAACATGAAATACATGAAAAATGGACGGAAGTCAAACGTTTGACGAGAGAACTCGATGGATCAAGAAAAGAATGTGAAAATTATCGAAAACAGTAGAATCTCGTTTTATACGCGATCGTATTTCTCATGATTAATTCTCTAGAATTACGCAATATGCACATAAAGAACGTTCATTACAAGATAGAAGCTTAGTAAAACCAATTGCACAACATATCAGTAGATACATACGCAAATCATATACTGGGAAAATAATTTCATCTTGGAATTTTTCTAGATGAATCAGAGACAAATAATAATTCGCCAATTGCCTATGAATATGGAGATCGTTTTCGATCGATTGATCAACAACGTAATAATTCCGGTGCTACAAGTCCTAATGATATGTTCATTCCTCGTACGAGTCTCGGACCGCCTATGTTTCCACTTACTCGACCTCCGTTCTTTCCACCACCACATCCCAATGCATTTATTATGCATCCAAGATTTCCAATATCGATTCCAGGTCCTCATGGGATAATGTCACCTATTCCACCATTGA
>ERZ781399.3015-NODE-3015-length-13198-cov-4.101803_pt1 | contig 13198 bp, 9 predicted proteins | sample MGYA00511014_ERZ781399 | MGnify/ENA primary metagenome ERZ781399 (study PRJEB29847, sample SAMN06458254) | wastewater metagenome | isolation source: Wastewater bioreactor | place: South Africa: Cape Town | study: EMG produced TPA metagenomics assembly of the...
ATAATTTTCATATTCAATCAAGGTAAAGAGATATGTCGACATCTGTCAATGAGAGATAACAGATCGAATCTGTCTGCGAAAGACGAAGACAAAAAAAAAGAAAATGATATTGACATGTTTAGATCGGATGTCGCTCTGATTTACAATGATCGATCTGTATTAGAAAATCATCATGTTAGCGCAGCATTTCGTTTGATGCGTATTGATGATTATAATATCATATCAGAATTTTCTTCCGATGAATATAAGTATGTCGAAAATTCATTTTGCTATTGTTTTTTTTTTCGAAATGATTTTCTCTCTTCCATAGAAATTTTCGACATTTGGTTATCGAAATGGTTCTAGCAACCGATATGAGTTGTCATTTTACACAATTGAAGACTATGAAAAGTTTGCTAAGCATGCCGGAAAAGTTCGTTTTGGAATAGACAAAAGAAAAACATTTCGATTGGTTTCATTTTTCTTTTAGCATCGAGAAATCGAAAGCATTAGCATTAGTTCTTCATAGTGCGGATATAAGTCATCCGGGCAAACCATGGACTATTCATCATACATGGACAGAATTTCTCATGGAAGAATATTTTAAACAAGGCGAAAAAGAAAAAGAATTAGGCTTGCCTTGTTCACCGTTATGTGATAGAGATAATACACTTGTTGCTGAATCACAAATTGGTACTTTGCGAAAACAAAAAAAAAACATCAATTGAATATATTTGATTCTTTGACTTTAGGTTTTATTCAATATATAGTCGAACCTTCGTTTGTTGTTATGGGTGATATGCTTGAAAAAATTCTCAAGTCTCTATCAGCACCTGATTCTGAACTTCCATCACCGTCAATTCCCGGTAAAAGTACGACTTCATCTCCATCGCCGCCACTCTCGCCGAAATCATCGAATGAATCACATCATCATGACGATCGTACAGACCATAGCCGAGAGAGATCGAAGCCATCATCAATGACTACACCAATCCCTCGATCGAATGTCGTTCGACGACCATGGATTGAATATTTGAAACAAAATCGAGAACGATGGATAAGAGAAGCCGGTAAATAGACGAAGAAAATCAATGAAATTCTTTGTTACTCTTTGTTTTTTTCATCATTTAGAAGAAGAAAAACGTCGAAAAGAATTGAAAGTCATCGAAGAAGAATCATGAAAATCTCCGGTTGATTCATCTCAAAGACATTCCGCACATACAAAATATCATTTTTGCTATGCAAATGCTTCTTTAAAGCCTTTGCAATTGTGTGTAGTTTCTTTTTTCTCATTCTTTCTTTTTTTTTTTCGTAACACAATAAAATTTATGAACATTAGTGTCATCTACAGTCTGCTTTCTTAATGAAATTGGCGAACTCTTTGTTTCTTTGTTTGCATTGCCCAGTGTTCAATGTTGAGCGACATTGTTCTCATTTTTCATAACGATGAATTCAACGAAAATTGTCATACCCTTCGATTTTCCTTTTGCAATTTTGGGTTCGAAATTAAATATTTTGATTTCAATGAAAAGATTTATTCTATTTCTTTCTTAATTTATTTAGAAAATCCAAATGAAAAACGTGTTTATGCTGTTGCTGACGGGCAATATACCTATGGACCATTGTCGTTATTTCAATTTCATAATGATGAAAAATATTCGAAATTGTAAACGACCGATTGAACATTAAATCTTGAAAAATTTTCTATCAATGTTTTTATTTAGAACTGAAAATGCAGAGCTACCCGCAGCATTGCCATGCAAAGAATATTATATTGTCGAATCGGGTAGTAATCTTGAAAATACAATCGAGATTATCGATGAGAAACGAGGCAAAATTTATTTGAGAGAAATGAAATCTGATGTGAGCGAAGATCGTCGTTCTCATCGAAATCTTTTCACTCGAATAAAAAAAGCATTCAATACGCCGACACGGAGTCATTCAGCGACAAGCAGTCGAATTTTAAAAAGCGTCAAATCATCCGTCGACGCGCAGCAAACACTTTCCTATGCAACGCCTAAACGTTCGTTACGAAAATAGAATATTGTTTACTTGTATATTTAATGTACATAATAAAACGAAATATTATCGTATTTTTCTTCTGTTTGTTTTTTCCACCTGCTCTTTATTTATGTTTTGACGCCCTTATTTACGCAGTGTCTTATTCTAAGTACAAAATGAATAGAAACTAAATGAAAAAAATTCTTTATTAAAGTCACACAAAAATGAAACAGGAAAAAGAACTAAATGATGATGACTTTCGAAAGAGAAATTGTACTCACGGTTCAGTTTGTACTTGTCTACGGATGACTAAGCACACGAACACGTGCAAAACAGAAGAAAGAAAGAAACGATATATTATTTAGTAAAAAAGACAGCTATACTATTGCGTTGAAAGATAGAAAAAAAGATGCACTCGGATCAGTTGACCAAGAAAAAATCTCCGTAAGAAAACAACATTTCAATCGATAATTGTTGGAGTTAGAGTTCGTTTTGAATTGTTTTAGTAATCAATCATTGACTGATATTGATATTGAACGAAAATTTATTGCATCAGCAAGAGATAGTGTCGCTGCGTCAGTCGATGACGACTGGAAACCACCACCACTGCCTGTCGCTGGTGATAAACTTCATCGAGTAATGGCTTGTGTTTAAGAAAATTAAAAATGATTTGTGTGTTTGTTAAATGTAGAGAAATCCAATTGCAGTTCGACAAGAAATTCAATCCTATGATAATCTTATACCTGAAACAGGTCTTGTCGGCGTTGAATTACATGAAATGCCAGGCTTACAAAATACCGGTAATTATAAAGATCATTGTTGTTTTTCTTTTCACTCATATTTTCCTTTTTTGATTTATCAAGAACAATGGAAACGTATCGCCGCTCGAGTAGGTCAAACATCTCCACCGATATCTCGTCGATATTTTCAACAATCTACTAACGTATTGAATACATTCGATGAAACAGTTGTTGATACTACTCATTCACGAACTGGTAATTATACGATAACTCGATCGTCAACAGCTTCATTGACATTTAAAAAGTCACATCGAAGACTTGTCTTCGGCTCACTTCTACTCATGTGTATTGTTGCCAGTGCAATTGCCATTGTAACTGCTGTTATTATAGTTCGAAAAGATGATGATAAAACAACTGATTGGTATTCAGGTTCGATCTATGTTCAAGCACGATTTGATGCGGAATTATTAAAATTAACTTCAACATTAGTAAAGAATTATCAACGAGAATTTTGTAATCTAGTAAAAGAAATCTTTACCTTTCGAAAGATTGATTTGACATTTTCTTACTTCAGGTTGCGACAACTCTAGCTGATATGAAAACGAAATATGCTGTTTTCTATACGGATTGTAGCGTTCAAAGTTTTCGAAATGGAAGTATTATCGGCGATTTTCGTCTCGGTTTTTCACGTTATCAGAATGTCACACGTTTAAATTCATTTCTTAATCGTACATTAGTCAATCGACAGCTATTCGGCGGTACAATTCAGACAATAAATTTCAATGCAACAGCATCGAGTCAACCCGATGATAATGATTACAATAGTGAAGATTACGATGATTCTTCAAATCAACCGGCAACTATCGAACATGTTTATTGAATGCAAACTGTAACTTCTTGTTTTTTTGTATAGTCAAATAAAAAACAACGAACAGATGTTTATTCATAGTTTAACTGTAAAAAAACGAGAACATCATTCGTTGTTTTGTGTATGTGTGTGTGTGTTCTTTTTCTTCTTTCTTTTCTTCTTCTTTTTTTTTTGTTGTTGAGTTTAACAAGAAAACAGAGCCATTGATGTCGTCGTCTTCGTCGTCGAGTAGTGTATACACGCAAATGCGAATGAAAACCAGTAATGACATTCTGAACGTGATACAGAACGAGAAAAAAATCGAGAATCCGGAGAAGAAGAAGAAAAAAACTCGGGAATATAACGAGTTGTTTCTTTCTTCTTCTTTTTCTTTTTTTTTTAAAAAAGAACCGCCTCCATTACTCTAGATGCCATAGCCCCTACGATTGCTGTCGTCGTCGTCGATAAAACGGAAAATGAAAATGAGAGAATCACATTCCCTATCGTCGACAATGGAAATACAAGGCCAGAAATAAACATTCCACTATTAATAGTCACAGATTGCAACGAAAATATCATTGTTGGGAGAAATTATTTTACGAGGCAAAAAAGAGAAAACATAGAATTGAATTTCTATGTTCATGGCGTCGAATACTGAACAGTCGACAAATGAAGAATCAATTCAAGTAAATACATGTTTTATTTCTGATTTTGAGAAAGACAAAATTAAGATGTGCTCTTTTTTTGCTTCGTTTATGTCGATCTTCAATCTTTTATGAATATTTGCATGAGCAAACACTATGCATGTTACTTTCATTGTCTATAAAAAATTGCTCTCCTCTTCTTCTTCTTCTTCTTCTTTTTTTCCTTCTTTTTTTTATCGGAATGGTGTGTTCCTCAGAAGAATAATCTGAATAGAAGAATAAGACGAAAACGACCGAGAGAAGAAAATAGTGTATTGAAAGACTAAACAGAATTTTAATGGTTTATTTTTCTTACCTATATAATATCTGCAAAATTCAACATAATCATCTTAATTAACCTAGCTGAGTTTTAGTTGCTTTTATCTTTTTCTTCTACTACGTAGATGATAACAATTTTTCTTTCATAATCACAGTTCACGATGTTTTCTTGTTTAAATTTTAAGCTTTGCAGCTGTTTCGATCGATCATTAGATTCTTATCATTACTTTTGCAAGCTGTTGTCTTTCTTGTTTTATATATATATATATGCAATATCTTTTTTAGAAGATCAGTTCATCAAGCTCACCGGATCTTGATAAAACCCAAACGACTACTAATATGACTGATGAAAATCGTGATCCAATAACAACTAAATTTCGTCCAAGACCTGTCGATGCTCGATCAGCTGCAGCCGCATCCCAAATATCCTGTTCATCGTTAGATAGTCCCAAATCTGCAACAATTACTAATGTCTCTCAACGTTTACCATCAGCATCTGTTGAAGTCTCAGTCGGAGATATTCTTTCGATCGAAGAAAAACGTGCATCAGTCAGTATTCGTGAACAACAATCTCAACAGCAGCAACAACAACATCATCGTCATTCATCGTCATCATGTTCATCGTCGGACTACGATGATACAAGTGAAACTACATTTTCAACAACAAATAAAATGGATCTTGGTGAAGCAACACGAGAATTAACACGTTTATTACATATAGGCAATGAAAATACAAACAATGAAATCTATTTAAATCCTGATGCACCTGACTTTACTCCCATTGATTTTTCTCCAACATATCGTTCCGAATTAGCTCCTGCACATCTCAATCGTCGTGTGACACAAAACGATTACTATAATAATCGTCAATCACGTTCACGTTACTATTCGGAATCTTATCATCATTCGATTCCACCAAATACATCAACTATTCGGCCATTACTATCACTTGTTCCACAATATGTACCCTATCATCGTCAATCATGGACGACAACAGGTGGACAAAATTCATCATCGAATAATTCTTGGTGGCAACAACAAGACTACAGCAATCCATCAAGTTCAACATCGTCCTATCATTCCAAAGCTGCTTATCCATTGTATTCACCATTGATGCCACCAATGACAGACGATAGTCTTTATACAAGTCGACATTCATCCAAACGACAACGAATACAATCGAATCGAACTTTCGTTTTTCCAAGTCAAAATCCATTGAATAGAAAACGTTCACATTCCGGTCCGGACACACCTTTACAAGCACCACCAACACATTTAAATGGTATTCATTCATTAGCAAAAATTATGATTGATATTCTTCGTATGATCGATCCATTACCTGTACAAGAAGAAACCAAACCGAAAACATCTTCAACATCATCCTATTCATCTCAACAACGAAAATATCGTCGATCATCAAATAATTATTCACAACGTCATTCCTATCAATCTCAACAACAACAACAAAATTCATCAGCCGATATCGAAGATGTTTTCGTCGATGATGATATACCAACAATCTCAGCAACAGGTAAAACAAATCGATAACATCAAACTCAATCAGTTACACTTATATGCATCCGTTCTCATTCATACATTTTAATAACCGTAGCACGTACAATGATCATTAATGATCTATACTCGTTTTTTTTTCTCTTTCATTTTTCTAGTTATGAATAATGAACATACAATTGCGGCAACAACAATATCAAATCTTGTTGGCGATAACAAAGACAAAGAAGTACTAATTTCAACTGATACAAGCAATGATGAATCATTCTATGAAGTTCCCACTCAGGATGAATCATCTGTATTAACAAAATCAACGTAATTTACTCGGGATAAAACCAAATTAGTTTTTATTTTGTCTGCAAAAGTCAAGTGTGTATGACGAAAGAGTTTGTTTTGTCGTCATGCAATTGACTAATATTCAAACACCTACGCCTATTTTTCACTCTAGCGTAGGCACCTCTATTTTTTTCTCTTCTTCTTCTTCTTATTTGACGTGTGTATGTGGATGTTCGTTGTGCTTTTATTTTGTTCTTTTTTTTTCTCGTTTCTTTTCTTTGAAAGCCGATGAAGAAAGAACAGAAAAAAAGAACGGGAGAATTTAATAATAATACTAACAACAACAATAATAATAATAATAATCGAAACGAATAAATTCTCAAGAATTCGTCTACATTTGGCCTTAGAGAGCATGTTAAAATTAAACCAATATTTTGAATTCGAAGAGTTCGTCTGCAGCCGAACAAAAGAAAAAGAGAGAAACGAAAAAAAAACTACTCTGTTTTTTTCCGCTATTGATTATATTTTGTTAATGATAAACGATTGAAGCATGCCATCATGCCTGTGAATATAACGAATGTGTGTACTGGAAAAGAAAGAAAAATAAAAGCTGACTGAGACTTAGCTACGAGCAGGAATGTTAGAAAATAAAAAGAGCTTCTAAATAAGCATATTCTCAGTTGAGTGTTACTCCTACGACCAGGAATGTAAACCATGTCGGGAGAAAAGAAGAAAAAAACGACGGAAAAAACTTGGAAGAGGAAGAAAAAAATGAAAGGGAGAGAGAGAGAGAAAATGATGTATCACTAAGGAAATTTGCTACTCTATGAATCAGCAGGAGAAATCTACGCCAGCAGTTCTTTTACCATTTATTTATCGAACGAATGACATGTCGACCACAACCACAAACTCGACAAAAACAACAACAACAACAACAATGACAACGAATTCTAACATAAGCGATTGTAAAACAGATCTTACATTGAATAATGATGAGAAACGATCAATGATAACAACAAATGTTAATGATGATCGACTATATCAAAGAGACAGAGAAAAAGGTGAAAGAGAAGACGATGGGAAGAGAACATATATAAAAACTCATACGTGCACAAACGAACAGTCGAATTGTCGACGACATATTGACAATACAATGGCAAATTATTCATCGTCATCACCCTCATATTTATTCAATAGTAAAAATCAAATGATTCCATCACGTTATTACGAACCATCGTATCCATCAATTCATCAATATTGTCCATTGCCAGTTCGTCGAATACGTTCTCTTGATACAACCGATTACGAAATTCTGCAAGATGAAATTATTGAAACTATTTATTTTGATCATTATCCAACATTAATGGAACGTTGGAGTGATGATTCTATGCCTAAAATTCGTCGCGAAAACGATTTAATTATTGAAGATTATGTTGAATTCGAAGAAATCGAACCAACTGTAACCGAAGATATTTCCTATGAAATCAGTTATTCAGGCGATCGAATTCAATCAGTCAGAGAAATTCATCATACACGATCGGAATCACGAAATTTTCGTAAATTAAAAAAACGTCGGATTAAACGTCAACGCAAGGCGACATTTCAAACCGGTGAAACATTTCCGTTGATAAACAATCGTAAGTAGAATTTCTTTTTTTATACATATTCAAGGTTTAACTAATCCAAATAAGATTACGAAAAGAAACAAAAAGGTTAAGATTGCTTTGATTTTGTTTCTCCGACATCTAATCTATCATTAAGTGTTCAGTCTGTAATAAAAAAAAAACTCTCGATTTGTATACCAACTGACTGACGTAACCAACTAGTTGTACATTCTTAAGAAATTCAAGTGTCTTTTTTTTGCTTTCTATTCAAGGTATACAAACATATAATACCGATTTCATAAGTGATCATATTGAAATTACTTGTGATCAGTCATTATTATGTAATAATGATGAAAGAAAATCAACGACTAGAATCAAAACAGAAAATGAATCAATTAATAATTTGTTTAATGAAGCTGACAAACAACGAGAAACTATTTCCAGTCAATCGACATCAACAATAACAAACCATGAAAGAAATAATCAACAGCCAATGTCTATTCCATTGGAGAATAATACTGAATATGAAAAAAATGTACAAAATTCGTCAGATTTGTCTGTCAATAGTATTGGTCAGATTTCAGAACTAACTCAAATTATGAACAGTATTGTAACAGATGAACTACATTTGGATCGTTGCACTCCACCGACGACGAATCAACAGTCATTAGTAGATTATGTTGAACCAACTGATACGAAGAAATCAACATCAGATCTAACGAAAATCTATTATGAACTATACGAACAACGTTCTATTCAATCTGTCCTTGATGATAATGTACAAACAGAACAAAAACAAGATATCTCAGATGTCAATCTCAACAATTATACAACACAATCTGATGCATCATTATTTTCAATTAACTCAAATTTACCGGCAAAAGAATATCAATCAGTATCTGATCGAATGGTTAATAATGTTAAAAATTTAACCGAATATGCCAAACAAAAACAAATTACAAATCAAATAACCATTGCTGAATTGAATTTTCGATATTCTGTACTATTTGATCATATCGATGGTCTTACTAAATTTTTAATTGATTCATCGTCAGTATTCCAATCATCAAATATCGATCAACAATCAGAAAATGCTAAAATCAACAGTATAAACATTAAAAGAACAGATGTTAATATCGATCAACAGACACCAATCAAAGATGAAGGTGAAAATAAAACATCAGCAACCATCGGCTATCCTTGGTATTCAACTCAATGTAAAGTTGCTTCCAACGAATCTGATTGTCTTTCTAACTCACAGCAAATATCAATTACAAACAATACAGAAACTAAATCATCAACTCATTTACATCAACTCAATCAAAATACTGAACCAGTTACTAGTGAATTCACTAGCAAGAAGAAACATAAGAAAAAGAAAAACGATACCAATACAGAAAATAAGAAACAACACAATGTATTGGATACTATTGTAAATACTGTTTCTAATGTTAAAGAAACACATGAACAAAGTCCAAATAATAACATACAAACTTTATCATCCACTGTGATCGAAGAAAACACATCGGATAATGGTCACTCAGATAGTACTAAGAAAAACAAGAAAAACAAGAAGGGAACAGTTATTTTCGATGTATCTGAACCAGCATCACATGAAAATTTAAGTGGAAAACAATCCAGTATATTAAATACTATCGTAAATGCCGTGTCAAATGTGAAAGACATAGCATCCAATTTTGGTTCTCACGATGAAATAGCTGAACAACATCATCTTGAAATAAAAACCGACCAAAGCTCAAGCAATGACGGTCAATCACTATCATTAGCAGCCATCGATGATAACACGCAAACAACTGAGTCAATAATATTACATCAAAATTCAACTGAAGATATTTTATCTAACACTGGATCTGTCGATACGAATACAGAAAATGAACAAAGTTCAAAGAATGAAGTTCAATTGTTATCATCAAGAGCCACTGAAGAAAACATATCAGACAATAGTCAGTCAACTGTGAAGAAGAAAAACAAGAAAAAAAAGAAAGGAACAGCTATTTTTGATGAGCTTGAACCAACATCAGATCAAAAGTCAGGTGATGATTTATCTACTGCATTGTTAAAAACAGTCGAAACGATTTTACCATCTGAAATTGAACCAAACGCCACATCTGTCAATACAAATGCAGAAAATGAGAAACACCCCAGTATATTAGATACTATCGTAAATGCAACTTCAACTATCAAAGATGCAATATCCAGTTTTAGTTCTCGTGATGAAACACATGAACAAAGTCCAAATAATGACACTCAAACTTTATCATCAACAGTTATCGAAGAAAATATATTGGACAATAGTAATTCAGATAACAAGAAGAAAAACAAGAAAACAAAGAAAGATAACAAAGAAATGCCATCTCAGCAAAAGATTATACCATCAAATATGTCATCAGCTATCTCGAATTTGATCCCTCATGATGTGTCTGCATCAAGTCAACAATTTCAAGTTATTAATGATGATTATCCATGGTACTCAAGTTATTATAGTATCATTGATGCCGAAGAAAAACTTGCTCAATTAGCCAACAAACAATCGTCTTCATTATCATCATCATCATCATCATCAACAATCAATAATAATAATGTGCAAGTACTACAACATCTTGAACAGACATCTTCGTCTACATCAAGCATTAGCACAAGTGAACCAGTTACAATACAGGATGACTCAACTGAATCTGCCAGTAACAAGAAACAAAAATCTAAGAAGAAAGATAATAAAGAAGTGATAGTTATCAATACTCCTGAATCGCCATCACCAACACCAGTGATGGATGACGCTGTCAAGTGTGCAAGTGAAAATAGTTCAATTTCTACAGCTCTATTCGATACACAATCAACTGGAGAACTTCAGGTTGTCAATGATGGTTATCCATGGTATTCCATTCATTTTGAAATCATTGATGCTGAAGTTAAACTCGCTCAATTAACTGCTCAACAATTGGCTTCTTCAATAACAGTGAATGAACAAATTGGTATCGAAACTCGAGAGGAATATGATGATGATGATGATTTTCAAGTAGTTAAACATCGAAAACGAATACCTTCATCAACCTCTCATGAAAAGAACAAATCATCAGCAACTACTGCTATTCCATCTACTATCAGTTCAGATATTGATCTCGAACCGGTTATTTTACATGGTAGTCCAACTGTATTAGTACCAGTTTCAACAACTACGCCTACAACCAACGAATCAGTTACTAAAAAGAAACATAAGAAAAAGAAGAAGACGTCTGAAGAAATAATTCTTTTTGATGCACCTGAACCAATACTGTCTGAAAAGTCAAATGACAATATTGTTCAAAATATTCAACATATAGCCGATTCATTGGACAAAGAATTCGCTTCTGCTACTATTGATTTAACATTATCAACCGATATTCAACAAACTAAAGATACAATTAAAGAAGAAAATAATGATGATGATTTTCAATTAGTTAAGCATCGTAAACCAATACTTTCATCAACATCTATTGAGAAAAACAACACGACCATCGTTAATGTTGATAAAAAAGTTGTAAGTCAAGATATCGATTTTGAACCAGTTGTTTTACATGATAGTCCAGCAAGTAACCAGTCAGTGAACAAGAAGAAACATAAGAAAAAGAAGAAAGATGACCAGGAGACAATACTTTTCGATGCACCCGAACCAATATCGACAGAAAAATCCACTGACAACTCAATTATTGAATTACCTGTTATAAACGATCAGCAGAATCCAATAAGAAGTATTAACTCACATGATGAAATATCTATGAGTTCTCATTCAGTGCAATCTAATGAAGTTCAATCTTTATCATCACCAGCTATTGAAGAAAGTACAGTAGACGGTAGTCAATCTGTTACCAAGAAGAAAAACAAGAAAAAGAAAAAAGAAATAGTTCAATGTGATGAACTCGAGTCGCCATCTCATGAAAATATTTTACCATCTACGGTTTCCAGTACAAATCCAGAAAATGAAAAACAACCTAGTGTATTAGATACTACTGTGAATATAATAACATATCTTAGTTCCCACAATGAATCTAGTGAGAATTCCACCATAACACAATCAAACGAACATCACTCTGAGATCAGTTCAGACGATATTCAAACTGATACAATAAACAGCAGCCAAACCAATTCCAAGAAGAAAAAGAAGAAAGACAATAGAGAAACAATTCCATTTGGTATACCGGAATCGTCATTGACGCAAGCATTGGCCGAAAAACAAATTAAACAGTCCATCAGTTCGAATTCTCCTTCGCATACAACTCATTATAAAGTTTCTGAAAGTGAATCTGATCGCGTATTTGGGTCCGAAAAGTCGTCTAGTGAGTCGCTTAAAGTTGTTGGAGATGATTATCCATGGTATTTCAGTCATTACACCATTGTTGATGCCGAAACGAACTTTGCTCGCATATCAGCTACAGATAATGTTACACATAGAACAACATCAGATACATCTTCATCCTCAATCCTCAAAACCAATGAACAAATTGCCGAAGAAAATGACAATGATGGATTTCAAGTAGTCAAACACCGGACACGTATACCCTCATCAACAACATATGAAACAAATAAAATATTACCTACGACTCTCAATCAACAAGTCCTCAGCCCAGATATTGATCTTCAACCATTTATTTTACATGGTAGTCCAACCGTTTTAGTCCCATCTTCAACCACCACGTCTACAAGTAGTGGATCAGTTGTCAAAAAGAAGAAGAAGAAAAAGAAGAAAAATACTGAAGAAATAATACTTTTTGATGCACCTGAACTGATACTCTCTCAAAAGTCAATTGACAATTCATCTACTGAATTACCTGATAAGAATGTAACAGCAAATATTAGTTCTCAAGATGATATTTCAAATGCTGAGGTTCAATCTTCATCGACAACAATTATGGAAACAAATACAGTAGATAGCAGTCAATCAATTCACAAAAAGAAAAAGAAAAAACGAATTGTATCGGATGTGCTCGAACCAACATCATGTCAAAAACCAAGTGAAACCATTTTACTATCTGGAGATTCATCAAAAACTACAGAAAATGAAAACAAACACCGTGTATTAAACTCTCATGATTCTGATTTAACGCAATCCAATCAAGAACATCATCCTGAAATAACATCAGAAGAAAATCTAAATAATGAAATTGACGCTTTATCATCAACCGATGTTAAACAAGCTAACGATACAATTGAAACAGAAGAAAATAATGATGATGATTTTCAAGTAGTTAAACATCGAAAACGTATACCTTCGTCAACAAT
>ERZ781399.3016-NODE-3016-length-13196-cov-3.379347_pt1 | contig 13196 bp, 10 predicted proteins | sample MGYA00511014_ERZ781399 | MGnify/ENA primary metagenome ERZ781399 (study PRJEB29847, sample SAMN06458254) | wastewater metagenome | isolation source: Wastewater bioreactor | place: South Africa: Cape Town | study: EMG produced TPA metagenomics assembly of the...
GGCTTCAATGGCCATCTTTCCGGCAAAGGCCGGCGCATAGGCCTTCCAGCTCGAGATCTCACCCTTGCGCGACTGGCGCGTCGTGGTCGTGACATGCAGCGCCTGCTGCACGGCCTGATAGATGGTTTCTACGGGAAGGCCGAGCGCGGCACCAATGCCGGCCGCCGCCGATGGGCCGAGATGCGCGACATGATCGATCTTGTGCTCATGCAGGCAGATGCCCTTCACCAGATCGACCTGAATTTCGTAACCGACGGCGATGCCGCGCGTAAGAGCCGCGCCATTCAAGCCGCAATGCTGCGCCACCGCCAGTATGGCGGGGATGTTGTCGCCTGGATGCGAATAGTCGGCGGCAAGAAACGTATCGTGGAAATCGAGCTCGCGAACGGCAACGCCATTTGCCCAGGCCGCCCATTCCGGCGAAAAGCGCCTGGCTTCGGAAAGGCCGAAGATCGTGGCTCCGGGGGCGTAGGGATGAGTGATGGCCTGGGCGCGAGCGCTGGCAACCGGGCGCCGCGATAGTGAAGCAGCTGCAACGGCGGCATTGTCGATGATGCGGTTGCCGATCATCTCGACGACATCGTCATCCAGTGCGGCATCATCGACGGCGACCGCGGCGATCTTCCAGGCAAGCTGGTCTTCGCGGGCCAGATGCTCAGCCGACTTATAGGTGCGGACATTATGCAGTTTCACGAATGCGTCCCCTCGAGTATTTCGACATGGCACTTGTTCTGTAAGGGCGCGGGGCGGCCATGTTCATTGACTGCCACCGTTTCAAAGCGGCCCGTCATGGCCTGATGGCGTCTGCCGCTGGTCAGATTTTCCATCGTCGCCTCGACGAGAACGGTCATCGACGCATGGCCGCATCTTGTAACGACGGCCGTGAATTCGAGCAGGCTGCCGATCGGCACGGGCTTTCGAAACCTGACCGAGTCCGTTGCAGCCATGACGACCGGCTGGCGGGCAAAGCGACTGGCCGCGACAAAGGCCGCGCGCCCCATCATCTCAAGACCCTTGGCGCCGTAAAGGGTGCCGTAGTGATTGGCCTGTTCCGGAAAAATCATTTCGGCAAAGAGGCAGTTTGTCGCTCCGGTCGGGATGTCGCTGCATTCCATGGTCGCTCCCAGCGCTTGCCAACAAGACATTTCTTCGCAATATCTACCGGTATGAGAAATCATAAATAGCTGAAATTGCAGAAGTTTGCGAAGTGCTGCTTGTAAATCTGCAAAGTTTGCAAAGGTCGAGAGGTCTGAATGAAAAAGCCATTTGTCGGAGTTCGCCTCAAGCGATTGCGCGAAGAACGCCGCCTGACGCAACAGGCACTTTCGGACAGGCTCGGGATTTCGCTGAGCTACCTCAATCAGATCGAGAACAACCAGCGGCCAATCACCGTTCCGGTGCTTCTGCGTCTCAACGCAGCCTTCGGCGTCGACGTCCAGTTGTTCTCCGAGGAGGACGAGGCGCGGTTGGTCGGCGAGCTGCGCGAGCTCTTTTCAAACCCGGCGCTTGGGGAGACCATCAGCAACAGCGAGATCCGGGAGATCGCCGTCAATATGCCGGCTGTCGGGCGCGCAATGCTGCGATTGCAAAAGCAGTGGTTTCAGGCATCGGAGCGGGCGGAAACTTTTGCCGCAAAACTCGGGGATGACCGCGGTACGGCCGCTGCGGCTTTGCCTGCCATGCCCTATGAGGAGGTTCGGGACTACTTCTCTTCGCAGAGCAATTACATTCCCGAACTGGATGAAGCCGCTGAAGGACTGGCGGGCGAATTCGGCACGCCGCTCGGATCGTTCCACATTCGGTTGCAGGGTCGTCTGCTCGAAAAACACGCCGTCAAGGTCGAGACCGGAGGCGATGAGATGCAGCGCCGCTTTGAGGCTGCGACAGGAATTCTTCGGATTTCCTCGCGGCTGAACGCCGGACAGCGTGCGTTTCAACTGGCGACCCAGCTATGCTTCCTGGAACACAGGGATCTGCTGGACCGACTGACGAAAGCTGGACGTTTCAGCAGTGACGAGACCCGCTCGCTTGCCCGCATCGGGCTTGCCAATTACTTTGCCGGCGCGCTGATCCTGCCCTACACGGTCTTCCTCGAGGCTGCGGAAGCCTTACGCTATGACATCGATCTTCTTGGTGAAAAGTTCGGCGTCGGTTTCGAGACGATCTGTCACCGGTTGAGCACGTTGCAGCGCCCCACGGCGCGTGGCGTGCCTTTCTTTCTCGTGCGCGTCGATCGGGCCGGCAACATGTCGAAGAGGCAGTCGGCCACGCACTTCCACTTCTCAAGGATTGGCGGAACATGTCCGCTGTGGACCGTCTACGAGGCATTCGCTCAACCGGGGCGCATCTGTACGCAGCTCGCCGAGATGCCCGATGGCAGGGCCTATCTTTGGATCGCGCGCACTGTGATGCATCAGAGCGGCGGCTTCGGTGGATCGGTCAAGAGCTTCGCTGTTGGACTGGGCTGCAATTTGGCGGATGCGGCCCGGTTGGTATATTCAAAGGCATTGCCTCTTGACGATCCGGCCGCGCGAACGCCCATCGGCGTTGGTTGCAAGCTTTGCGAACGTAAGGATTGCCCACAGAGAGCTTTTCCGCCGGCGGCCAAGGAGCTCATCATCGATGAATCCGTCTCGTCATTTGCACCCTATTCGACGGCCTGATGTCCGGAACAGGTGATGACGTTGTCGCTGCTCAGCATGTCACAGGTTGTTTTGCGGAAGCGCTACCGGTGCGCCGAGACTTCGGTAAAGCCGGGGCTGCCCCCCAACTGCAACCGGCAAGCCGCGGCCCATAGCGTCACTGAGGCGAAAACCTTGGGAAGACGGGCAGAGGTGACGACCCGTGAGCCAGGAGACCCGCCAGGACAAAATAACGTCCACGGGCGGGTGTCCCTCGACAAGGCGTCAACTTGGCTACGCAAGCGCGATCCCTAGTCGTTTCTTGCGCAGATCAAGTCCGAGGTGCGCGGCAATGCCGGCCGGCGATGCAAAAGTTACCTCGAACTTGAAATGACGGGAGCGCAGTCTTCATGTTCGGTTCGCCTCTACATCGCGAACCGAAACGAGGTCGTTGATCGCCCCACCCGGGGCTGCCGTAGGTCGTCAAATTCTCGAAAAACTCAACGCATTGGAATCTAGCTCAAGCTAGGATTGGAATCTAGCTCAAGCTAGGGTTGTGTGGGGCGGTTATGACGATGTGGCGCCTGCCGCTCGTCGTTAGCCCGATTACGAGCTCCGCTGCCTTGCCGACGGTCGCCGCATGCGCGGTAAGGATCTTCTGTGCCTCTGCCGCATCGTCTTCCGTCAGCACGCTTTGCGGCGTGAGAGGGCGGCGCCCTCGCCGAAACTCTGCCGGGCTACAGCCGAACCGAGCTCGGAATTTGTTATAGAAAGCCGCAGGATTGCCGAAGCCGTTGCGTTCCATGATGGTGCCAACGGTCTCGTCTCCAGTACGCAGCTCGTCGGCGGCATTGTCGAGGCGAAGATTTTGAGAGTAGTCCCGATAGCCGATGCCGACATGGCGCTTGAACAATCTTGAGAGGTGGCTGAGCGTCAGCCCTTCGGTTTCGGCAATCTGGCTCAGATGCTGGCTCTCGTCATTCTCGCCCAGTGTATCCATGATCCGCACGATGCGATGGCGGCTGTCGGACCGCAGTTGAGCTCCGGCAGGGTCCGCTTTTTCGTAAGGGATGCAGCGATAGACATAGTTTGCCAACAGGTTGGCAATGATCTGGCGCGCCATGGGTTCGTCCGGATGGCTTGTCTGGTCGAGTATCAAACGCGCCATCAACGATTTGATCGGGGCAACTTTCGTCATGAACGAACGACTGTGCAGGAAGGTGCGGCACAGATATTGCCGGGAGCCGAAACCGGGTAAGCCCATCCGCTCGAAATGCGCGATATCGAGATGAACGCCGCAGATCAGCGCATCGCGCGAGATCGATGTTGAATTGTGCGGGACGTCGGCATTGATGACGATCATGTCGTCCTCGTTCATCTCGCAGGTCTGGCCGTCGACGACAAGGCGAAAGCTTCCGCGCAGAACGAAAAGTATCTCCATCTCCCGATGCCAGTGGTAGGGAACGTCCGCATAGCCATGGACGAAGGGACGGCAGTGCGATTCCGCTGAAGGCCCGTGGTTCTGGAAGCCACAATCCATGATTTCAGGGGCCGGATTGTGCTTCAAATAGGCGATATTCATTGTCATCCTCCTCACTTCCAGGAGCAATAAATATCAAAAACTGTCGTAATTCCAGAGCAATTTTCGCGGCTAGATGACTGCGTTTTCCTGTGTCATCAATCTATCGTTCTTTGATGCGGACGATGGTTCCGCACAGGCGAGGAGGCCTGCAAGGGCTGCCGGATCGCCTGGCATAATGGGATGGAGTAGCGATGACGTGGAATATTTCCGATAGGGAACTTGGGCATCTCGTCGAACAGATGACGCTCGAGGAAAAGGTCGCGACGGTGAGCGGCTACGGCCTCTGGCGAACCGCTGCCAATTACCGCCTCAATATCCCGGAAGTCCTGATGACCGACGGCACCTACGGGGTGCGCTACTCGATCGAGCAGATCGATGGGCCACAGGACAGCGATAGTCAATTGGCCGCCTTCCTCGGCGTCGTCAATGCCGATCTGTCGCGCGGTGTCGAGGGTGCCTTCGGCTCGACCCGCCCGGCCACCTGCTTCCCCAACGGCTCGTCATTTGCCTGCTCCTGGGATGTCGATTTGGCCCATGAACTCGGCGAAGCGCTGGCGGCGGAATGCCAGGCCTTCGGCGTCAACATCCTGCTTGGTCCCGGGATCAATATCCGTCGTACTCCGCTTGCCGGTCGTAGCTACGAATATTATTCCGAAGATCCGGTCGTGACCGGCGAAATCGCTGCTGCCGTCATCAACGGTATGCAGAAAAACGGCGTCGGCGCTTCACTCAAGCATTTTGCCTGCAATAATTCCGAGGTCCAGCGCACGACGATGAGCTCGGTGGTCGAGGAGCGCGCCCTGCGCGAGATCTATCTCGCGGGCTTCGAGCGTGCGATCCGCAAGTCCAATCCGTGGACCGTGATGAGCTCCTACAACCGGTTGAACGACGTACAGGCGGCCGAAAATCATTGGCTGTTGACGGAAGTCCTGCGTGACGACTGGGGCTATGACGGTGTCGTGGTTTCCGACTGGCACGGGATCAAGGATCGCCCGGCGTCGCTTAATGCCGGCAACGATCTCGACATGCCCGAAAGCGGGGCTCGCAAGCAGGAGCTGCTGGACGCGGTCGAAGCCGGCCGCGTTCCGATGGAGGTTCTTGATCGCTCCTGCTTGCGGATGCTGAAGCTGGTGCGCCTGGCCCGTAACAATATCAAGCCGAACGCGACAGCGGACTACAAGAAGCATCATGCTCTCTCACAGCGCATGGCGGCGGAATCGATCGTTCTTTTGAGAAACGAAGATGCACTGCTGCCGCTGGATGGCGGCAAGCTTCGCAAGATTGCGCTTGTCGGTGCAGCGGCGACCGAGCCGGTCATTCAGGGATCGGGCTGCGCGACAACGCGGCCGACCGAAGTCGACATTCCGCTTGCGGAAATCCGCCAGATGGCGCCCGGTGCTGACGTCAGTTTCCATGCGGTTTCGGATTTCGAGGCTGGCAGTTCGACGGAAGCCGCCGCGCTCGCTGGCATCGATGGCGCCGATGTCGTCCTGTTTTTTGGCAATACCGAGGTCGGCTACGATGGTGAGGGCTCGGATCGTACGCATCTCAATCTGCATGACGGCCAGGACGAGCTCATTGAGCGTCTGTCTCAACGCAATGGCAAGCTTGTCGTCGTCCTTGCAACTCCAGATGCCGTCGTCATGCCCTGGATCGATGAGACCGCGGCTGTGCTTGCCGCCTTCTTCGGCGGGCAGGGGGCTGGGCATGCCGTCGCCCAGGTGCTGTTCGGCAAGCAGAATCCTTGCGGCAAGCTCACCGTCACGTTCCCGGTCCAGCTCGAAGACACGCCCGGCTTCCTCACCTATCCTGGTGAAAACAACCGGCACATCTATAGCGAGGGGATTCATGCGGGCTACCGCTCCTACGACAAGCGCAAACTCGCACCGCTGTTCCCCTTTGGCTTCGGCCTGAGCTACACCTCCTTCCAATACGCCAACATTGCGATCGACACCGGTACGATCGACGCATCGAGCACCTTCAAGGTCTCTTTCGATGTCACGAATACGGGTCGCGTGCCGGGTAAGGAAATCGCCCAGATCTACGTCCGGCCGCATACGCCACGCCTGATCCGTCCGATCCGGGAACTCAAGGGCTTCGCAAAAGTTGCCTTGCAACCGGGCGAAAGCAAGCGCGTGGAAGTCACGATCGAAGCGCGTGACCTGCGCTATTACGATCCGGACCATCGCCAATGGCTTCTGGATGCCGGCGATCTTACGATCGAGGTTGCCGCATCTTCGCGCGACATTCGCCTTGAAAAGGTTCTTCGCGCCCAGGCGCCGGCGCTGCCATCGAGCATTCTCAATGTCGAGAGCCAGCCCTATCTCGTACTGGAACAGGAGCTCGCCCGTAAACGTTTCGGCACGTTCCTCAAGGAGCAGCTCGGCCTTGACGACGAGGAGACGGAGAAGATGCTCGAATACTGCGGCGGCTCCTTCCTCGGCATCTACAACACGGTTGCCTGGGTAGCGGGAGACAAGATCTCCAAGACCGACATGGCGGCGTTCCTAGACAGCCTCAACAGGGAAATGGGCATGGCAGTCGGCAAGGCTGCTTGACATTCGGGGGCGCCGGCCATTCCGGCGCTCCCCAATCAATCAACAATAAGAACTCCAGAGCTAGGGTAGTGACATGAACATCAGACATTTCTCCTCGACCGCTGCGTTGCTTGGCATGCTCGTGGCTTCGACCTCAGCCTTTGCGCAGACGGTCGACGTGCTGCAATACTGGACCAGCGCCAGCGAATCCAAGGCCATGAATGCGATCGCCGATGCGTATAAGGCGCGCGGCGGCAAATGGATCGACAGTCCGGCGGCGGACTTCGATTCCGCCGTTGCGGCGGCGACCAGCCGCATCGCCGGCGGCGAGCCTCCCTCGGCCGTGCTGATGACGCCGAGCGCCGCCATGCGCGATTTGGCAAGGGCCGGCCAGCTGCGGAATTTCGACGATCTCGCTACTGCCGGCGGCTGGCAAAAGGTGATGCCGCCGCTCGTATGGGACAAGCTCAGCGTTGACGGCCATCTCGTTGCGTTGCCTGTCGGTATCCACGCCGATAACTGGATCTGGTACTCCAAGCCGCTTTTTGCCAAGCTCGGCATCGAGGAGCCGAAGAATCTCGACGAGATGTTTGCCGCCGCCGACAAGCTCAAGGCAGCCGGCTACACGGGCTTTGCCGTCGGTGGCGAACCCTGGCAGGAGGTTTCTATTCTCACCGACATGATCATCGCGCTCGGCGGCCCCGAATACTGGAACCAGCTCTTCATCAAGCGCGATCCCGAAGCGATGAAATCGCCGATCCTGCCGAAGGCTTTCGATCTGTTCCGAAAGGTGTCGACCTATGCCGATCCGGCAAGTCCCGGCCGTTCGTGGAACGATACCACGAACATGGTGATCACCGGCAAGGCCGGCATGCAGTTCATGGGCGATTGGGCAAGGGGCGAATTTCTTGCCGCGGGTCAGGTTGCGGAAAAGGATTTCGGTTGTTTCCTGGCACCCAGTGACAAGCCTGCCTATGCCGTGATCGTCGATATCTTCGCCTTCCCCGTCAACAAGGAGGAAGACCGCGTCAAGGGGCAGACGATCCTTGCCGACACTGTTATGGACCCTGCGGTCGAAGCGAAGATCGCCGCCGTCAAGGGCTCGGTACCATCGCGGTCCGACGTCGATATCAGCAAGCTCGATGCCTGCGCTGTAAAGGGTGCCAAGCTGCTTGCCAATCCATCGACAGCCGTGTCCGCAGCCTATGATGCTCTTACCGGCGACTTGAACGGCCAGATGACCGACCTTGCGACACAGTTCTGGACCGATCCGTCCATGACGAGCGACGCCGCCGTGGAAAGCCTGACCAGCATTCTGAAGAGCAAGTGAAATCGATGTGCCGGGGCCGGCGGACCACCTGCCTCCTCGGCACCTGTTTCATCGGAGGAGCGACAGGATGAATGTTCACGCACGGCGCGGCACGGGAGCTGCGGTTGTAGCTGGCAGCGACCATGAGGGATCTGCAATGATGACATGGCTTAACCGGCAAGCCTTTCGGCCGGATATCACGGTTGTGATCTTCTTCGCCGTCGTGGCGCTTTTCTTTTACGGCTCGATCGCCTGGACCTTCTATATGTCGTTGACGCGCTCGACGCTGCTTCCGTCCTATGAGATCGTCGGCTTCGGGCAATATGTGCAGCTTTTTACAAATCAGCGCTGGCTCGTTTCGTGCCTCAACATGGTGATTTTCGGTGTGCTCTATATTGTGGGCACGCTTATCTTCGGGATGCTGCTGGCCGTCTTTGCCGATCGGCAGATCAAGGCGGATTCGCTCTTTCGCACCATCTTCCTCTATCCGCTTGCGGTTTCGCTGATCGTCACCGGTCTTTCCTGGCGGTGGCTTCTCGACCCGGTCAACGGTTTGCAGGCCCTGATGCATAGTTTCGGCTGGGAGAGTTTCGTCTTCGACTGGCTGACAAGGCCGGATCGCGCCATCTATACGCTCGTCATCGCCAGTATCTGGCATTCGGCCGGGCTCGTCATGGTGATCGTGCTTGCCGGCCTGCGCGGGATCGATAACGACCTCTGGAAAGCCATCCGCATGGAGGGCATCCCGATCTGGCGCGCCTACCTCCAGGTGATCTTTCCCGGCATGCGCCCGGTCATTGCCTCCTGCGTCGTATTGCTGATGTCCGAAGTCATCCGCGGCTACGATCTGATCATCGCCATGACAAAAGGCGGCCCGGGAATTTCGACGGAAATGCCCGCCAAATTCGCCGTCGACTTCTACTTTGCCCGCGTCAATCTCGGCCTCGCCTCGGCCGCGTCGATCATGATGCTGGTGCTGTCTCTCGTCTTGCTGACGCCCTATTTCCTGAGCGAATTCCGGAGGCGCACATGATATCCGCCGCGCAAAAGCCACCCTTTGGTCCCGCACGCATCGGCCTCTATGCCTTCCTCGTCATGTCAGCGATTTTCTTCCTGTTGCCGCTGCTGGTGGTGATCATGAATTCGCTGAAGCCGATGGAGGAAATCCGGCAGGGCAATCTGCTTGCCTTTCCCGTCAATCCGAATTTCGATGCCTGGGTTGCGGCCTGGAAGACGGCCTGCACGGGTCTTGAATGTGCCGGCGTTCGCCCGGGTCTCTGGAATTCGATCAAGATCACCGTACCCGCCGTCGTCATTTCGACGCTTGCGGGCGCTCTCAATGGCTATGCCCTGGCGCAATGGAAGTCGCGCCACGCCAACATGACAATGTTCCTGATCACGGTCGGGCTGTTCATCCCATATCAGGCGATGCTTTATCCGACGGTCAAGATCCTCAGCAATGTCGGGCTTTTCCGTACCTATCTCGGTATCGTCTTCGTCCACGTCATCTACGGGCTGCCCTACACGACGCTTCTGTTCCGAAACTTTTACGTCGGCGTCCCCGGCGAGATAGGTCGGGCAGCCCGCATGGAAGGCGCAAGCTTCCTGCGCACTTTCTGGTCGATCATCCTGCCGATTTCGACCAACATCCTCGTGGTCGTGGCGATCCTGCAGTTTACGGGCATATGGAACGACTACCTGCTCGGTCTGATCTTCGCCGGCAACGACAATCTGCCGATGACCGTGCAGCTCACCAACATCGTCAACAACACCCGCGGCGCTGCCAATCCGAACATCAACATGGCCGCAGCGCTGATCACCGCGATCCCGACACTCGTCGTCTATTTCCTCTCCGGCCGCTATTTCGTCCGCGGCATCGCCGCCGGCGCCGTCAAGGGTTGAACATGTCCAGTATCTCTCTTCGCCAGATCAAGAAATCCTTCGCTGCCCTCACCATCCTGCAGTCGGTCGACATGGAGATCGAGAAGGGCGAGTTCATCGTCATCCTCGGCCCGTCGGGCTGCGGCAAGTCCACCTTGCTCAACGTCATTGCCGGTCTCGACGATTGCGATGCCGGAAAAATCGTGATTGACGGCAAGGACGTAAGCGGGCTGGAGCCCAGCCAACGCGGGCTTGCAATGGTATTTCAATCCTACGCGCTGTTTCCGGCCATGACCGTGCGGCGCAACCTGTCCTTCGGCATGGAAATCGCCGGCACGCCGAAGCAGACGATTGCCGAGAAGGTTGCCTGGGTCGCAAAGCTCCTGCAGATCGAGGCGCTTCTCGACCGCAAGCCCAGCCAGTTGTCCGGTGGCCAGCGCCAACGTGTCGCGATCGGCCGTGCCCTCGTGCGCTCCTCCAGCATCTGCCTGTTCGACGAGCCGCTGTCGAACCTCGATGCGAAGCTGCGTGCCGAAACCCGGGTCGAGCTCAAGCAGCTTCATGAGACGCTTCAATCCACGATGATCTATGTCACGCACGATCAGATCGAGGCGATGACCATGGCCGATCGGGTTGCCGTCATGCACAAGGGCAAGGTCGAGCAATTTGCGCACCCACAGCTTGTCTATGAAAAGCCGGCAAGCCTGTTCGTGGCCGGATTCGTCGGGTCGCCGGCCATGAACTTCCTGGAGGGCAGGCTTGACGGGAACGGGCGTTTCGTGAGCGGCGATACCTCTATCGATGTGTCCGCCTACAAATTTGAGAAGCCACGACAGGAAGGCGAGGTTGTCCTGGGCATTCGCTGCGAAGATGTCTCGGTAACTTCGACCGGAGCTCCCAATTCCATAGCCGCCAGGCTTGCCTTCACGGAACTGCTGGGGGCAGACGCCTTGGGCTGGTTCGATTGCCTAGATAAGCGTTTCAGTGTCCGCCTTAGCATCGAAGGCGCTCGCTCTGCGAACAAGGATGTCGGGCTTAGCTTCAACATCGGCAAAGCGTCGATCTTCTCTAAGAGCAGTGGGCTGCGGCTTTGAGCTGAGTGTCAATCAGCGCCGAACATTTGCCCCTTTGTGGAGTGCGGCCCTGGTGTGGGACTGATAATCTGCCAGATGCGTTGATCCTCGAACATTTGGGGATCATCTGCCGCCGATCCTTTCGGGACGATCGATAGCCTTCGCCCCCGCGGCATTCTCGATGATGACATGGAACGGCTCGGTGAACTCGTTGAGGCCGCAACCATATGTGATACGATCATAGCATAGCGGTTGGCGGACATTCTCATTCGAGGACAAGAATCGGAGTTTGGCACCACGGACAAGCACCTAGCCCTTTCGTCAGGTCATCGAGCGTTTTCGATGATCCTTCAAAGTCGATGAAAGGATCTACCGCCATGAGCAAAGAAGATGATAACAAGGCCGTCGTCGGCCGCTGGTTTACCGAGTTCTGGGGCAAGGATGTCAATCTTGCGGTCATCGATGAGATCGCAGCTCCCGACATGTTGCTGAAGTATTCCCTGCATGAACCTCGCCGCGGCCGCGACGATATCAAGGCCTTCATGACAGACTTCCGGGCAGCGTTTCCCGATCTCAATTTCTGGGGCACCGCTGATTTGATCGCCGAAGGCGACTATGTGGTTGGTCAATGGGAAGGCGGCGGCACTCATACCGGCACAGCTTGGGACGATGTTCTGCCCGACTATGAAGGCCTTCCCGCTGCAACCGGTCGCAAGATGCGCTTTACGGGCACGACTGTCCTCAAGGTCATCGATGGAAAGATCGTTGAAGAGATCGGTCTGGACGACGGGCTCACCGCGATGACGCAGCTCGGCCTCGTCAAGGCGGCGTGATCTGCCAAGGGTAGAAACGTCCCTCCAGGAATTGAGGCCCGCCCGCTTGCCGTGCGGGCCTCTTATTTGCGGCGTGCCGCCGAATTACGCCCCTTGAATCGCAGATTCAAGAATAGGAAACGGAGCGTCGAACCGCATAGAGCGCGGTAGCTTCTCCCATCAAATCAACTGGTGAGAACTGGATACACAGCCATGACATGCATCGGTTACGCTCCCGGCGCCTTCGACCTGTTTCATATCGGCCATCTCAATCTACTGCGCCGGGCGAGGGAGCATTGCGATTATCTGATTGCCGGCGTTGTCGCAGATGAGGTTCTCATGACCCATAAAGGCGTTGTCCCTGTCATTCCGCTCGTGGAGCGGTTGGAGATCGTACGCAATGTTCGCTTTGTCGATGCCGCATACGTTGCAACGACCAATAACAAAGTCGAGATTTGGAAGAGCCTCAAATTCAATATTCTGTTCAAGGGAAATGACTGGCAGGGAACCGAAAGGGGTACCCGACTCGAACAGGATTTCGCGGCATTGGGCGTTGACGTGATTTATTTCCCTTACACGCCGTCGACGTCGAGCAGCGCATTGCGCAAAGCCCTGCGAAGCATCGATCTCATCGCGACCCGTCGAGTGTTGCATGCCGGTTGAATTCACACCGGTCGCAAGAACCGGGTGGTCGGGGAACCGATTTGAGAGCAAGGATCGGAGTGTGATCGACTTGGATTGAGGCCATGGGCACGCTGCAACGATATGGGAATACGGTAGTGACGATCATGACTAAGACCAAGATGTCTTCCCGTTCCCCTATGCTCCCGGTGACGGATGATCCACGCTGGGCGCGCGTTTTGGCACGCGACAAGACGGCGGATGGCGAGCTTTGGTACTCAGTTTCGACAACGGGCGTTTATTGCCGTCCGTCATGCGCGTCCCGTACCGCCAATCCAAAGAATGTCGCGCTGCACGATACTCTGGAGAGCGCGCGTGCGACTGGCTTCCGGCCATGCAAGCGCTGCAATCCCGATGGTCTTTCGCTTGAATGCGAAAATGCGGCGCTCGTCGCCAGAGCCTGCCGTCTGATCGAGATGAGCGAAGAGGAACCTTCGCTCGAAGAGCTCGCCGGGGCCGTCGATCGCAGTCCCAGCTATTTTCATCGCCTGTTCAAATCGACAACGGGTCTCACACCAAAGGACTATGCTGCGGCTGACCGGGCCAAGAAGGTACGCGAGGGTCTCGAAACCGGCAATAGCGTCACTGAGGCGATTTATGACGCGGGCTTCAATTCGAGCGGGCGCTTCTACGAGAAGTCGACAGGTATCCTTGGCATGACGCCGACCCAATATCGAAGCGGTGGCGCCAATGAGGAGAT
>ERZ781399.3024-NODE-3024-length-13176-cov-4.701090_pt1 | contig 13176 bp, 19 predicted proteins | sample MGYA00511014_ERZ781399 | MGnify/ENA primary metagenome ERZ781399 (study PRJEB29847, sample SAMN06458254) | wastewater metagenome | isolation source: Wastewater bioreactor | place: South Africa: Cape Town | study: EMG produced TPA metagenomics assembly of the...
ACACGACGCTCTTCCGATCTTTGACGAACCAACGAAACAATAGCTCGTTTCATTTCTTGACTTCTTCTAATATGTTTATGGTAGCAAAGATTTGCGAAAAAGAAAACACACTCTGACGATATGTACTGTACTGAAGTCGTACATGATAGAGGCACTTGAAATATACTTATGGCCGATATTTGAGAAAAAACATTTCTAATAAAACAAAAATTCTCATTTTTTCTGTTCGATACTCTTTATTATTTCCGAATTGAAACACAATTTTCAATTTTCAAGATCGATTTCTAGAGGTCACTCACAGTCGAACATCGATACGCTGGATTATTATTATAATAAGATAATTTTTATTTCAAGCAACGCATATAAGGAAATTAAAAGTACACACAACATAGAAAAGAAAAATACATAAGACGAATCTGTTCTAAATAAATTGATTATCTAATTGAAAACGAAGAAACGAGAAATGCGATAGAAATATGCGTGTGTTTTGTTATTCTATTGACAAATAAGTTTATTCTCAAGCGTACTCTTGATCACTCGGTTGAAGATAATTATTTTTTGTTTTGCCGATCGTTGGTGATTTCGTTCGACAGAAAATGTAAATTGTTGAAATAAGAAAAAGAACGGCAAGTGAAAGTAAAATAATCGAAATTGTCAGCCAAAGTGTAAAATGATTTCTGCTCAATGGTTTTTCACGATATTCAGCTGGAATATAATTCGTTTGATTGATCATATACCCAAGTGTCCAACCGACTTTACCCGTTGAAAATTTATTGGCAAAAATAATTCGTTTGAGATCTGATTCTTTAAAGCCAATGCCGTGAGTTAACAACGTCCAAATATACCACGAATCAAAGCAGAGATTTCGTTTGAATTGTTCAGTTTTCGGTTTCATTGCTTCTTGATTGTAGAGCGTCGCATAATTCGTTTCACACTAGAATTCAAAAAATATGAATGAATAAAATTCGAAAACAAAACATTTACAATATTTTTTATACGAAGAAGAATTTCATCAGTCGTAAAATCTTTGAGTTTATATTTTTCAGTTGACATTCGCAAAGGATTGTCCATGCCTAGAAAACACGATCGATCGATCGATTGATAAACAAAAAATTCAATGTTTACGAAATGCAAGACTGTTGAATACGTAATAGTAACCCGATAGACCAATGAAAGTTATATTCGACGGTATTTTCGGTTGAAAAGTATGATCAAATGTGCAATAATCTTCTTTGTACGAACAATTTACACTTAAATCATTTCGTTTTGCATCGAATAATTGCGTTAATTTTTCTCTACATTGACCAGCATTACCACTGCCAACAAACATCACTGTATTCAGATCGTCATAATTACGTAGCTTTTGTTTTTCATTTGCCGTACAAGGCGAAAGAAAGACATTCGAAATCGAAGTCGTGTCGTTCGTGCCACGTGGTAAACACGGATCACGAACGAGAATTCGAGATTTAACCGATTGCGTTCGATTGATATTAGAATTCAAAGCTGAATTAATTAGACGAGCACGATGACGTTTCGATGCTTCACCTTTACCCCAACAGAGATAACTATGTGCATACGGGCTGTAACTATTCTCAAACAAAGTTATATTCGTCGTATATGCATCGGGTACTGGCTCTGAATCTTCGGTTTTTTCATCTGAAAGAATTCGAACACTTATTTGTGTTGTAAAACAATGAAGGAAAATGTGTTTTGATTGCTTTACAAGTAAATGTCACTTGTGTTGATGCAGCGCCAAGATCCAATACACCTGCCATATACGGGTCAAATCCATCGGCTGGTTGTATTCGTTGTGTATGTCGATGTTTGAATTTTTCTAGGAGAATATTTGTTGTTATCCAACCATCGATAGCTTCTTCCATGCCGGTTAAGATTCTCACCTGAAAAGACGAGAAAATTTCTCGTGTTATCGATCTGTTTTCTATTACTTGACGTGCGACAACGAATTGAAATGGTGAATGAGAAAAAATCTCTCGGATTTTTTCAAGAATTTGTTTCGATCGTGTCGCATTTTTCATTTCTAATAATCTCATTCCGGCGGTTGCACCGAGAAATATCGGCGAAATCTTCTGTCGATGTTCAGGTATGTTTTCAATGGCTTTAGTTAAACATGGCCGAAAATATTCATCCAATAAGTCAACATGATTTTCGAAATCTGATATTGATTTTAATTTAATTTCTTCATTAGGTTTTAATAGATTTGTTGTGTTAATAGCTTCTATCGGACAAACAAATAATTCATCGACAGTTGACGTTGTACCTAAACCATTCGATTTGTCAGATGGCCAATGATAAACAAACATTTCTGTATGAGAACTTCCAGCATCGAATACAATCGCATAACTCGTGTATGGTGCTAAGCGTACATGATAAATAACGATTAGATAAATCGCAAGAATAAGAGTTAATATGCAAATCGTAAATGCAATGCCTTGAAAAAAGTAAATTAATCGATGCGACGGTTTACGCTCTTGCTGAACTTTTGATTCTTCCATCTTCAATCAAATGAATCTGTGATAGTAAAAAAAAAAGAAAGAAAAAAAAACGCCTATTTGTCTATGCTCAATGCTGTTTGTGGAATAGAATAGTAATATGATCGCGACGAATAATTGATGATATATGGATTTGTTTTTTTCTTTTTTCCTATTGAAAATATCTTTGAGAGACAAAAAAAAACTACTTTTTTTTAATGTATTGAAGCAAATCGGAATGGTTGTGTTTCTTTTCTTCTCTTAAACTTCAGGGAAATCTCATAGAAAAAAAGTAATATCAGACTCATGAGATTCGTATTTTTGACATATTATAGTCATTGAAAACATTGGGATTCTCTCGAAAGCAACAAAAAAATCATACGAGAAGAAGAATTATGCTCAAACATGAACAGGATTTAGCTCAATTCCGACGATTAACCCTTGTAATCTGATGGTTAATGAATATTAATCATAGTAGATAAATAGTCGCAACGAAAGTGTTCGCTGTAGTCGAGATCAGCATATTATTGAGATCGAATAACAAGAAAGCACTTTCTTCAATTTCATATACAATTAATACGAGTAAAAAACAAAAACGGGGTCAATTAGGAAATTAATTGGATGTATCAGCTAAACGATAAAGAATCGACGAGAGACTATAAAAAAGAAAGAAAGAAAGCCGCAAAAAAACGACAAGCATATGAATAAGAACCGATCTATTGTTTTCTCAACGTGTTTTCTCTGCAATAACAATTACTGTTATAATACTTTCCGGTTAGACACAGTGACATTTTCTAATTGAATATATTTATTTCAAAGTCTGTCTTTTCTCACTGGAAAGAAGTTTGTTTTTAAAAGGATATTGACCTCTAAGATCGATGTCATATGCTTTCTATTAAATAGAATTTTTGCACACACCTACTACTGCGATTATTGATTGATTTATATGCTCGATAAATATCAGATAGAACCTGCTGTCATATGTTGATTTAAGTCGATGAAAAGAAAACTTCTTTTTTGTTGTACTTTCAAGTAACAAACGTTGATTGTTTATCTTGTTGTTTAACTTTCGGATACAAAAAACACACACACACACAGCATACTCTTGATTTTCTCTCTTAAATCAAATGTTGCTTGTTAACTTACAATGAGATATCGTGTTGTTTATATGGTTAACATATGCACAGTCTCTTCGTTTTTAATAAGAATAATAACAATAATAAAGAAACGACAAAAACGAGCTTAACAGTTCTCATTGATCAAAATACGATTACATGTCGAAATCTACACATATGGCACATTTGTCTGTAAATATATATGTCACAATGAAACAATGAATACCTTGACATGCCAGATGTTGAATGTGATTAATTGAGATTAAATTTGGAAAGTAAAAGTTCGTACTGAAAGGCATAGACCTCTATAATACAAGTCGCTGTTGTCATTTGTCGAATTCAGTATCCAACCAAATGTAATCAACGTATGAAAGTCCATTATATTCTATTTGTTTTCGATTCTGACTTACTAACTATAACTAAACTACCCATATGATTCTTTTTTTTTATCGAACAAACGTAAAGCACATGAGTTAGTCTTGTTAATTTAATGAATCATTGGTTGCCACGTTTCGAATGACAAGTTTCGTCATGTGATAATGTTGTTTTTGCTCTTTTTTTTCTGTTCGAAGATGAACATTTATTTTTGTGGAAGTATACGAGGTGGTCGACAAGATGTAGCGATCTATCAGCAAATAGTAACGTATTTGAAAAACTACGGGCGTGTCCTAACTGAACATGTTGCTTTTCCTGAATTAGAAATTCGTAAGTTTGTATTGTACTTTCGATGAGCGTAAATTGAGTTCGTGATTTTGTTTATTTCCAGCGGAAATTAATTTAACTGATGTGCAAATTCTCGAACGTGATATGGATTGGTTGGCCAAATCTCAAGTTGTCGTTGCTGAAGTGACTCAGCCGTCGCTTGGCGTCGGTTTCGAAATCGCTCGAGCGATAACACTCAATAAACCTGTGCTTTGTCTTTTTCGACCGTCATCAGGTCAACGTAAGAATGCAAATATTTGTCGATTCGCTATTTGAATTTGTATTTGTTCGAAGGTCTATCAGCTCTGATACGAGGCTCAGCTAATAATCGATCGTTTTTCGTTGCCAATTACGAACAACGCGAAGATTTTGAAAAGTTTATTCAAGATTTTATGAGTTATTGTTCGCAAAAACGAACGATTTGAAAAGGAAAATTAGTCATATTTGTTGGTTTTGGTTGTTTTTTTTCAGATAGAATACTAAAACAAAGGTTTGCTCTAACATGGGTCTAACATTTTCATCACTTTTTCAACAATTATTCGGCAAAAAACAAATGAGAATTTTAATGGTCGGTCTTGATGCCGCTGGTAAAACAACAATTCTCTATAAATTGAAATTAGGTGAAATCGTTACAACGATTCCAACAATCGGTAAACTTCGAATGAATCGAAATTTGAATAAATATCATTTTTGTTTTTTGATTCAGGTTTCAATGTTGAAACAGTCGAATACAAAAACATCAGTTTCACTGTTTGGGATGTCGGTGGCCAAGTAAAGATGCTCAGTTTCAAAATGATTTCTTTTTGGTCTAAATTCGAATAATTTTTCAAGGATAAAATTCGTCCATTATGGCGTCACTATTTTCAAAACACTCAAGGTCTCATTTTTGTCATTGATAGCAACGACAAAGAACGTGTTACCGAAGCTCGTGATGAACTTCAACGTATGCTCTCCGAAGACGAACTTCGAGACGCTATTTTGCTCATCTTTGCCAACAAACAAGTAACTAGAACTCACAAATTGATGCTTCATTCTCTCGCTGATTCGTTTAGGATTTACCAAATGCAATGAATGCAGCTGAAATCACTGAGAAATTAGGTCTTCATTCACTACGTAATCGTCAATGGTATATACAAGCAACATGTGCAACAAGTGGTGATGGTCTCTACGAAGGTCTTGATTGGTTATCGAATCAATTGAAAAACGTGAAGTAGAAAAAAAAAACAATTTTGGAAACACAACACACAAGACAAAACCCGTATTCCATTAATTTAATCTTTTTATTGTGCTGATTGTTTTTTTTTCTTCTCTCTCTCTTTCTCTCTCTTAAATAAAAAAACACATCAAGACGAATTTTATCTGCGGAAGTTTTCAGATTTTTTTCTTCTTGTTTGTCGAGTAAATGGACGCCACATGGCCCGAAGAAGTCAGCCGAGCATTCAATCGGTTTGTGTTCGAAAATGAACATCTCGATTTTGAAAATCTTCTCATGTAATGAATAGATCGAAATTTGGTCGAGATGAAAGCAAACAATATGAATTAGTTGCTTATAAACCTATCGATTCGATTCTACAAGAAGGACCACAGTAAACATGAGATTTGCGCGATCGAAATTTGAGATAATTATATTTAGATGTGGCATTGTCGCTTTAGCAATGGCCATGAAATATCAATCGAATCCAGTTACAGTTGAAAATTTGATGTTAAAAGCAAAAGAATTGCTCTACACGATTCAAGGTGAATTATTCGATGGTAAACATAATTTGTACTATGAAAAAAGGAATATAATTGAAATCAATCTAGCTCGAATTATTCCGAATCTTTGTCAAGAATTTAACTGCAATGCTAAAGTTCATCGATGGATAAATCCTCTCGATCTTCTCGAATATCTCGACTCTCAGCACGTCTGTTTAATACCGTAATTAATTTTATTTAATTGACCGATTCATTTTTGAGTTCGACTTAGTTATGATTCCGATGCAAATCACGAGCCGTGTTTGAAAAATGGTCATCGAGCTCATTGGCTTCTTGCTCACGGTTATTTGAAAGACTTGACATCATTGACACGGGAAACTGATTTGATACTAATTCATCATGGCAAAAGTCGACAATTAGCTGCGTTTTGTCTCGGTGATCTTTTTCAAAGCAATAGTCAATTAATTGAAGTCGATCCGAAACGTCGCAACGAAACTGAATATTGTTTGCCTTCTAATGCATGTCTACGCGAGACTCTCTGCCATCTTTTCATTGCCATATCGAATTGTTCGACAGAGTGCGACATCTGAATGTATTTTACCTAGTTGATCGAAAGGAAAAAACATGGTAAATAAACAAAACATGATGTTATTTATGATTTCAGTTGGTTTTAAGAAATACTAAGAAAAGAAAAACTATAAAATTCGTTCGATGGAATTGACAATTCGAATGTTGAGTCTTTCAATTGACAAAAAGATTTGTTGTTCGACTTCATCTTCCATGTTAAGCGAGCCAACCCAATTGCATTTTGTATCGAAGGTAATATTTGATGTTCTTTATCTTATCTTTGCCCATTGCTCGTTCCTTTTCTTTTCATCGTTGAGTTCTTACTACTCGTGATGTTAAATATTTAAATTTACTTTTAGTTAATTTTACACTTCGTACGTTCTGAAAATGTCATCCGAGGCCGCTGCACCGAGTGACTGTATGTTCGAGTTTAATTGAAAATAAATATGCGTTTTGATTTTTTTTCAGTAGTAGAAGATGAAATTGAAGTTGATGATTTTGTTGACGCTGAAGATTTTGTCGATGCTGATGAAGCAGATTTTCCTGTTGAAGAAATGAAAAGTCCGCCTGTTGTTATTGATGGACAAATATCGAATGAAAGTTATGAAGCTGCTTACGAAGAAGAACCTGAAGAAGATCGTATGAATCTTGTTTTTGACATTTGCAAAACAAAAACTCTCGATGTTCTTTAGTCGCACCGATCGATGGAACAGTTATTTCGTATTTAATCTCTCAAGTAGAAAACTCGAAATCCATAGACAAAAACAAATATTTTTTTATTCTTTTTCCTCAGGCTCGCATATCGATGGATTTAACAAAGATTACCTTGCCAACATTCATTCTCGAACGACGTTCATTTCTTGAAATGCTCGCTGATTTTCTCGCACATCCCGATTTATTTGCCAGCACAACTGATTATTCAACACCACGCGAGCGTTTTATCCAAGTTGTCAAATGGTATCTATCAGCATTTCACGCCGGTCGAAAGAGTGCTGTGGCTAAGAAACCTTACAATCCGATACTTGGCGAAGTGTTTCAATGTTATTATGATATAGGTCAAGAAGAAAATTCGAATCCAACAACTGATGGTCCAGTGCCATGGGCATCGGATAACCATGTGACTTTCCTAGCCGAACAAACATCTCACCATCCGCCAAGTAAATAATCGAGAGAGTTCGAACGGCAGGATAGACGATTGATTTTAGTTGCATCGTTCTATGCCGAATGTCCAGCAAAACACGTGCAAATCGATGGATGTCTGTGGACACGATCGAAATTTCTTGGCTTGTCAGTTGGCGTTCATATGATTGGCAATGCAACATTGACGCTGATCGATCACGATGAACAATATGTCATGACATTTCCAAGTGCTTTTGGCCGGTAAAATGAAGATTTTCTTTCGAATTCAAATCTCACGTCGTTGTTTAGCTCGATTCTTACCGTGCCATGGTTTGAAATGGGCGGAAAAATCACGATTTCTTGTGAAAAAACTGGTTATCTTGCAAACATTGAATTTTTGACTAAAGTCTATACTCATTGATTCGTCGTTCTCATCATAGAATTGATTTCTTCTAGGCACTTATTAATGGCAGAAAACATCAGATCATTGGCAGTTTAATTGGTCCTGATAAAAAAGAATTTTGTAAAATCGATGGCGAATGGAATGGAGTTATGAATGCGAGATATACGGACGGTAGACCACCGGAAGTGTTCTTCGACACGAAAGCAACGCCGGTGATTAAGAAAATCGTTCGACCGATTGTTGAACAAGAAGAAAATGAAAGTCGTCGGTACGATGATTCGAATGTAATAAAAATTTTACCGTTTATTTAGTTTATGGAAAGATGTAACTTATTATTTGAAAGCGAAACAAATGGATAAAGCAACAGGTGGGAAAACATTTCTCGAACAACGCCAACGACAAGAAGCAAAAGAACGAGCTGAAAAAAGAGAAAAATGGCAAACAAAAGTAAAAATAACATTCGAATTTTCTATTTAAATTGATTTGTTGTTTTTAGTATTTTCCACCATCGGGTGAACAAACATGGACTTATGTGAATAAATTAGTTGATCGATTAAATCAACAACAATCATAGTCTTCCAAGGAATTCACGTTTTTTTTTCTTGTGTTTTGATTGTCATTTTTATTTATTTATTATTTATTTTTTTAATCATTGAATGACACGATAATTCCACTTATTCTGTCAGATTGAGATTGATATTCACACAAAAAAAGAAGAAAAAAACATTATCTTTGTCTTTTGTTTATTGAAGATCTAGTTTCAATTGACGAAAGCAAACAATGTCATCGAATGCTAACGCTGTTTCTGCTGGTGCTCGACCAGTTTTGAAAAACTTAGGCCGTGCACGTGTACCAAAAGCTGGTCTTATCGCTGTTACTGTCGGTACAGCAGCCGCTCTTCTTGTCAAATTCACCGTATGTGACCGTCATAAAAATCAAGTCACAGAATTTTATAAGTAAAATATTTAATTACAATTTGAAAGATGAGAGAATCGTGTTTTTTTTTGTTAGATCGTATGATCCAGAACGAGATTATGCTCGTATGAAAGCATCAGGTGTATTCAAAAGTCTTGGTATGTTAAGAGATTTTGTTTGAAACAAAAAAATTAAAATTGATTTCAGAGGGTCGTGAACGTCCATCATGGCTTAGCGAATATGAAGCCGAACTTGACAGTGCTATTGCTTCATTAAAAAGTAATACTAATAAATTATTATCAAATGTCTACGATTTGAACTTTGTTTAGACGTCAAACATTAGTCGCTGCCGTTCCTGGTGATCATTAGACTCCCATGATACCATCCTTGGTAGCAATTAGTTTAATATAAAAAAAACAATGAACGTTGAAATATCTCTCGTTTCCACTCATCTCTCTTCTTTTCTTTTTTTGTCATCAATCCGCGTAGTTCCATGAATCCATTTTGTTCCCTCTCGTTTTTCTTTTCTTCAACTCTTTTTGTAATAAACACTAGAACGCTACCCGGGAATAAAATCATCTTTATTTATTTTTATTCGAAATGTAGACTACTATCGAGAAACTACAGAGCTATAAATCCATCGTGCAATTCCTATTATAAACCAACTTGAATTATTACTACCACATATCATCTAAATTCATATTGATAGTAATGATTTCAGAGAACGAATTGTTGAGATATTTTACCTGATGTGCTTGTCTCATGAGATAATACGGATACTCTTGATGACAGTACACGCATTGAGTTCCAGCGACTATGTTTGATTGACTATCAGATCTATGAGAATAGATCAATTGTGTATTAGTAAATGAAAGGAAAATACGAACGCAGATTCTAATTTAATTGCAACAGCTGTTTGTCCTGAGTTATTAGTCTAGAAAATATCAATCTACATAGAAAACGAAACGAAAATTATCGAGTTGTTTTACTGAATTTTGATTTGTCGTCGAAGTAATGCTATTTTCATTTTCATCAAGATTAGCACAGTTATTCTCGTAATGATAAGCAAAAATAGCACGTCGAATAAACTTTTCACAAGTTGGACATTGCTCCGTCTTATTCCCACATTGCATCAAATGTTCTCCAATAGTTTTTGGTGTAAACATTTCGAAGCAAAATGAACATTTAACCGATGCATCTTCACTGGTATAATTCTTAAATATAGTGTCAATTTTACTATTTCATTAGGAAGTAGTAACTTACTTTGTGTATCATGTATATTACCTTTTTTATCAGTATATCGTGCAACTAGTAACACAGTTTTGTGTGTACTCTTTTTTTGCAAATATTATATGAAAATAAATAAAAAAAAAACAAGTTGTATTCGATAGGTGTCACTTACACCAAAGAAAAGAATCGAGTATTCGTTTTTATTTCGTCAAAAATAGATTAAAATATAAAGTTATATGTTGTCTTTAAACAGTGGCTACACATAGAGATAGTAGGCATTCATAGTCATCGTGGCATAGAAGAACAGTTCTTTCGATTTTGTAGAAATGGTATATTTGAAGCGTATCTTTTAATTTTCTTAATTACAGGATTTTCAGAACATTTGACCTATATAAATCATTCAAATAGTTAGAATCAAATGTAATATAGTTTACTTCATGACATATAATCGGTATTATTGAAGTTCGGTAGCCGCAATATTGGCATATTCCGACATAATTATTATACACACTATGAGAATAAAAAAAGAGAATTCATGAGATTTCAAAGAAATCAATGAAAATCAACTTTGGATAGTTTACAGGCTGTCTTTGGTATCGATCGATGCAGAATGCCTATAAAATTATAAATTATTAGATAGCAAATATTATTGATTAAATATACTAAATGTCCGTCATAATCTTCAAATTTGACCAATGTGTTACAAATTTGACAAGGTACTTCATTTGAATCCACGCTCAACGATGGTCTTGGGGAAACTCTTCTACGATTTTCAAGACACGCCTCCTATAATTATTAAAAGCAAAATTATTTAAGAAAAATAGTTGGCTTTTCGATTTACTTCATGTCTATTTATATCATTAAATTCACAGTCACAACTACAGAATCGACATTTGACACGATTAGAATAATTGCTATCAATAGTGGTTAAATCAGGATACCGAACGTTCTGATTAGCTTTAGGTGTTGTTGCAGGCTTAGCGGTAGAATCGTCGTCTTCAAATTGAGCACAATTATTCTCATAATGATAAGCAAAAATAGCACGTCGAATGTATTTTTCACAATTGGGACATTGTTCTGTTTTGTTTCCACATGTTTTCAAATGATCGGCAATTGTTGATGATGGATGTTCTTCCGAGCAGAACGAACATTTTATAAATTTTTCACTGTTACTCATATTTAATTATATCTAGAAACACAGAATTAGTGTTATTATTTTGGAAAATCGGCGAAACTAAACAACTTGAGCTACTACCGCGACGCCCTAATATACTTATGACGAAAACACGTCATAAAATAAGAATGAGTAACGATTAAACGTGTCGTTTTATCTTAAGAAAACATGACGAAACGAACAAAGGTTAGATGAAAAAAAAACCGAAAGATAATGTTCATTGTTGAATTTGATTGTTACTGCCAATGGTACTGCATATTAATATAGATGCGTGCGCTAAAGCGAAATTTGAGAAACATTAACTTCAACACATTGTTCGAATACAGTTTTACCTCATGATTTTGTATAAATAGAAGATTTCCTGTTATTCGACAGTATCTACATCTATATAAGGTATTTTTATTCACTTTAGGAACGACTCTAAATGAAGTTAAAATCTTATTTTAAGAAGATAAATTTATTGAAATAATTCACTTGTTCTTTGCCGGTTGTTGCACAGGATGATTAAGACATGCTTTCTATAAAATACAAGAGCATCATATCAGTAAAAATCAATCTTCTTAATTTACTTTATGATTAATTTGTTGATTTGATTTGTCTTCAACTAAAAGAAATTTGGATGTGCAAATGTAAATGTGAGAAGACAACAGCATTTTCACTTACTATGTTTCTTCACAATAAGTTTAGTAATTAGAGGTGTTGTATCTGATTGAATTGTAATATCTATTGGCTTTTCAAGTTCATTCTGCATTTCTGTTAGTTGATTTTTCCATTGATTAAGACTGATTTCGAAGAAATCGTTTTCTTTTCGACTTTCGTTCAATTCATTTGTTAGTTTGTTTAGTTTAACTTTCAATATTTCGTAAACCTGAACGATACTTTCCAATACGAGTTGTCTGTTTTCACGAGCCATTTGTCGAATCTTTTCAATAGATTCATTTTGCCATTGATCGATTTGTTTTACTAACGTATGACTTTCGACTCGAACAACTGTCTCATTGAATGTTTGCCGAAAATTATTATGATTTGTTTCAATTCCATCGAGTTCTTCTTCTAATTCTTGTCGATGTCCATCAAAATCCGACATACAGAATAATTTCGAGCAGCCTTCACATCGAACACGGCCTTTATTTTTGCCACATTGGCAACATATCATCATCGCCATAATCTTTCTTTATGCAAAAATCATTTACTAAGTTTTTTTTATCTTTAGTCTCAGATTTTTCACATTCCGGCATATTTACTATAGATGTCTGATGAATATATATTCCATATATGAGATAGGTTTATTGAAATTATAAGATAAAATACAATTGTTGATTGAAAACATATTTACATATGAATTATACATAAGAATTTATTCGTTTGGTCCTTGGTTACGAGTAACCGTTGGTTGAACGATATCTGGTTTCAATATTTTCACCAAAGGCCATGGTTTAGGATTACAATCACATGTACCCTAAAAAAGAACTATGTTGAAAGAATTTTGTTCAATATTATTATCTTACTTCATGAAATTTCAAGACAAATTTTGAATGTTTTGCACCACAATATTGACAAACATTCTTAGATGAACCAAACGGTTTGTCAGAAGATCTGATTTTAATAAAACAAAAAGAAATCTTCGAAAAAATCAACGAAATTAACCAACTAACTGTGGTTGATTCTGCATTTGTAATTGGTGGGCTTGTTCAAGACATAATTCCTATTAAGTAAAAAAAATATATAAAACGTTATTCATTTTGTGAATATACTGCATGATTTTTA
>ERZ781399.3028-NODE-3028-length-13170-cov-3.617995_pt1 | contig 13170 bp, 10 predicted proteins | sample MGYA00511014_ERZ781399 | MGnify/ENA primary metagenome ERZ781399 (study PRJEB29847, sample SAMN06458254) | wastewater metagenome | isolation source: Wastewater bioreactor | place: South Africa: Cape Town | study: EMG produced TPA metagenomics assembly of the...
TAATCTAATCGAATAATAAAATTCTATAATTTCATTTTATTTTCAAAAATTCCTTTACTATATGGATCGATAATTGCAGCCATTTGTGTTAATTTATCCGTGTCAATAAATCGAGTAATATTTACTTCATAATAATCATTGAAAGCAAATGTCCAACCACCTAACGACTAGAATTCAATCATATTGACTTGATTATGATCGATGTATATTTTTATAGAAATCGAATTTACTCGATAGTGATGATGCAAATTCTAGGAATAGAAAATAGACTACATAGAAACGAAAACGAGAATCACAAATCTTACTGCTTGAAAATTAAGAAGATCCATAACAATAGGTATGGCGCCAATGATTCGTTCGCCTGCATCAACAGCAGCAGTTAACCAAGCTGAATTATTTCAAAGAAGAAGAAAAACGTCGCTCATTTTATGAAAACAATTTTCTATCATTAAACTGACTTGCCCAACCACGCTATTAAATAGAACTTATGAATTATTTTCATTGAATTCGAATGTCTTACTTTCGAAGCACCAGCAATGATAAATGTTTTCGGCACGTCGATCTTTTGTTGAGCTGCAAATTCTTGTGTTGCATTCATTGCACGATATCCAGCCTAGATAACAAACTTGAATTCTATACGTAGATGTACATATAGACGTACTTTTGCCATTGGTACAAGTAGAGGAACAGTTGTTTTCGATGGATCATCGATAAATGTTTTCCATGACCAAGCAATAGCTGAATCTTCATGACGACTTCGATTCGATGGGTCATTCTATGAATATAGTTTTCGAAACAATCAATTCGATCTCATTTTGCTTACATAATATCGAATTGGTGCATTGGGAATATCTTGTAGATCAACAGCAATACTTCCAGTACCAACAGCAACCATAGCTGTTAATGCAACAAATGCATCTTGTGGTTGAGGAATACTATATATTCAATAAATATTTTAAACAAAACAAAATCCAAATGAATTCTTTCGTACGCGTCGGTATTACTGCCTTGATCGATAAGCATAAATGCAGTATTATTTCGGACTAATTTGTGTGGAACGCAGATACATAAGTAATGCCACCAAATCGATCGTGATGAAAATGTTTCTGAAAATAAAGTCTTTCGTTTTTTTTTCGACACTCAAATAAATTTAGATTCGATTTACCATCCATCCATTTTTGTGAAGTAAAATTTAAAACATATAGTTTATAATCTGGTTCATCATAAGTTTTTATAATAGTCCAATTAAAATGTGGATCATTATCACGAACATAATCGTCTAATGGTGTTGAATAACATTTGTTACATCCTAAGAGAACTATTGTTAAGAGCAAAAAATAACGACACACATTCGACAAGGCCATTGTTTCGAATAAAGTAAGTCGCAAAACGAACTTTGCCTTTATATTCTTTTTATCAAGTATGTTTACATGCGAATCTTTCGTTATCTTTTTTGTTCTCTCTCGTACGAAAATATTTGTGCACACCTATTTCAATATTTTTCCTTTCTTCGGACATAAACAACAATAAATTCTAATCTAATAGAATAAAAGAAGACGTAATTAATTTCTGGTCATTTATTTTCACATTAGAACGAGAATCTGATAATAGTACAGATTCTTTCTATTTTTCAAATAAAAATTTGATAAATCTACTTCCAACGACAGAATTGTTTCGTCACCCTCTGGTTTTGTACTAAAATGTATAGAAAAATGGCCGCAACTTTTCAAAGCAACGAATTTCCATGGAAGTTTTTGTTTTTTAAATTTTTGATATATCTTTAGCTTAGAAAATAATACACACTTGATTTTTCTTTCAAAAGATGCGCCACGAAAAACATTTATAATTAATATTTAATAACAAATCCTAACGATTTTATTCATTATCTAGTTTTCATTCTGAATAGATTCTAACTTTTATAAAAAAATAAGTGCAAAAAGTCTAATTTTTCTTTCATACGTTTTCGGTACATCTTTTCTGACGCCTAAGAGCGAGTGAAGTACAAATATCTCGCTAAAATTTTGCACCACCCCGGATTTACGTAATATCATCTACTGTTGAAACCACAGTGTAATCGGATGTTAAGCATATCAATTTCAATTATGAAATATTCAATTAAAAGTTTCGATATTCTTTCTTCTTGAAAGAATAATTTGGAACAGCAGGTTGCACTACCCGTCGACCTCTCCATGTTTTATCGATTTTTTTTCAAACTATTCTATAGAAGAAATGAAAGTAAGATACAAGTATGTATTGATCATAATATCTGGATTTCTAATCGTTTATATTCTGTGCTATGAACTGCAACGTTCTTCACCCAAGAAATTTATCAATACAATCGATCTATTTCAATATACGAATGTGACTTGGTCACCACCACGTGTACCTCGTATAATTCATCAAACATATCGTACGTACATTGTACCAACTGTTTGGAATAAAACAGTACAATCAGTGATCAAAATAAATGCTCAGGACTTTCAATATCGTCGATGGTCTCATGAAGATATGAATAAATTCGTTCGAGAACACGAACCTGATTTCTATTGGAATACGTTTATTCGCTATAAATACGATATACAACGTATTGATTCATTTCGATATGTACTTCTATATCATTTAGGCGGTATTTATATTGATATGGATGATGCTTGCCATCGTCCTTTTCGTGAATTAGTCAATACTATGGAAGCACTCGATGCAAGTTCAACTCATCTTGCACTTTTTCCAGCTGGCGAATTATTTGGTATTCAAAATAATTTTATGATTAGTACTCTCGGTCATCCAATATTTAAACAATTCATTTCACGATTACATTATTTCAATCATAATTATTTTGTTTATCACGTCACGATTTTATTCAGTGTTGGTCCATTGTATGCCAGTATTCAAGAATATTTTTTCAAACAAACCGATCAACACATTGTACGTTTACTTGATCACAAAACGTATCGTTCTATATTTTGGAAAACAAAAGGTGGTACATGGTTTCATCGAGATACTTTAATGATACTCTATATCTATTACAATCGACATCGTGTCTTATGGTATTGCTTTCTATTGGTGATTTGGTTTGCCATTTTTCTTATTATCACAGTTTTATTCAAAAAACATCGAAGATCTATTCGAAGAACGAGAAAACTCATATAGCAACATATTTGTTTTGTTGAAATCTTATAATTACAATTTAACGCTGACGTTGATATTAAATACTTAAGTTAAGTCACTAATTAATTTATTTTTATTTTCATGTCAAAGGAGAATAACTTCAATAAGAAGATGATATTTTGTCAAATCTTCCAGACTACGTATAGGAGCCTAACCGTTCTGTATTTTATTGACGTCAGCAGAATGTGCTTATCGATTCACTTCTAAATCCTATGAACTCCAACAGACAGAAAAAAATTATATTTAATTGTCCTTAATTATTCACTCTTCTGCACAAATTAAGAAATTCTCTATACATTCATTCTAATTTTAAATATTCTCTCAGATTCCAAGTCTTAGTTTTAAAGCAAATTGACTTTGTGCATGATTAAACTGCATGTTAAAAGTAGCTTATAAACCATTTCCAATATTGAAGTGTTTTTGAACGTTTTTTTACTCTTACTCATATAAGCTCACATCAATTTTCAGCAAAATTGCTTGAGCTTGATCCGCTTTAAGAATTCTCTCTTCCATTTTTTATGATTTTTCCCCTTTGATTGACTTTAGATAAATACTATAGTGCTCGTGCTCTTGATCTTTGGTTGACATTCGCATCATATTTTTTGTTTATTTTTATTGATGAAAACAACAAGATTATATTTAGTGAGAAAAGCGGTTTATTTTTATTTCAGATTATAGATAAAATTAGTCGCTTTTCATTTCATTTATTGACTCACATACGTATAGAGAGTTTCAAAATGTCAACTACAGCATACAACAATACAACCATTGATATTAGCACAGATGCGATATCGGTCCAAGTGCCTGTAGAACAACAGGTTGTTTTCTACATATTTTCGATACTCGGAATGGTCTCAATTCCATGCAGTATTTTATTATTCTATTATTTTATTCGTTTATCTGAACTTCGTCAACAACATCCATTGAATCAAACTATCATCTATCTTCTTATTGCTGCATTTTTAGTAACTTCAATTGATATACCACTTATATTAACATATCTTCAACAGTATTATTTTATTCAATTCTTAACAAATCCTATATCATTCTGCATGTTTTGGTATATTTATGATTGTGGTTTGTATTCATTAAGTTTATGGCTTATGGCATTGTTCAGTTTAGAACGTTATCTATCAATATTTTTCAAACAAATTATCATGAAAAATAGTATTCGACGTTTCATCATGTACTATCTATCAGCTATGATTATTATTTCATTCATTTTTGGTTGGCTGACATATTTCGTTGTTCTATATCCATGTCAACAAGTTTATTTTGAGTTTACAGTCATGAGTTGTAATCTACCATGTTTCTTAATCGATGGTAGTTTAGCACTTCAAAATGGAAATATGATCATACTAAATCTCGTGCCATCGTTCTTAGCAGTTCTATTTACTATTCTACTTATTTCACATGTTCTCTATCAGAAACGAAAGATTAGCAAACGATTAATTCAACGTGATACTTGGAAACGTACACGTAAAATGTTCCTACAACTTTTACCAGTTACATTCGCATTTTTAGCATTCAATCAACCATTGATTATTGTCGTACTACTTGGAATTGTCGATCCATGGTTTTTTACAACACCGTATTTTTATGCAAATAATCTCACATATTGCTGGTCAATCTTAATGCCATTCGCTATTCTATCTCGACAACCAGCAATAAAAAAACGATTATTTACTATTCTACGATTAGAACGATTTAATCAAACGGCACCCATATCAACAACTGCTGGATCAATCAAAACATGAAATCACCCAGTGATTCAAAAACCAAGTGCAATTACCGCCGAATAAACTGCTTTCTAAAGTTTATGATTAAATGTTGTCTGTCTATCTATCTTGTATATTTCAAATAAAAATAAAATCGATGTATCAAAGGTATAATTATATCTGCACCACTGATGACATCTTTCGAACTTCTATCGAGTACTCATTTTCACATAACATAAGAACAGAAGAATAAAAAAGCAACAATAACAACAAATAGATATTGTCAATGAAAAGACAATAATGAAGAATTCGATTGAAGACTTGGCTTTATTTGTTCTTTTTACACTAATACTTTTTTCGCCTTTTTTATCATTGTTCATATGCATTTTCTTAGCCTATTTCTGGTCCTTACGGATAACATTACTCATTGTTTTGATTTATAGTAGTTGGATGTATATTGATCGATATGCAGATGTTCGAGGAGGACGATGGTCGAATTATTTACGTCGATATCACTTTGGTCAATATTTGCGAATTATTTTTCATTGAAATTAATCAAAACTGAAGATCTTGATCCGAATCGAAATTATATTTTTGGTTACCATCCACATGGCCTAGCAATTGTTGGTGCTGGAGGCAATTTCCTAACAGAAGCAACGCAGTTTTCAACTTTATTTCCTGGTATTCGCCCTCATTTAATGATTCTTCGTTTTCAATTTCTCGTACCATTTTCACGTGAATTTTTTCTTAAACTAGGTAATAATGAAAATATTATAATTAAAGCCCATCATCGAATGTCTTGTTTTTTTTGTTATTTTTAGGTGCATGCCGTGTTTCACGAGAAAGTTGTGAATATTTTGTAAATGGTTCAGCTGGCCAAGGTAATGCAATTGTTATTGTGATTGGTGGTATGAAAGAGCTGAATTTAACACAATATCAAAGGATGATATTTTATTTAAAAAATCGAAAAGGTTTTGTACGATTAGCATTAGAAAATGGGTTAGTGAATGTTTAATTATAGAATGAAAAAGATAAAACGAAAAAGTCTTGTTTTTATTCTAGTGCATCGTTAGTACCCGTTGTAACTTTTGGAGAAAATGAACATTATCGACGATATAAGAATTGGATTTGGGGACGATCAATTATTCCTTATCTGCCTCTTCGTCATCCTGTAACGACCGTTGGCAAGAAATTAGGACTTTCTTTTTCGAATAGATTCGATAGATAATAAAAAAATATGGTTTTGAACATGTGGAATTAGAGATTATTTAAATAGCGGGCATATTTTTCAAAGATGAATTCGAAAATGTTGATCCTGTTAAAGCAATTATTGATGGATCTCTAGGGCCACCTGATGAAACAACTGTGTGGCCACAGAAAATGATACTGATTGTCGTTTTTAGTGATTGAAATAAATATCAACGAAGTTGGATATAAGACAGTTATTAACAGACGATTGATTGTAATCCAATTTATTAACTAATATGTTGATCGTGTCGAAACTGAAAGATGATAACTGATTCAAGACCAAGAGAAATAAATTTCAATAAAAGATTGATTATAGAAAATACGTGCATATTTATCACCTGTTTCTAATGATATTCATAATGATAAGAATAATCATTTTACTGCCATTATTGTTAGATTATCAAGCTATTACCATTGAAAATTATTTTACAAATATGGTTGATTTATGCACGTGATAGTTGCATCCTGAATCATTTCTGAATTCATAAATATCCTATTACACTATTGATAGAAAAAGAATGTCTATCATACTCATATTATGGTCGTAGAATAAAGTGAATGGTTAAGGCAGACTCATGTGGTTGTGTGGTTTAGTTATTCTTTATCAATTGGCAAAAAGTAAAATATAAACTATGTACAAATGATGATTTTTTGTCTGTTTGTTTGTTTTTAGTTACATCGTACAATCAGCCGAAATTTTGTCCTACAACATCTTGGAATCAAACTGGTATAACTATTGCAAATAAAAGTCCTGTTAGTTTAGAAACAAGTTATGTTTATCTCGATCAAAATGATACTATCTATATCAGAAATGAAAATATCAATAAAATTCAAATATTGTTTGCAAACAGTACTAATCCGTTTATTCTAATTCCTGGTCGTACTTTATATCCGAGTGGATTATTCGTTACTCGAACAGGTGATATCTATATTGTTCCGTATTCTGCAAATGGTCGAGTGCAGAAATTCGATTGGATCACATCGACATATATGAATATCGCATATTTTTGTGACAGTTGCTACGATCTCTTTGTTACAGCTAATGGTATTCTCTATTGTTCGATGTCTCAATCGCATCAAATTGCTACAAAATCATTAAATGAAAATCATAATTCAATAGCAATTGTTGCAGGTGTTGGTTTTGCAGGAACAACATCAACATCACTTCGAAATCCTCGTGGTATCTTCGTTAAAGATAATCTTGACTTATACATTGCAGATTGTTTTAATCATCGAGTTCAATTTTTTAAAGCAGGACAATTTGTTGGAATTACAGTATCTGAAACAGTAGGATCGATGCTGCTTCGATACCCAACTGCAGTTATGGTAGATGGCAATGATCATCTCTATATTGTGGACACTGAAAATAATCGCATAATTAGATCGGAACTAAATGGCTTTCGATGTTTAATTGGTTGTAGCAGATCTCATGGCTCGGCATCTTATGAGTTATATCATCCAGAGAATATGGCTTTTGATACACAAGGAAATATATATGTGTCCGATCGAAAAAATTATCGTATTCAAAAGTTTTTTCTAGTAACGAATACTTGCAGTGAGTATATCTTTTAAAGTTTATCGAAAGAAAAACGTAGGTGTTTTCAGACAATACAATGACTACATCAAAACGAACACAATTTTCATCAGATTTAGCAACAATAGAAACAATATATTCATCGACTATTACAATGAAAAGTTTGATTTATGCAATAGGAAGTTGTAGAGCAGGAGAACGTTTCTACGAACTAATGGAAATATATGTACCTGTATCTGCTGTTTACAGTTTTTCCGTTAATGGTACTATTGATATGTACATTCATTTGTATGAAGATAATTTTTATCCATTTCTTACTTTGGGCAATTTAATCCTTGAGAGCGCTGGAAGCTGTCATAGTACTCAGGTGAAATTTATTAATTATTTTGAATCTCAGAGAAGATATTTCATCGTTGTACGATCTAATATTATGCGTGGTACAGGAAATTTTTCGTTACTTATCAATGGTCCACATGCAGTCAATGTTACTGCAGCTCGTAAGCAGATAGTAGAATTTCTATTTTTGTGTATAAGAAACTGGTTTATTCTCATTTTAGAGGCAACAAATAAATCTCTTGGTAAACAGACAATATATTCATCAGCATTAACAACAGAAAGTGAACTCTATGCACGAGTTGATTGTGCAGCACCAGCCTATTATTATATTGCCATTGAAATCAAAGTGAAAAGAAATGATATTTATCGTATTAATAGCAATGCCACATTCATTCCTATGAGCTATATCTATGAAAAACATTTTGATCCGTTCAATCCTATGATGAACTTGTTGAAAGATATTCATGAAGTTAAATGCGATAGTCAATTTGAGATCATAGTTAATTTACAAGTGAATGTTAGTTATGTGTTAGTTGTAACAACATATAGTCCACTTCAGATTGGAGCATTTTCCATACTCGTCACTGGACTTTATGATGTCAATCTTGCTGATTTCAGTAAGCAATAAAATATACAAATAATATTGAAAATAAATAGACAACATATTTTTCTTGAAAGAAAATATTCCCCGAGTTATCACGCGAATATATTCATCAATAATCACACCAGAAACACCGACTTACAATCATAAATCATGTGATTCATCAATATTTCATTATGATGCAATACAAATCAATGTTGATACATCTGGTTTATATACGATTTTGAGTAAAGGCATCAATGCAAATCCTCATGGTAGTCTTTACCAAGAATATTTTCATCCATTCGATCCATTCAAGAATTTACTCATATCGAATGTGGATGGTTGTTTAAATTTTCAGTTTCAATTGAAAACTACCTTGTTAGTCAATCAATCGTATATTCTATTGGTAGCATCAAATCGTGTACATGATCTAACGAAAATCTCCATTATTACATCTGGTCCCGATAACATATTTTACCGTCCTATGAAAATGATCTCATCAACATTTACATCAGAATTAACACAAAACAGTCAAACATATTCTCGTATTTGTGATATGGGAAAATTTCATTACGAAACTATCGAAATAATTGTGCCAGAAAATGGCATATACGGTTTTGAAATTAATAGTACTGTGAAAATCTATGGATACATTTATAGAAATCAATTTGATCCATTCAATCCAAGTAATAATTTACTTGTGGAAACGAATTATACTTGTAGTATGTACAAATTTCAATTGACTATTCATCTCGTGATGAATACTAAATACGATCTTGTTGTGACAACATATGATTCAGATGAACGAGGATTGTTTTCAATCTTTGTGCTCGGTCCAAATAATATTAGTATGAATGTAAATCGAATTCGAAATCGAACTAAATGCATTATCGGTGATCAATGTCATTCACATAAAAAAGGCATTGGTCTAATACTTGATGATATCTTACGTGGCGAAATTCGATCGTACACATCATTAACTGGTCAATCATTGATTGTAAAAATAAGCATAGCTATGACAGCAATCGTATTTGTTGGTGGTATTGTTAATAGTGTTCTCTCGTTTATCACATTTCAAAATCGAGAAATACGAAAAATCGGTTGTGGAATTTATCTGTTAGCATCATCGATAACTTCGTTTTTTACAATTACAATGTTTACTATTAAATTTCTATTTGTTCTATTGGCTAAAATGAATCCATTTACGAATTCTTCTGCTTTTCGAATTGGTTGTATATCCACTGAATTTCTCTTAAAAATTTTCGTCTATGTCGATGCTTGGTTAAATGCTTGTGTAGCTGCTGAACGAACGATTGCTGTTTTCAAGGGTATTAGCTTCAATCTAACACAAAGTCGACGAGCTGCACGTCGAATCATCATCTTACTACCAATTATTGTCACAATTACATTCATTCATGAACCTTTACATCGTAATGTATTTGAATATAAAACTGAACGATATCATTATCAAAACCAGTCAAATCAATCAATGAACATATTGAATCAAACTATTATATATACTACCGAACAACATGTACTGTGCACGACTACATATTCAGTATCTATTCAAAATTATAATACAATTATCTTATTTTTTCATCTTATTGTTCCATTTCTTATAAATCTCTTATCGGCTCTATATATTATTCTTGGAACTGCTCGACAAAAACTAACTGCTCGAAATGCACAAAGATACAGACATCATGCAATAGAACAACTCAAAGAACACAAACAACCATTGATTAGTTCAATCATCTTACTTGTATTGTCTTTACCTCGTTTAATTATTTCATTAATATCTGGATGTGTCGATGTATCTGAAAATCGTTGGCTATATCTCTCTGGTTATTTTATTTCATTTACGCCGTCCATGCTTGTTTTCATCGTATTTGTTGTTCCGTCAGAATTTTATAAAAGAAAATTTAAAGAAACGTTAATACGCTGCTTTAGTTGTAGAAAATGAAATAAATTAATGTGAAACACGATACTTTTAAATCCCTTCTTTAATTTTTTTTTGTCATATTAAAAAATAAAAGTTTATGGATAGAAGCAAAAAAAACATGCGTGCTTACGAATTTACTCTTGTGATTTTTATTGTATTGCAAGCGTGTACTGGTCAGCAGCAACCGGCCGATAAAGGAGCAAATGCTAAAACAAAAGAAACCTATGAGTTTATGATCGGATTACCAAAACAAGGTAAATATCTTTCGGGTCAATTTGCTGGTGTTAGTGGTAAAGACTTTAGTTTAAACCAAGTAAATTCAATTGTACATTTGACTGGTCAATATCCATCGATTATAGCATGTGATTATTCAAATGGATGGGGTGAAGCTGTACCACCACAAAAATTACTTAATTATTCGTGTAATGAAATTTTAAAAGATCATTCGAATAAGCATGGTCTAGTTACAATTGATATTCATTTTTCAAATCCAGTCTCGCCTAATGGTGGATGTCTGAAAAATCGTTCAGGATTAATTTTTACTGATTTATTCAATTACCAAACAGAAACAGGTCAACGTTGGAAATCCTATCTTGATATTGTTGCTCAAGGTTTCGAAGATTTACAACAAGCAAATGTTACAGTTTTATATCGACCATTTCATGAAATGAATGGTGGCTGGTTTTGGTGGGGACAACAGGTTATTCATAGGAGATATTTATTTTTTGAGGCATTTTCAAATTATTCTATAGGATCCGACACAATTTAAAAACCTTTGGATATCCGTATTCAATTATTTTTGTACGGAAAAAAATTTACATAATCTTTTATGGATTTATGCTCCTGATCAAAGTGCACCTAATGTAACATTATATTATCCTGGTGATGATTATGTCGATATTGTTGCACTTGATGTTTACGTCGATGATCCAGTATTTTATTATTTTTTTTTATAAAATATTGATATTCTACGTACGTATGTTTTTAGAATTCAATGAAAGGATATGATGCAATAACCCAATTGAACAAACCATTTGGATTGGGTGAAATTGGCCCACATACAGTTAATAATCAATTTGATTATGGTTTATGGTAAAATATTCTTTTCTTTTACGAAGAATATATTTGAAAATTTAGGCCACCCGCATTGCAAAATCATTTTAATTTAACAACATATTTTCTTGCATGGGGTGGTCCATGGGCACCTGATCAAAATAAGAATGCTTCCGTACTCTATAATAATCCACATATTATCAATAGAGGCCAATTATAAGTTAATACGAATAAATTATTGATTTGAAACATGATGAAAGAAAATCATTTCTAACATAAGAGCTTATTGCTGAAAGCAGCACCATTTCTTTCATGGACATTTCATTTTTGTTCTTTTTGAGTGGATTAGTTTTTTTTTCTTTGATCAGACATATATATGTATACTTTCGAAATGCAGTCTCTCATGCTCATCTCCAGTGAATCTTTTGATAGCAGTACGAGAACTCACACATAGAAGCATCTTTAAAAAAAAATCAAGAATGAATTATACTTTGCATAAAAATACAATCATTAAATCAGTTATTATTATATCTTTCATACTATGTTGTTTAAGTATATTTTATTTGAAGAAATTTAATAAATTTAACGATGAAATTGGCATAAAACAATTCGTTCAAAATGATATGGATATAATTATCGTATGTGGAGGCCAAAAGTTTAGTGAATTCGCAATCGTAACAGTTAAATCCATACTATTTCTTCGTCGAAAATTATCTAATTTAACATTTCATATAATTACTGATAACAATGGCAAACAGTTAATTCGAAATTCATTCAATTTATCGAATAGTTTCTGTACAAAATTTCTTTTTTATCACATCGAACAACTTGTAAACATTGGAGAAAATTTTCTCAAAAGACATCAGATGAGCAATACACATTATTCTGGACTTTATGCTTTATCGAAAGCATTTATTTCAGAAATTTTACCACTAAATCTCAGTAATGTTATTCTTCTTGATTCGGATGTGATTTTTGTGGACGATATTTATTCTATTTGGCAAGAATTTCAATTATTTAAACGAAATCAAACTGCTTTAGGTTTAGTACCATGGTATCCACGAGTACCACCTAATTACGTATATAAAGGCTCAGGACCTGATGCTTTTGTTACTGGCGTTGTTCTATTAGATTTAAGCGTTTGTCGATCAATCAATTTAATGAAACTATTTGATCAAGTAGTTGATAAAGCCTATGAACAATACGGACTTCGATCATTGTGGTCAGCTGATCAAGTTATTCTCAGTCTTTTTGCTACTCAATATCCCGAACATTTTGTTACTTTACCATGCTACATCAATGGACATACAGGTCATTATTTAAAAGATAGTCCCCAATGGAAACAAGCCTGCAATGGAGAATATCCTCGAAATATTCATGTAGTTCCATCAGGACTGTTGTTGGATGACAAATATTATTTAGGTGGTTTATACAAATTTTTCAAAGAAATGCCTATTGAATGGTTGAATCACTGTGGTAGACAACATCCATGAATAAGAATATGACACTTGTCGTTATTTTAATTCAGTTATTTGTGTTTGTTTTCATTTCACATTTTAATAAATACACAGACAGAGTATGGAGATAT
>ERZ781399.3032-NODE-3032-length-13153-cov-3.322339_pt1 | contig 13153 bp, 10 predicted proteins | sample MGYA00511014_ERZ781399 | MGnify/ENA primary metagenome ERZ781399 (study PRJEB29847, sample SAMN06458254) | wastewater metagenome | isolation source: Wastewater bioreactor | place: South Africa: Cape Town | study: EMG produced TPA metagenomics assembly of the...
AGGCCTTGTCGTCCTTGAAGCCGACGACATGCGGCAAGCCGTAATTATCGCCGCCGACCAGTACGTTCACTTCGTCATCGGTCTTGGGACCCTGTTCGGACGCATAGAGCGTGCCGTCGGGCCCGAAGTCGATGCCCTGCATGTTGCGGTGGCCATAGGTGAAGACGTGGCTCTTCACGCCGCCGATCTCGGGGTTGTCGTCGGGGATCGAACCGTCGAGGTTCAGCCGCAGCGACTTGCCCTGGTAGGCGACCCAGTTCTTGGCCGAGAGCTCATCGGCGGTCGGCAGGCGCTGCGCCTCGATCGGGATGCACCAGTTGCCGAGCTGGCCCTTACCGCCATCGCCGATGGTGTAATAGAGCTTGCCGTCGGGGCCGAACTTCAGCCGGCCCGAATTGTGGTCGTTCTGGCCGGGCATGCCGGCGATGATCACCTGCGGATCGCTCAGCGTGCCGGACGCCTTGTCGTAGCTCAGGCGGACGATCTTGGCGAACAGGTTGGCATAGGGGCTGAACGGGTCCTTGACCCAGTCATGCTTGGGCAGCGACTTGTCCACGTAGGTATAGGCGGCATAGACGTAATCGTTGCCGGTATCCTTGAGCAGGCCGGGGTCGAGCGCCATGCCGAGCAGGCCATCCTGGCCGCCGGGGGCCGAGACCTCCTCGATATCGATCGCCACCTGCTTGGTGCCATCGGCCGGGTTGACGCGGGTGATCTTGCCGCCGACGCGTTCGGTGACCCACAGCCAGTCATCGGGTCCCCAGGTGATCTCCCACGGCCCCTCGAGCCCGTTGGTCAGCTCTTTCATCTCGAACTGCTTGCTGCCGGTCACGGCAGTGTCCGGCGCGCCCTGCGCCAGGGCAGGGGCGGCAGCGCCGGCGATGAGCGCGGCGAGGGCGAACGTTGCGACAAGTCTCATGGCGTTCCTCCGAGGAATGGACGTGGTGTTGGCAGATCGTAGCGACAGCATCGTGCTGTGGGCGTTAGCCCGCGAAGACGGGTCGTGGTGGGCGGTTATCGAAAACTAACCCGCCGCGATCACCCCAGCTTCGGTCCGCTTGGCCAGGCTGCAGTCCTACCAGGCCGCCGCCCCACCGATGTCATCCCTGCGAAAGCAGGGACCCATGCATCAGCTAGCGCGGGCGGCGCGTTGGGTCCCTGCTTTCGCAGGGATGACAGCCCGTGGGTGGGCGGCCTGGGGAGATCACGACCCGCGTATTGATCCCACCTGTGAGCTGCCCTGTACCCCTTACTGTTGGTCGTGCTTCCAGCCGAGGATGCGCTCGGCCTTGGACGAGTTGAAGAACGCCTTGCGACCGCTGAGGTCGCCCTTGATCGGGATACCGGGGAAGTATTTGGCGGCGGCTTCGAGGCTGGGCGTGTCGAGCGTGGTGTCGGGCGCCACGATGTAGAATGCCTCGTGCCCCTTGAACTTGCCTTCGAGGCTCAACAGGCACGCCCGGGCCGCTGCATCGAAGCGGGTATAGGCGAAGAGGTGCTTTTTGGGCGAGGGCGAGTCCGGGGTGAAGTTGCGGGCCGCGAGTTCCCGCTCCGGCACCACCCAGTGGAAGCGCATCGAGGCAATGGAGATGTTCTCCCAGCGGCGCGCGAAGGCATCGGCCTGCGCCTCGCAGATCCATTTCGAAAGGCTGTAGGGCTCCTCGGAATAGTTGGCGTGCTCCTCGTCGATCGGCAGGTAGTCGTAATGCGGATCGCGGCTGTAGGAGTGGCCGATGGCGTTGACGCTCGAGGCCTGGCAGATGCGCATGATGCCGTTCTCGACGGCCGCCTGCAGGGCGTTGTAGCTGCCCACCACATTGTTGTTGTGGACCACGTGATCGGGGTGCCGGCCCGGCGAGGGGATGGCGGCCATGTGGATCAACGCGTCGCAGCCGGCAAAGGCGGCGACGAGCTTTTCATATTCATCCATGTCGGCCTGGATGAAATGCAGGTCCCTGGTTTCCTCGGTCTCGGGGGCCGCGACGCGGTCGATGCAGACCAGGTCGTGGCCTTGCTTGCGCGCCTCGGTGATGATGGCGCGGCCGACGCCGCCGGATGAACCGGTCAGTGCGATCTTCATTTTTGACGTGCCTCAGCTCGAATAGACGGCTTCGTGGAGCCCGCGGATATAGCCGATGGCGTAGAGCCGGCCGAAAGCGGAGTAGCCGGCATTCTCGTTGCTGTCGCCCTCGACGGTGGGGACATGGTCGGGGCGCAGCACGCCGTCGAAATCGATGTCCTTGTAGGCGCGCATGGTGGCGAGCATGTCGGTCTTGCCGGCGTCGTGCCAGGTCTCGTGGAAGCTGGTCGGCACGCCCTCGACATCGCGGAAGTGGACGAAGCTGATCTTCTTCTTGCCGAAGCCGCGGATCACCTTGGGCAGGTCGTCGGTCATCAGGGTGAAGTTGCCCTGGCACAAGGTGATGGTGTTGTAGTCGGACGGCAGCATGTCGACGAGGCGCTGGAAATTCGGCACCGTGCGCATGATGCGCGACACACCCTTGATCGGGGTGATCGGCGGATCATCGGGGTGCATGGAAAGCTTGACGCCGGCCTTCTCGGCCACCGGCAGGACGCGGCGCAGGAAATATTCCAGCGTCTCCCAGAGCTTTTCCTCCGAGACCGGCGGGTTGGAGGTGATGCTGTCGGGCACATCGTTGGCGTCGAACGCCGTCACCACCGAGCCGCCACGGCTGGGGGTCGCCATGTTGGTGCGCACCCAGTTGAAATCGGTCATCCACTCGTAGCACCAGACCGGAATGCCGAGCTTGCCCATGTTGGTGATGAGTTCGCAGACGACGTCGATCTCCTCGTCGCGGCCTTCGAGGCCGCGCTTGGCCTTGTTGAGCGGCGGACGCGCCTCGATGACGCGGATCTCGTAGCCGCCCTTGTTGTACTCGTCCTTCATGCGCGTGAGCGCCGAGAGCGACGACACGCGCTCATTGGCCTCGAGGCTGTCGAAGGGCAGGCCGGCAACTGCCAGATCGACCCCGCACTGCTTGGCGAGCTTCCAGACGGGTGAGTATTTGGGAGGGATGACCTCGGCGATCTCTAGCATGTCGATGCAATCTCAAAAGTTGGTGCGGCAGAATACCGGGCCGCGGTGGACGTAACTGTGCCGGCCGCGGCGAACGGCCGGCGCAATGGCTGTGTCGGCGGGGCGCGACCCTGGGCGGCGCCGCGCCTTTTTCACCGTTCTAGGGCGTTGGCGCCTCGGTGTGGAACTCGGCCTGCGATTCCTTGGAGCGGATCGAGTGCTGGCCCCATTTCTGATCGAGGTTGGGCCAGGGGATCGAGTCGACCAGCAACCGGGTATAGGCGTGCTGCGGATTGCGGATCACCGTCTCGACGTCGCCCTTTTCGACCACGTCGCCGCGATAGAGCACCGTGATGGTGTCGGCGACATGGTAGGCGGTGGTCAGGTCATGGGTGATGTAGATGATGGTCACGCCATGGTCGCGATGCAGGTTCTTCAGCGACTCGAGGATGTTGGCGCGCAGCGACGCATCCACCATCGACACCGGCTCGTCGGCGATCAGCAGCTTGGGCTTCAGCAGCAGGGCGCGGGCGACGTTGATGCGCTGGCGCTGGCCGCCCGAGAGCTGGTGCGGGAAGCGGCCGAGCACATCCTCGGGGCGCAGGCCCACCGAGGTCAGCGCCTCGTCCATCTTGTTGCGGGCGTCGCGACCGGATTTGGCCAGCTTGAACTGCTTGATCGGCACGGTCAGCAGGTGGTCGCCGGTGTAGAACGGGTTGAACACCGCGAACGGATCCTGGACCACCGCCTGCACTTCACGCCGATAGGCCATGCGATCGGCGCCGCGCAGCGTCGTGATGTTCTTGCCGCGATACAGAATCTCGCCGGTGGTCGGGGTGATGAAGCCCAGCACCAGCATGGCGAGCGTGGTCTTGCCCGAGCCGGACTCGCCGGCGACGGTGAGGATGGTCGGCTCGTCTTCCTTCAGCGTCAGGTTGTACTCTTTGAGCGCAATCTTGGCGTGCGAGGACAGCAGGCCGCGCTGGTAGACCTTGGTGACGTTGCGGATTTCCAGAAGATTGGACATGGGTTCAATTCCCCTGGTCGTAGAGATGGCAGGCGACGAGCTGGCCGCCCGGCAACACGTTCACCTTGGGCTTTTCGGTGCGCGAGCGGTCGGAGGCGAGCGGGCAGCGCGGATGGAAGGCGCAGCCGGTGGGCAGCCGGAGCAGCGAGGGCGCAAGGCCCGGGATGCCCTTGAACTGGCCCTTGTTGTCGAGGGTGGGGAGGCTCGAGATCAGCGCCTGCGAATAGGGGTGCTTGGGGCTGGTGAACATCTCGCGGACGGTGGCGAGCTCGACCAGCCGGCCGGCATACATCACCGCCACATGGTCCATGGTCTGGGCCATCAGGCCCATGTCATGGACGATCAGGATGACGGCCGAGTTGATCTCGTCCTGCACCTTGTCGATGGTTTCCATCACCTGGCGCGCTGGTCGGCTCGTCGGCGATGATCACCGCGGGGCGGAGCAGGATACCGATGGCGATGCAGACGCGCTGCTTCATGCCGCCCGACAATTCGTGCGGGTACATGTGGAAGACGCTCGGATCGAGATCGACCGATTTCAGCGCCCAGACGCAGCGGTCGTTGATGGCGCTGGCGCTCTCGCCGCGCAGGTGCGACTTGATCGCGTCGACCATCTGCGCGCCGACCCGCATGACCGGGTTCAGCGAGTTCATGGCACCCTGCGGGATATAGGCGATCTTGGACAGGCGCGCCTTGCGCATGTCCTCTTCGCTCAGCGCCTGCAGGTCCGTGCCGCCGACCCAGACGTTGCCGCCTTCGATCCGCCCCGGCGGCTTGATCATGCGCATCATGGCGAGGGCGAGGGTGGATTTACCCGAACCGGACTCGCCGACCATGCCCATCTTGGTGCCGGCCTTGAGGGTGAAGCTGACCTTGTCGAGGGCGCGGGCGCGCCCCAGGTCGGTGTAGTAGGTCACGACCAGGTCGTTGACGCTGAGGACGGGTTCCGCGGTCGCCCGGCCGGCATTGCGCCCGGACGCGGTGTCGGTGCTTGCGAGGTTCATAGTCATTACTCCGTCCGCCGCACGCGCGGGTTGGCCAGTTCGTCGAGGCCCATGTTGATGAGGGCGAGCGAGCCCAGGATCAGGATCATCGCGATGGACGGTCCGATCGGCCACCACCACCAACCGTTGAAGAAGGCGCCCTGCAGCTGTGCCGCCCAGATGATGTTGCCGAGCAGCGGCTCACGCAGCGGGCCGAGGCCGAGCACCGCGAGGTAGAACGAGGCGAACACCGCGGCAAACACCTGGCCGACGAAGGCCGCCGCAATGAACGGCAGGAGGTTGGGCAGGATCTCCTTGAAGATGATGGCGATATCGCTGACGCCGGAGAGCTTGGCGACCGAGACGAATTGTCGTTCCTTCATGGTCAGCACCTGCGCCCGGATCACCAGGGTCGGTCCCATCCAGGCCAGCATCACCACGATCAGCGCCATGGTGATGATGGTGACGTCGCGCTTGTCGAGCGAACCGGCGACGACCACCTGGATCAGCAGCACCGGGATCGGGGTGAGGATCTGGCAGATGGTGCGGATGGTGGAATCGATCCAGCCGCCGAAATAGGCCGAGGTGAAGCCGAGGACGATGCCGATCAGGGTGCCCAGCCCGCCGGCGATGACGCCGATGACCGCGGTCTGCCACATGCCGACAACCATCGCGGCGAGGAGGTTTCGGCCGAAGAAGTCGGTACCGAACGGATATTTCAAGCTCGGCGGCTGCTTGGTCGCCACCGATAGCGGGTAGGCCTGCTTGGGGTTGATGGTCATCAGGCCGATGACGGTGAACAGCACCAGGGCGATCAGGATGATCAAGCCGATGGCCAGGCCCTTGTTGCGGTTGAAGTAGCGCAGCAGGAGGGTCAATCTTCCGGGCTGCTGGACCGCCGCTTCGGGCGCCGAAGTTGCAACGATTGTGGTCAATTGTCCGGTTCCTACTGGTTACGCACGCGCGGGTCGAGCAGCGGGTAGATGAACTCCAGCACCGCCATCAGCACGGCAATGGCGATCGTGATGAACAGCACGATGCCGTAGATGACGGGGAAGTCGTTGGCGCGGATGGCGTTGTTGAGCACGGTGCCGAGGCCGGGCAGGCCGAACAGCCCTTCGACGATGATGGCCGAGGTGATGACCGTGCCGAGTGCCAGCGCGAGGCCGGTGACCTGCGGCAGCAGCGTGTTCCTCAGATAGTAATCGCGGAAGATGCGGCCGCCGGTCAGGCCCTTGTGCTCGGCGAAGTTCACATAATCCTCGCCCTGGATGGTGACGCCCATGCCGCGCATCGACAGCACCCAGCCGCCGACCGAACCGAGGATCAGCGCCAGGCCGGGCAACAGCTGATGCCTCAGCAGATCGAGCGCGAAGTCGAGCGACCAGTTGGGCACCACGCCGATCGAATAGGCGCCGCCCAGCGGCAGCAGTTTCATACGGAAGCCGATGAAGAACAGCAGCAGCACGCCCATGATCACCGGCGGGACGCCGGTCAGCAGCACGAAGGGCGTGGCGATCGAACGCAGCCAGCGCGGCGCCTTGGGCCAGGCCGAGACGGCGCCCAGCAGGTTGCCGATGATGAAGCTGAGAATGGTGGTCACCAGCAGCAGGAAGAAGGTCCAGGGCAGGGCCTGGCTGATGATGTCGGTGACGGTCGCGGGATAGCGGTTCAGCGAGTAGCCGAAATCCATCCGGACGATGTTGCCCAGATAGGTCCAGTACTGCTCGAGCAGCGGCTTATCGAGGCCGAACTGCTGGTTCATGTTGGCGATGAGCTTTTCGATATCGCCGGGTGCAAAGCCGCCGGAGCGCGCCAGTTCGGCGAAGCGCTCACGGATGGCGTTGCGGGGGCTGAGGCGGGGAACGAAGAAAACGATCGTGGATGCGGCCCAGATGACCAGAACCAGGAAGGAGAGGCGCTTGGCAATCAGCTTGAAGTTCACTCGGGTCATCTCCGGCGCGGTGGGTTAGAGCAGGATTGCGTTCGTTGAATCGCACACCGGCTCCGGGTCGTTGCGTGTCGCGGGATCGCGTTGGAAAAGTCTCAGGCTTTTCCCGATCCTGCGCAGGGGAGGAGTGCGCGCTGACGCGCACTCCGATGTCGAGGTCGGCTTACTGCGCGCCCGAGGGCTGCAGCGAGGTGATGACCAGCAGGCCAGTGTGAGCCCAGAACGCGCCGTTGGTGCCCATTGCGGGGTTCGCGGCGGTCGGCCAGTTCTTCCAGTAGTGCTGGTTGTAGGCGATGCGGTGCAGCCACTGGATGATCGGGATATCGATCGTGTCGCGCCAGTAGATGCCCAGAGCCTTGGCGGCGCCTTCCTGGAACTTCGGATCGTCCGACGAGAGCGGGGCGATCGAGTCGAGGATTTCGTCGTACTCGGGGTTCTTGTAGCGCGAGAACCGGTTGTTGCCGGCCGAGGTGCCGATGGCTTCGCTGTACTTGCCGTGGAAGAGGTTCAGGGCCTCGAACGGGTCATAGAGCGATGCGCCGTGGCCGAACATGTAGAGGCCGGCCTTGCCGTCCGCCATGTTCTGGTAAGCGTCCGGACCGAAGTTGATCGCGGCGTCGAAGCCACCCTGGCGGAGCATTTCGACCAGGATCGGCACGATGTCGGAGTGGATGCCTTCGAAGCCCTGGATGGTGGCGTCGATGGTCTTGCCATCCTTCTCCCACAGGCCGTCGCCGTTGAGGGCGTAGCCTGCTGCGGTCATCAGCTTGGCGCTCTCGTCGGTGTCGAACTTGCGCGGCTGGTACTGCTCCTCGAGCGCCTTGACGGCGGGCGAGTCGGCAAAGGCCTGCAGGTTCGGGTAGAGCGGGAACGGATAGATGGTCGCGATCGGAGCGCCTTCATACAGGATGTCGTTGATGACATCGCGGTTGATGACGAGGCTCATCGCACGACGGATGTTGGGGTCGTTGTACGGCTCCAGCTGGGTGTTCATCCACAGCGAGTTCGGCCACCAGTCGAGGTAACCAAACGGCGATTCCGAACCGGTATGCGTGGTGATTTCCGGGTTCTGGGCAAGGATGTTGCCGATAACCGAGGAACGCATGTCGAGGGCGGAGTCGAACTCGTTGTTCACGACGCGCTGGGCGACGGTGTCCATCGAGACGCCGGTGATGTTGGCGATGATGACGCGCTTGACTGCCGGCTCGGCGATACGGCCGGCCTTAACGGCCCACCAGTCCGGACGGTAGTCGAAGATCTTCTGGTTGGCGTTCCACGCCTTCAGGTCGTACGGACCCGAATGCGGGATGTCGACACTGCCGGGCGCCATGTTGACGTCGGGCTGCGCAGACAGCCAGTCGGCCGGCACGATCGGGATACCGGTATCGAACTTTTCGGTCAGCACTTCGAACTTGAAGCGCGGCGCCGGGGCCTTGAAGTTCACCTTCACGGTCAGGTCGTCGACGATATCGGTCGAGGAGACGAACTGGGTGAAGTGCGCGTTGTAGGGCAGCTTGGAATTGTTCAGCTGGCCATCGAAGGTGAACTTGACGTCCTTGGAGGTGACGGGAGTGCCGTCAGACCACTTGGCGTCCTTGTTCAGCTTGATCTCGAGCGCGGTAAAGGTGTCGTCGGTATATTCCATGCTGTCGGCCAGCCACGGAACATACTCGCCCTTGAAGATGGCGAAGTACATCAGCGGCTCCCACATGAAGGCATTGCCTTCCTGGTGGGTATAGCCGGGGAGCGCCCACGGATTGGTGACGCCGATCGGCGACGACAGTGCGACGCCCCAGCCGAGCACGACGGTCTGGTTGCGCGGCACCTCCGGAAGCGGAGTCGCCGGAGCGATTTCCTTGGGTGCTGTGGCAGCGAGCGGGCTTTGCGCCAGCGCTGCCAGCGGCGATGCCATGACGCCGAGCGCCAGCAGTGCCGCTGTGATTGTTCTACGTTTGACCATGTGACAGAGTCTCCCTTGACTGTCGACGAAAGCAAAACGTCGCCTTGTCGGCGACCGATATTCGAATTGTGGGTCCTGTCGACCCGGCTACGCCCCACACCTCCTCAAGATAATCTTGTTATCCTGCGAACACGTCCCGGGAGCGGTGAGGTTGGCCCTGCCGGAGCGACCCGGCGCCACCTGCGCCGGCGATCCCTTCGATGCCTGAGTTGAGGTCTGATTGTCGCCGACCTCCTCGGGGAAGATCGACCGGGCCTTACGAGCTTGCGCTGCCACGTCGCGCCCGATCGGGCAGTTGCGGCACGTCGCAGTCCACCGGTTGCCTGAGGTCAGGCGACCGCTACACTACGCTTCGCGTTTTGCTTGTCCCGCCCATCGGACAGTCAGATCTTGCTCTGCGGCATTGGCTTGGCGTCTCCCCCACCAGAGCCGGCAACTCCCTCCAGAGCGCCCGGCTATTTCTCCCAATATTCTCAAGCGTTAGACGCGTATTTGGGGTGAGTCAACAGCTGGAATGGTAGTTCGAACGGGGCCCCCGGCACGAAAAAACGCTCGACATCTCGAAGCGCTTTGAATGTGCGAGGTTTTTTCGGCCGCGGCAAGCTGTGTATCAATCCGCAGGAATAATGTGCGATCGGTACCAACGGCGTGCATTGGCGGCGCGAGGTCGTCCATCGTCTCTGGCGATCGCCGTCGACAGGGCTGGAAATCGCATCCTCGGGTGGTCGGACGGCTCAGCTGAAGGCGACGATCAGCCGTTGCTCGGTGCGACTGGTGACCTGGCACGGCCACTCGACCCCGTCGGAGCGGATCTGCAGCGCGAAGGCGTCGGGGACGTCTAGCGTCGAGCTCAGCGCCAGTTCGGCACCGTTTTCCCAGAGCGAGCGGACGGTGCAGTCGGTGACGGCGTGGCGGTTCATGAAGATGATGCGGCCGGCCTTGAGCACGCGGCGGCGCTCGGATTGCGGCGCGACGCCGGCCGGCTGCCAGACGGCGCTGCGATTGCGGCCGGCGCGCTTGGCGGCATAGAGCGCTTCGTCGGCTTTCTGCAGCAGGCTGTCGATATCGTCGCCCACCGGATCGAGGCTGGCAATGCCGAGGCTGGCGCTGACCGCGATGGGCGGGTGGCTGCCGGGAATCTTCAGCGTGCGGATCGCCAGTCGCAGCTTCTCGGCCGCCTCGTAAGCGCGGTGCTGGTCGGTGTGCGGCAGCAGCACGGCGAACTCTTCGCCGCCGAGACGGCCGAACAGGTCGGTGCGGCGCAGCTGGTTGCCGACCAGTTGCGACACCGCCGACAGCACCTGGTCGCCGGCGGCATGGCCATAGGTGTCGTTGACCGACTTGAAGTGGTCGAGGTCGAAGGCGATGCAACTGAGGGCGCTGCGGTGCCGGCGGGCGAGGGCGACGAACTTGCCCGCTTCGTCCTTGAAGGCGCGGCGGCTCGAGACCCCGGTCAGCGCGTCGGTCGAGGCGAGACGCCGCAGCTCCAGCTCGTTCATGGCGACATGCGCCAGTTCGGTGAGGATGGCCTTTTCGCGCGGTCCGAAATTGCGGACGGCGGAATCGATGGCGCAGACCGAGCCGATATGGAAACCGTCGCTGGTGGTCAGCGGGGCACCGGCATAGAAGCGCACATGCGGGTTGCCGGTGACATAGGGGTTGTCGCGGAAGCGCTCGTCGAGCGTCGCATCGGGCACCACGATCGGGGACGGGTCGGCCAGCAGGTGCCGGCAGAAGGCGCTCTGCAGCGGCACTTCATCGGTCGAGAAGCCATCGACCGCCTTGTACCATTGCCGGTGCGCATCCATCAGCGAGACGATGCCGACCTCGACGCCCAGGGCCTGCCTGAGCCGCCGGGCGATGCGACCGAAAGCCTCCTCGCGGCCGCTGTCGAGCACGTCGTAGCGATCGAGCGCCGCGAGCCGCAGGTGGTCCGCGGCGGGCTCGAACGCGTCTTCGGTGAGAACTGCCTGACCCATCGCAAACCCGTCCGCCGATGACATTGTTATCGAAGCGAGGGGTTAAGCGCTTCCTAACCCGGGGGGTATGGCGCGATCACATTCTCAAACGAAGAAGGCGCCGGCTATGCCGGCGCCCCCGTTATGCGGACGTTGCCGATGGGCGATCAGCCCTTGATGCCGGCCGACAGCATGATCGCCTCGGTCACCTTGCGCTGGAAGATCAGGTAGACGATCGCCACCGGCAGGCCGGCGAGGATGGCGCTGCCCAGGTCACGGGCATACTTGACGCCGAAGGCATCGGTGACCTGGGTGATGCCGACGGTGACGTTCATCATCTTCTCGTCGGTCACGGCGAGGAAAGGCCAGAGGAACTGGTTCCAGGCGCCGATGAAGGTGATGATCGCCAGCGCCGTGGTGATCCCCCAGTTCATCGGCAGATAGAGCTTGAAGAACATCTGGAATTCGTTGGCGTTGTCGATCTTGGCCGCCTCGCGCAGCTCCTTGGGCACCGAGTCGAAGAACTGCTTGTAGATGATGACGGTGACCGGTCCGTAGACCAGCTGCGGCAGGATCACGCCGAGCCAGGTGTTGAACAGCTTGAACTGGCTGATCAGCACGAAGTGGTTCACGATCAGCGCCGGGATGGGGATCATGAAGCTGGCGAGGATGATCCACCACAGGATGCGCCGGCCGGGGAATTTCAGCTGGCTGATGGCGTAGCCGGCGAGCGCCGACATCATCACCACCAGCACGGTCACCGAAATCGCCGTCACCAGCGAGTTGATGTACCAGGTGCCGATCTTGGTGTTGAACAGCACGTGGGTATAGGCGTCGAGGGTGAAGCGGCGGGGCCAGAGGTCGATGCCCGGCTGCACGATGTCGTTCTCGACCTTCAGCGTCGTCACCACCGCCCAGTAGAGCGGGAAAGCCCAGAAGATCGCGCCGAGCACGGTGACGATGGTGGCGATCAGCCCGACGATATCGAGCGTCCTGATGATCCGCCGCTTGCGCGGGCTCATGCCCACGACTTCGCCGGCGGCCGGGGTGGTGGCGACGGAACTCATTTCTCACCTCGGGCGCGGAGCATCTGGAACTGCAGGACGGAGAACACCACGATGATGAGGAACAGCACGACCGCGACGGTGGCGCCGTAGCCGCCATTGTTCTTCTGGAAGGCGCTGCGATAGATCAGCTGCACGAGGCCCATGGTGGCGTCCGACCGGCCGCCATTGCCGAACAGGTAGACCTGGTCGAAAATCTTGAACTGGGCGATCAACTGGATGGTCAGCACCAGGACGGTCACCGGCCAGATCAGCGGCCAGGTGATGCGGGTGAACTGGCGCCACTTGGAGGTGCCGTCGAGCGCCGCCGCCTCGTAGATCTCGGGCGAGATGTTCCTGAGACCGGCGATGAACAACAGGATGTTGAAGCCGATGGTCCACCACACGGTGATGAAGGCCACGGTGGGCATGAACAGCGGCAGGGTGCGGAACACCGGCACGTTGTCGCCGGCGACCAGCGCGATCAGCGGCTGCAGGATGCCGAACTGGCTGTCGAACATCCAGCCCCAGACGCGGAACACCACCGAGACGGGCAGGATGTAGGGAATGAAGAAGCAGGCGAGGATCAGCGACTGCATCCAGCCCTTGAGCCGGTTGACGCCGATGGCGATCAGCAGTGCCGTCAGGGTGGCCGGCACCACGGTGAGCACGACGAAATAGACGGTGTTCCAGAAGGCCACGCCGAACAGGCGGTCCTTGAACAGCTTGAAGTAGTTGTCGAGGCCGATGAACTCGCCCGGGCCGATCAGCGGCGCCTTGTGGAAGCTCAGCCAGATCATCTGCAGCGTCGGGTAGATGAACAGTACGGCGTAGACGACGACAAAGGGCAGAACGAAGATCAGCGCCGCCAGCACCTCGTTGCGGTTGAAGCGTTTCTTGCGCGCCGGCAGCGGCACGTCGTTGGCGGTATCTGCGGCTGACATCGGTTCTGGCCTCCCTTCCCCTGAATGGACGTCCGGCCGGCACCCGGGTGGGGGTGCCGGCCGGTTTGGAGATTATTCCACCTGGCCCTGCAGGTCGTCGCGCATCTGCTCCATGGCAGACTGCGGATCGATCTCGCCGTTGACGGCGGGCATCAGGTAGTTGCCGGCCGCGTCGTAGACGGGCGAGGCCACGCCGGCGAGGACCGACGACGGGTCGAACACGGCCGTCTGGGCCAGCACCGAGTAGGTG
>ERZ781399.3042-NODE-3042-length-13122-cov-4.120839_pt1 | contig 13122 bp, 13 predicted proteins | sample MGYA00511014_ERZ781399 | MGnify/ENA primary metagenome ERZ781399 (study PRJEB29847, sample SAMN06458254) | wastewater metagenome | isolation source: Wastewater bioreactor | place: South Africa: Cape Town | study: EMG produced TPA metagenomics assembly of the...
ATAATATTTTCAAAATATATTTACTAGTTCTCATAAAAACACAATAGACTTATTTTTTCTATTCAAGGTTAGAAAATAATAAACAATTTTTTTTTATTTCAGTAAGTATTGATTTGATTTATTCTTTGGCGTTTTTGTTTTATCTTGCTAAATGAAAAAAAATGTCAATGATGACATTGCATGTTAATATAGATTCGAGGAAAAAAAATGTTCGAAATAGAAATTAATCATATCGATTCTCTGTTTATTGAGAAAGTCGAGCATCAATTGAAAGTTAGTTTTGCTCGCACGATTAAAATATGTCGAAATCAATTAGCATTGAGATTTTCTTTTTTCTCGATCTTCTTTGCTTTTGGTAAGTCATTAGTACGAAATACAAAAAGAATCAGTACTACGTTGTTTGTCTGATTTATGTGTTTTTTTCCATATCGATCTTTTTCTTTCTTTTATGAGAAAGAAATTTATCATAGCGAAATGCACCGAACTTTTCCTTTCTTATTATTAAAATCAGATTGAGGTCGATACAAACCTATATCTAACGTTTGTGATTATTTTTTCCTTTTCTATTATTATACTTTGTCGACAAACTTTTAAGAATAAAAAAAAATTAATGAATATATCGATCGATTTTTTTTTTTCTTTTCTAATGATCGTTTAAAGAGCCGAGCAAATACTAATATGAATAAAAATTCTTTCAGACGATGCAATATAACAATTTCTATTAAACGAGAAAGTCATTATTTATGAATAGATTTTTATTTCTAATGAATGACAGTTGAGCTTTTAAGTGTTAAGGATTCAATTTCATTGATAAATTAACTAAACGTACCTCGAATAAAGTATAGAAAACGGTAATAGCACAGGAATATTCTAATTTTCTTCTTAGTTAATCGGTTCATTCTTGCGAAACAAAAGACAAAAGAACGAGATTCTTTTTCTCTTTCCATGTTCGCTCTCTCTCACTCTCCTTATCTATTTTATTCATTATCACACCACGATTATCTTGCATCAGTAACATCCTTCTGACATATCGAATGTACAACAAAACAACAAATCTGAGAGAAGACTAACAACATATTTTCTCTCCTAATCAGATAGAATATATTTATTTACATGATTACTTCGTGTTTTAAGTTCATCAACTGATGATTATCATTTCTAATATATTCAGATCTTGTGAATTAATAAACAGTAAATAGAAAAATAAGACTAAAGAACAAAGAAAAACGAGAAATTAACTGACAGAATAATCGATGTTAACAATAAGATCATCAAAAAGTTTCGTAGTTAGACATGAATATAAGAGAAAATAATGAAGATTAAAAGAATGTTCCTTCTTTTCACCCAAAGAAGAAGAAATGGCACGCTCTTGTCGACAAACCTGTCATTTGTAAGTACGCTGTCTCGCATGCTCACTTCCAAGGACGTTAATGTGAAAGCAGAGAATCGAGATTACGTTAGAAGAAAAGTTCAATACTAAGTCGGAAAAGCCAATATGAACACTTACATTGACACTTGACTTTTTCGGACGATTTTGCTTTTTTTATGACGCATAAAGAAAATTTATATATATATATATTTGAGATCAATCAGTTTACAAGAGAAATCCGATTGACGGAAAGTTGCATTTTCGAAAATTATTTTTCTACATGAAAATATCACTTCGAAGTCATTTTTACGTATTTCTTTTTCTTAAAAGACTAATGAGTAGGAAATAAGGACAGAACAAGTACAAGAGTTTTATTAAGACATAATTCCTTTCCGTTTCTACGTTCTCCTCCGTCTTTTTTTTAGTGAACATTGGCTTTCTTTTTTATTCATTTATTAATCTTCTCATAAATAAATCGTGATTTATTTTTCTATACTATTTTCGGTTTGTCAGCTAGCATGTGAAGTATTCTAAGTAGAAACTTGTCTTAACAAGAGGATATATTTTTTTTCAAGAACTATATTTATCAAAAATAAAAGTGTTGTCTTCGTTAATATTCGCGATCATTTCTCTTTCATTCGTTTGTTTCTCGTTTTTTTTTATTATTATTATGATTGTTATTATTAAATAAATGCTCATTTAGTTTTTTATTGAATCATTTCCGTGTATGTTGTGTTTTATTTGTCTTCATGTCTATGTTATGTTGTTATCTGATAGAAATGTTCAGATGCATACATCTAATAATCTCATTAGATTAAGGACGAAACAGACGAAGGAGGAGGGAGAAAAAGAAAGAAGAAGCAAAATCGGAAATCTAACTAAGCTTTGATTTGGAAGAGGATAGTCGACTATCGTTCTTCCGTTCCGTCTATTGGTGCTTGTCACTATTTCCAGTTAAATCCTGAAAATAGCCTTGAGAGTTCGATGTCAAGAGTAAATAAATAGGCAACTATAAATAGCTAATCGAATTTACTTAATTGACAAACGCAACGAATAAAAAAGAAAATGAGCTGAAATTTACCAATAGAAATAAATCATCTGTATTGTTATTAAACTTTCCCGAGGCTTTTTAATCCAAAGTAAAAATAAAAGGTGAACATTTAACTGTAATTACATCGATTCTTTTTCTTTTTTTTCTTCTGCTGTTGTTATCTAGTATTGTGAAAAACATTCTCAATGAGTAAAATGTCAATAATTCATACGATTTAATTTTGTCTTTATTGACAATAATTGCACATATCGAGTTTGTAGACATTTATTGTTGTTGATTTATCAATAGATGTTAGATTCTCTCGTTCTCATGAGTAAATAAGAATACAAGTATCGATTAGATTGAAAGAGAATATTGTAGTTGTCAGTTTAACTTATTTAATATCTATTGATATAACAATTATATATTAGACTTTCATTGATTATTTACATGGATTAGTCTAATCAAATCGAATCTTATTAGTCAATCAAACTAGCTCTCTCTCTCTCTCTCTCTCTCTCTCTTGTTCTTTTTTCCCCGGCTCGGAATCAGATAGCAAATTTGCTCAATGTTTTTTGCAGAAGACTTAACAATGCCCAATATTATCATCAATACTTGTAGTTATATATACACAAAGGAAAACGCGAGACGAAAGATGAGCCGAACTGTCAGCTGTCGGGCTTTGTTCTCTTTTTTTTCTTTCTGTCTTTCTCTCCCTTCTTCCCTCTTCTTCTTCTTCTTCTTCTTTTTTATATTTATATATATCTAACAACACAATAACAACAACACCAAAACTTCATGTTAATGATAAGTTTTGCGTCGAACATAAAAAAATATTTTGTAAGCTAAAACTTTCTTTCGATTCTCATTCACTCGGTCAGACACATTTTCATCGCGAGTTCGTCATTTGAATTTAAATGATATTCCATTTCTCGAGAGTATATACTCTAGAAAAAAAAACGAGAGAGAACACTTCTTTTTCTTCTTCTCCTTTGAGACGAAGGAAAAACATTGAGAAAACATAAAGTGTGCGTTTGCATGTGTTCTTTTGTTTTAAGTAAAAATTTTAGTAAATAAATTTCTATCAGCCGTACTATTGCCTCCTTTCATCTCTTGCTAAAAAGAGAAACATCAGGAAATTCTATTTGGCATTGATTAATTGAATTAGAATCAAACGAAATCTTTTTCTTTCATTCTTTCTTTCTTTCTTTCTTCTTTTTGTAGATGATTAAAATTTGATAACAAACAACTAATTCTTGTTCGTTGATTCAAAATGAATTCATCATTTTCAACGATATCTACAACAACAATCAGTAATGACGATGATATCAATGGAAGTCTTGTCGATGATTGGGAAAATTATAAAGCATTTACAAGATTCTATTATATAACCGATGAAATTTTCTTATATGCCAATCCGATTTTAATTATTATCGGTAAGTTAAATAAAGATTGAAAGTAAAACGAGTGCTTTTTCTTTTGGTATCTCTAGGCATTCCAACGCATGCATTGTCAATGATAATTTTTCTTCGAAAACGAATGCGTCGTTATCCCGTATCGGTTTTCATGGCGATGTTATCATTAGCAAATATTTTAATTCTTGCCGGTCCTATAACAATGCAATGGTTAAATCATAAAGTTTTGATGGGTTTTGTTGTTACGGGTCCGAATTTTCTCTGTGGATTTCATGTTTATATTGATCTTGTTGGTTCATCGATTAATTCTTGGCTGATACTAATGATATCTGCTGAACGTTATCTATCTGTAACAAAACCATTTTTTATTCGTACAAGTTTTAATCGTCAACAAGCATGGGCAATTGTTTTTAGTGTTTTTCTAATTGCTCTGATAACTCCACTTGGTCTTGCCATTGTCACATCGAAAGTTGACGGTTGTCGATTGTATTTCTCGCGAACATTTCAAATTATTGGTTCCATACAAATCTTTTTTATTTATGTTCTACCATCGATTATTATTCTTACATTAAGCATCATAACTGTACATAAATTAAGAAATCGAATACGTACGCGTGGTTCACGACGTATTCATATTAGTGTGATGTTAATCACCGTGTCATTTTCATTTATAACATTCACAATCCCATATCAAATCTGTTGGTATTGGCTGTTTTCGACAACTATTGGAAGTATAAATATGGACCTTAAAGTTAATATAATTAATATTAGTTTGAGATATTTAGCGTTGACAATAAGAAATTTAAATTATACATTGAACTTTTTTCTTTATTCATTAACATCGTTCGTTTTCTTGAAAGAAGCATTTACAATTGCACATTGTAATTATTTTCTCAATCAAAGTTATGTCGAACGTAATCATGCATTTCGTCGTGTACGACGATTATTTTCTGAACATGGTCAAACAAATGGTGGACGGAGTGAATTCGATGCTAATGACCAACAACAACGACAACAACAACAGCAACAACAACAACAAGAGCAATCGAATGCTTTAATTCAACGATCAAATCATCGTTCATTTAATCTCAAACAAATTCAACCGATAACAAACGAAAAAAAGAAATTAAAATGGAATTTAAAAGTAAATCATCAAAAAAAATTTTCACGTAATCATGTACAATTGAATCATATGCATAATGATGATGAACAACAACAACAACAACATTTATCATCAAACGTTCATGAATCGAATATCAAAGTGCAACAATAACCATTTATTCTTTCATAGAAAAGGAAAGATCAGCCAAATGAACTTTAGTCGAATATGTTTGTTTTTTGATATTGTTGGTGGTACATCGACTAGAATCAATAAAGACATTTTGTTAATTGTCAGAAAATTATTTTTTTTTTTTTGAAAACAAAAACAAATGATATTTACGTTTGTTAGTTAGAAAATCAGACAAACGTTAAAGCACGTTACTTTTCCAATAGAAGATCAAATATTTATTAATCAAGGCATTTGAATAAAAAAAGAAAGAAAGAAAGAAAATAGCTACGTCATTTCATATTTAACAAACGGAAAATATAACTTCTGAACTTTGATCAATACATTTAAATAGGTTAATTAACTAATTCTCTTTTAAATGAATTATGAATGAAGTTTACATTCGCTAGGTGACACGTTGTCATGCAACAATAATTATAGGTTCAAAAGAACTAACAATTATAATTTTAAATCGTATTCAATCTGTTGAAAAAACTCATGATCAACAAATAAAAATAAGGCATGAATTCCTAGAAATGGACTCTCGTGGTTTTTTTCTCGCACAAATATTTTGTTGATATTTCGTCATTTGTATGAAATTTTAAGTAGTGTTGTTCTCTTTTCACACTGTCACAAATAATATCATGGTCTTTTACATCATATGCGTCATGATTCATAGACTGACTCATATCTATTCTCCTTTTTCATTCTATCGATCTTGCACAAAAATGAGTATAAAAGCGCAAGCAAATTATTGTATTTTTTATTTCAAATTTTCTCATGGAAAACACTGGTGATATTAAAAAAGTCGAAGTACCTTTACCAATTCCTGAAGATCGTGGAAAGTTAGCATTCATTCTTTACAATGTTTTTACGAAAGAAGAATGTGACGAATGGATAGCATTGACGGAAAAGTCTGGTTATTCTGAAGCTTTAGTTAATGTTGGTTCTGGACAAGTATCAATGCCTGATTTTCGAAATAGTGATCGATGTATCATTGATGATGTTGAAATGGCGGACAAACTCTTTCAACGTATCAAATCATATCTACCTGAAACATGGAAAGATTATCAATTAGTTGGATTAAATGAACGTTTGAGATTTTTACGTTATGATCCTGGACAAAAATTTGCACCACATCTGGATGGTGTCTATATGCGACCAGATGGATCAGGTGAACGAAGTTTTATTACAATTCAACTTTATTTGAACGAAGGTTACGAAGGTGGTGAAACAACATTTGTTTCTTTTGGTGCTGGAGGCAAAAGATATGCGTGCAAACCAGAGACAGGAATGGTACTTGTCTTTCAACATGCACTTTATCATGAAGGTTCATTATTAAAAGCAGGTCGAAAATATACTGTGCGAACAGATGTGATGTACAAACCGTAATATTCTCAGTTCTGTGTTACTTTTGTAATAAAATCTCGTGGAAATCAAATAAATTGAAATGGGTTTTTTTAATCAAATTTAGATATTTGTTTACGAAGACTCACAAATATGTATTTCTATGAATAAACAGTACTAAAAAAGAAAAAAATGGCATACATATATATATTATTAAGTTTTAGAATTGAAAGAAATGTATCAGGCACAGACACAATCCTCTATGCAGTCAAAAGAGAAAAAAGAATGTAAACTTTGGAAAGGAAAAAATCGATTCTTCTTTATTGGATTAATTATTGGCATTTTGACAGCAGTTATTCCATTATTAGTTTTTATTCTACTTTTGATAAAACAACCTAATTCTTATAGGAGTTCGAGAACAAGTAAAACTTGAAAATCGTTGTGCTTTATTATTGATAATTTTGAATTATTTTATTCCAGATGTTTCGTCAGATATTCGATGGAAATCTGAGGGGATAACTGTGGCTGGTGTGACTAGTTCACCTGGTTCCGCCACTAATCAACTTAATTTACCTCTTGATATTAAAATAGATTATTTACAATCAATGTATATCGTTGATAGACTAAACAATCGCATTCAAAAATAGTTGAAAGATTCTACAACTGGCTCCACAGTCGCAGGACTGTTAAATTGTACTGCAACTTCGAGTCCATATGGTTTTAGTAATGCTTCACATGTGTTACTTGATTCCAATCAGAACCTGTACATTACTGATTCAGGAAATTTTCGTGTTCAGTTTTGGCCAAATGGTGCATCATTTGGCAAAACAGTTGCTGGTACAGGTGAGATATGAAAAAGTTGATTAATTTTTACAACACTTCTCGAAATATTATTTATCGTAGGCATATCTGGAACTGGAATCAATCAGTTGCGGTATTCTTATGGATCAACCTATGATCCAGTTACGAATAATCTTTACGTAGCTGATTATATTGGTAATCGTGTGATGTCGTATCCATCTAGTGCGACTTCAGATGTTCTTGTAGCTGGTGGTCATGGAGCCGGAATAAACAATACTCAGTTGAATAGTCCACTGGGAGTATATTTCGATCTGTTGACAAATAGTCTTATCATTGTAAATCATGCTGGACATAATGTAGTTCGATGGAAATTAGGTGACGATCATTGGACACTTTTGGCTGGTGATGCTCAAGGAACCGGTGGTACTTCGGCAACTTCATTGTCTGGTCCTACATTCATAACTCTAGATCCTATGGGCAATTTATATGTTGCAGATAGAAGTAATTATCGTATTCAAATGTTTGCAAATGGTGAATTGGCTGGTAAAACAGTTGCTGGTATAACACGAAAGTCGGGTAGTAATTCTACTTTACTGCATACGCCATGGTCAGTCGCACTTGATAATCAACTTAATCTATACGTTGCTGATGCTTTCAATCATAGAATACAAAAATTTCTTCGATATTAAGATTCTCTATTTACGGTCGCCAAAGAACGACATCTAGACTCGACACGTTCGAAGAGGTTATTTATTTATCCAAAAAAAAAACTTCCGACCAATTTTTTTTCCTACTTGTTTTTTTTCTAATCATATTGCTGCAAAGTGTAACTCGATCAGCGTTATCACAATTGTGATTGCAGTTTATTTATGATTCGTTCGTTATTAAAATAATGACGAATAAATAATTTCGTCTGCAGAATATTCATCACATGATGATAAGCAACACTTATGTTTGATTCAATTTTCTTTTCTTTTCAAATGATTCATTGATAGTATTTTCTATAAAAACAAAGGTCTTTGTTACAGATTTATCTAAAGTTAATATTAAAAAAACAGAAGAAACGTAAAGATGCAATTTCGATTCAAACAAACGACATCAGCTGGTAAATATTTCGTTTATTTCACTTCTATAGAGATTCAATTTATAATTTTCTTTTTTCTTAAACAGAAGACCGTAAACGAGAAGCGGAAAAGATTCGAACGAAATATCCCGATCGAATCCCGGTAAATAAAACTTTCTAATATTCTATTGAAAGTAAATTTTCAATTTAGATTGTTGTTGAACGTGTACCTAAATCAACAATTCCCGATATTGACAAACGAAAGTTCCTCGTACCAACCGATATAACTGTTGCTCAATTTATGTGGATCATTCGTAAACGTATTTCATTAGCGCCAGAAAAGGCACTTTTTCTTTTTGTCGACAAAACTATACCCTTGCAAAGGTAACCTTTGTGTTTTGACTTCTCGTCTCAAAAGTTAAGAAATAAAATGATTATGATTTTAGTGCAACAATGGGTGAAATTTACGCTGAATTTAAAGATGAAGATAGCTTTTTGTATATTGCCTACGGTGGAGAAAATACATTCGGTCAATAGGTCGGCTTATTTTCATTTTTTTTTCTTCAAAAAAACTGTTGATGATTATTCCAGAACGATTTATTTTTTGTATATTTTCAATATTTCTTTTTTTCTTTTCTGTGTAATGTAATTTCAAACAAGAAACAAAATCAACCTTTACTTTGCTAGTATTTTCCTCTGCATGAGCAATAAGATTATTATTTTTACATTTATATCTTCTAGACGAAAGAAAAAAAAACACCTTCGAATTTGCATTTTCATTCTTTTGTTAAAATGACGGATAATAAAGATACTCTTACGCCATTAGTCGAAAAGATTTGTACGATTAGTACAATTGGTTTGTTCTTAACTGGCGTGTAAGACGATCGATTTATTCCGTTAATCATATTGTTTGTTTTTCTTTGGTAGACAAATCTGCAATCGTATCTATCGTATGAATACAACAGGCGATATATCAGGTTTTCCATTTGTTGCAACATTGGTCAAGTAAGACATTGATTGATTATCGAAAATAATCGAATTCTGTAAAAATTGATTTCAGTTGTACGCTTTGGTTATTGTATGGTTATACAGCGAATATTTCGACGATTATAATCGTCAATTTTATCGGAGCTAGTTTGCAGCTAGCCTATGCATTGGCATACCTTCGATTTACACCCGATCGAGTAAAAGAAATTCGATGAATTTGAAAATAATTTCGTTTTATTTTTGGAATTTACAGACAACATACATGCGTTTATTGGGTTCTGCAATTGCTTTTCTTGCAATAGTAGCATTTTATTTTCAATATATTGTCACTGATCGTACTACAGCTGTTTTTCAAGCTGGACTTGTTGCATCTGTTGCAACAGTAATTATGTTCGGTTCACCTTTAGCATCTCTCGTATGTTGCGAAAATAAAAAAAGAAAAGTCACCATTGATTTGTTCTCGTTTTTTCAGCGAGATGTTGTACAAAAACAAAGTACTGAATCGCTCTCATTACCATTATGTTTCGCCAATTTTATTGTTCCGATCGAATGGGTTCTTTATGGCATTTTAATTAATGATAAATTCGTTCAAGTAAAAACGAAAAAAAATCTATTGATTGGTTTTATTTTTCTTTAAATTTAGGTGCCGAATTTTCTCGGAGCTATTCTAGGTTTTATTCAAGTATCACTTTTTTATAAATATCCACGTCAATCAAGTCTTTTACCGAAACCAGCGAATCTCGGAGGACTTTAAAAAACAAATAATTACTTAATGACATTTTGAATCTCTTTCAATGTGATATGAGTTCCTAATTAATTCTTTTAATCGTTGTCTTTTCAATTCATAAGTTTTCAACACATGGTTGCAGTATTTAGTTTATTTCGAAATAACAAAAACAAATATTCTGATAAATAAAAATTGACCGATTTAATCCAAAACCCAATTCGTTGTTATTTAGTCTCGATGATGATTGATAGGATGCTAAAACTCATCTGCTTGATATTAACTGAAGACTAAGTGCTGTCAGGGGCGATCTGAGAGACTAAATTCGAATAATGAAAAAGAAAAATCCAAGAACGATTTATCATTGTTGTAGATGAAGTCGAATCTTTCGGCTTTATTTGATTCAGCAAAAAAGGTTGCACTTGTTAGCGTTCCCGAAAAACCAGAAACACCAGTAGAAGAAACTGTTGAAGAAGAAGAAGAATCATCGACGACAACCAAGTAAAATGAAATATTTAATCGAAAAGAGGAAAATATTGGATTTGTTCGAATAATTTAAGAGTCGAACGTGAAATCGAAGATCCAGAAGTAGTTAATGCCGAAACGGTTTTTGTTGGCAATGTACCAACGACATGCACACAAAAAGTAAGATTGTTTATCAATCGATTGTCTCTGATCTATTGATTTTGTTTACGTAGGAATTAAAAAAATTGTTTTCTCAATTCGGTACAGTAAAATCAGTTCGATTAAGAAATCTCGTAAGTGAACATTTTCATAGATATTGTTTTTCGAAATACATATTTTAAGATACCTCTAAATCCTAAACGTGGCAAACGTCTTGCTTTTATCAAGTAAGTAACTAAATAGTAAAATTTTCTTTCAATTAAACGTTTTATTATTATTCAGAAAAGAACTTCATCCTTTACAAAAATCAATTACAGCTTATGTTCGATTTGACAATGAAGATAATGCGCATAGTGCTACATCTCTGTAAGTTTTCTAATCGAAACAAAACAAAGATTTCGAACTTCATCTCAGAAATGGCCATGTGTATAAAGATCATCATTTACGAGTTGATTTAACTCAAGATCAAACCAAAGAAACCAAAGTAATAAAATCACGAGCACAAAATCTGTTATTCGAAATTGATTTAGCATGATTTCAAACGAAGTATTTTCATTGGTAATTTACCATTTGATGTCACCGATGATGACGTTTGGAATGCATTCGAACAATGCGGTCAAATTGAAAGTACAATCTAACTCTAATCAGTAGTAAAAACATTTGAAAACGATTCGTTTTTCAGGCGTTCGATTAATACGTGATAAAGCAACAAGTGTTGGCAAAGGTTTTGGTTATGTTTTATTTGAGGTTCGTTTGGGGGAATTTTTTCGTCGTGATAAAATCAATGTTTAAGTTTTTTTTTTTATTAGGATGAAGCATCGGTTGCTCTAGCATTAAAATTAGAAGGAAATTGTCAGATTGCAAATCGACAAGTACGAATTAAGCCTGCTGTCAAAAAACCGAAAGTAAAATCGAACTTTTCAAGGTCAATTTTTGTTCGATTAGAAAGAATTTTTAGACATTCAATCAGAGAAAACCACCTGGCCAAAATCGTCGACCAATGAGACCGAAAAAAGCAACGCGTAGAGATACTGATAGTGAAGGTGTAAAGCAAGGTCGCGTTGAAAAACGACCTGCCGTAAAATTGAGAAAAGAAAAACAGAAGAAGAAAAAGAAGAATCTGTCGACAAAAACGAATAATTCACGTAAAGATGTTATTCAATTGAAAAAGAAAAAATAATTGTTGTTGTGTGTGTTTCTTTTTTTTGTTTTCTTTGAAAATAAAAATTGAACTTGTTTTGTTGTCATTATCAACATGTATCTTATCGATTCAAATAGGATTAGACGAATTTACAGTTTCATTTTTCAAATATGTGCACCGTTATGCAAATAAGAATATTATCACTAGGGGAGATGATAACAACTTGTCTCATTATCAGTTTTACGTATAAATTGTGTGTGAAAGAGAAACGAAGAAAACGCTAGTAGAATGGGTTCACTATGTTCCTGCATTTGTGGTGAGAAATCAGCAGAGATTGACAGAGTCAAGGATGGTCAAGCTGAAACGATACCTAAACGAAAAAGTGCTCAATCGTTAAATGCTGATGAAGAAGTCGCTGCGAATCATGTCAATGATAATCAATCGACGAATACAGCCGAACAAATAACCATTGTTCATGCATCATCAGAAATTATTGATGAAGATTTAACGAAACAAATTACTGAAGCAATTGAAAAATATGTTCTAACACTTTCTGATGCATATAAAGTAAAACATAAACAAACAACAATCGAAAGGGAGTATTTTCGTTTGTTCATAGGCTCGACATGCTTATATTGTTAACACAATGCAAAATTCAAGTCCACAACAATATTTTGGTCTTCTATTTTCGGATTATCCCGAGAAAAATGGTCTACTTGTAAAGGAAATGGCTCGAAAAGAGGTTACATCGGAAGAAGTTCAACAAAAATTAGTCAATCAAATTAATGAACAAATCGATTCAATATTTCAATCTCGAACTGCCAATTGGAATGATGGTGATAAGCAAGCAGCACGAACAGATGTACAAAATTTGATCGAGAAAAACGTCAAAGAAGCATTTGAACGTGTTACATTTGATTAAGACTCCTTTTCGAATAAAAGGAAAACAAAAAGATATTAGAAAATTTTTTTTTTCGTTATTATATTCATTTGTTTTTTTTTAAATAAAATCATGCATACGTCTATCTAACAATTGGGCACTGTATTGTGTCAAAATAACTTACTGATAGAAATTTCTCAGCAAAAACCCAAAGACAGAAAGAAAGAAAAAGATATATGATTCTATTGGATGTGCATATCGAGTGACAGAGGAGATTAAAAAGAGGAAAATTCCAGTTTATTTCTCTCTTAACCTGCATATCGCTTGCTATAAATATCAGTTGAAACTGTACAATTTTCTTTAAGCATGGCCGGATTTTTCTTTCCAGGAGTTACAACACTAGTTGATGTATTGATTGGTGCACCAATAATGCAGCTTGGTGAATGATCAGAAAATACGCTGTAATCTTTTTTT
>ERZ781399.3049-NODE-3049-length-13114-cov-4.461214_pt1 | contig 13114 bp, 10 predicted proteins | sample MGYA00511014_ERZ781399 | MGnify/ENA primary metagenome ERZ781399 (study PRJEB29847, sample SAMN06458254) | wastewater metagenome | isolation source: Wastewater bioreactor | place: South Africa: Cape Town | study: EMG produced TPA metagenomics assembly of the...
CGTTATTATCGTTTTCAAATAGTATTCTATGAAAATAATCTCGGTGTCGTTCGTTTCTTTTATTTTCAAGCTTTAGATGGTGGTGCATCAGCAACTATCGGTGTTCAAAGTAGTAGTAGTGGTCCTGTAATGCAGTATTCTTACAATCAAAATGTTGTTCCTGTTGGTTCAACAACTCAAACAAGTCCAACACTAACATTGGAATTCAATACAAATACAGGAACAATGGCAAATGTTGGTTAAATGAACATATTTTTATTATTTTGAAAAGAAAGTAAATAAATCACGTAGATAGAATTGCACAAAGAGTTTGTTGAATTTGAACGAGTTGTCCTTGTCGACAAAGAATATGTTTGATTTGTCCTTGAATCGGTGCTCGAATGATAATTTCCATTTTCATTGCTTCAAGAATGATGATTGGTGTATGTTGTTGAACATGTTGATCTTGTTCGATGAGAATCTTCCAAATGGAACCACAAATATCAGCTTTGACAGTATGAAGTCCATCGAATTCTTGATGATTAGATGGGAGTTCAAGTTCTTCGTCAAGTTGTTGTTGTTGTTGTTGTTTTTGCCAAAGTGAAACTTCTCGTTGAAAAGCTTGTTCTTGTTGAATTTGAAAACGTTGAATATCTTGTTGATTTTCATCGAGAAATTGTTGATATTGTTTTAAATCGAATTGAAGATGATCTTCGATGTGAATATGAAATTTGTCTTGAGCAAATAATTGTCGTTGTTGATGTAATTGTTGTTCATCAACAGGATAGAATTTAATTTGATCAAAGAATCTTAAAAGCCACGGTTGTTTGTTTTGAAAATTGCGATTGTTAACAAAAGTATTCCAAATGGGTAAAGTTTTGCCGAGAAGTTGATAGCCACCAGGTGAATCCATTCCATAGATACACATGTAAACACCACCAATACCAACAGTTCCTTCGGGTGTAAATGTTCGTGCAGGATTATATTTCGATGTATTGAGTCGATGTCGTGGATCGATTGGAACAGCACATGGTGCACCAAGATAAACATCACCAAGTCCTAAGACTAAATACGATGCATCGAAAATGATTTGTTGAACTTGTTGTCGTGATGAAAGTCCATTGATTCGTTGAATGAAATCAACATTATTGGGTAACCATGGTGCTTGGTGTCGAACTGTTTGTTGATATCGTTGAACAGCTTGAGTCGTTTGAGAATCTTCGAAAGCTAAAGGTAAATGAATAATTCTCGTTGGAATCGAATAATTCTGTGTTTGAATATCCAATTGTTGTTCAGCTGTAATTAAAATAGTTAATAATTGTTTTTGATTGATAAATAATGGATTATATTTGATTTGTAATGACCGAACTCCAGGTGAATATTGTTCAATTCCAATGAGTTGATTTTGTTTTTTTAGAAAATCAATAAGAAAATGAATACGAAATCGATAATTAAAATCTAAAATCATTTGACCATATTCAATGAGAATATAACGATCACCTGCTTGTCGATAGACAACCAATGGACGATGATTGTCTTGATTGAATTGATATAAAATACATTTTAATGAATCAATCGGTTGAGCTATTAATTCGGTTGGACAAGGTTTTAATGTTTCGATTTGTTGATTGATATTGATTTGTAATTGAACAGCTTGTTGAAAATCAATTGGATAGAATTGAATGAAATCATTGGGTTTGACTTGTCCAATTTTCCAAAGATCACCTTGAACAATCGTTACTGGACAAACAAAACCACCCAAACTAGGTCCATCATGAGTTAAAATAACGGGCGAATCTCCCGTAAAATTAATACTTCCAATGGCATATTCACAATCATGAATATTGGATGGATGTAGACCAGCTTGTCCACCATTGGTACGTGTCCACAATGGTTTTGGTCCAATGAGACGAACACCGAGTCGATTGGAATTATGATGAACTTTCCATTTTGTTTGAAAGAATGTATGAATATATTCCATTTGAAAGAAGTCCGGTGCTCCATGTGGACCATAGAGAACAGCAACTTGCCAACATTGAGTTGGATAGATTGGAATGAGTTGATTGTCAATTGGATTTGTTGGTATTGCCAGTTGTTGATCAATATAGAGAACATCACCATTGATTAATGTTCGTCCTGCATAACCACCGAATTTTCCAAGAACAAATGTTGATTTACTTCGAAGATAATCATGAATTCGAATTCCACCTCGAATAGCTAAATAAGTTCGACATCCTTGTTTGACTTGACCTAATTGAAGAAGATCTCCTCGTTGAACTTGAATCGTTGTCCAAAATTGAATCGATTGTTGATTTAAAGTTGCATCGGTCGTTGCTCCAGTCAAAGCAATCGATGTTGAACAATGAAATCGTATTGTTGGTCCAATCAATGTTGCTTCAATGGCAGCTGCCACTGATGAATTTGCAACTAATCGATTAGCCATTCTAAAAGCATAATCATCGATGGGACCCGATGGTGGTACACCAATATCCCAATAGCCAATTCGTCCGGGATAATCTTGAATAGTTGTAAATGTTCCTGATTCGATGATTTCGAAAGCTTGATATTCATATAAACTATCATTGGACAGATAATTCAATGAAATCTTTGATTCAGTGAAATCTTCTCGTTGAATTAAATTCTTAAAAAATTCGAGATTTGTATTGATTCCCAAGATTCGAATTTGTGCTAATGTTTGTGCAAGTAAATCAATAGTTTGTCGTCTTGTTGGCGCATGAACAATGACTTTAGCAAGAAGAGAATCATAGAAAGGCGTTATTTGAGTTTGATTTTGAATAAATGTATCGATACGAACATTGTCTGGAAAATGAACATCATATAAAATGCCTGATGATGGTTTAAAATCTTGTAAAGGTTCTTCGGAACATATTCGAAGTTGAATGGCATGACCAAATGGTTGATAGATTTGTTGTTGAGGTGGTTGACCATTGGCTAATTCGATCATCCATTGAACTAAATCAATGTTAAACACTTGTTCTGTAATCGTATGTTCAACTTGTAATCGTGAATTAACTTCAAGAAAATAATATTTATTTGTATCGAGATCGAAAATAAATTCGACAGTGCCCGCTGATTGATATTGAACTGATTTAGTTAAATCTAATGCTGATTGAAAGATTTGTTGTTTGATATGTTGATCAATATGAATGGCAGGTGTTTCTTCGAGAATCTTTTGATTTCGTCGTTGAATTGAACAATCTCGTTCGTTTAAACAAATGACATGACCTTGTCCATCGCCAAAGATTTGAATTTCAATATGTTTACCATGTTCAATCCAACGTTCGAGATAAATCGATTGATTCTTATAGAATTTCAATGATGATCGTTCGATTTTCTCGAAATTCTCGTTGAGTTCTTGTTGATTTCGACAGATTTGAATTCCATTTCCACCTGAACCAGCTGAACATTTTAACATCAATGGAAAACCAATTCGTTCAGCTTCCTGTTGAGCATGTTCAAGATCATTTAACAGTTTCGAATGTTCTAACAAAGGTAAATGAGCTTGTTCAGCTATTTCATAAGCCAAATGTTTTAAACCAAATAAACGAATGTGTTCACTCGTTGGACCAATAAAAATGAGACCTGCTTTTTCACAATCAATTGCAAATTGAGCATTTTCAGACAGAAATCCATATCCAGGAAAGATCGCATCGACATGTTCTTCTTTGGCAATTGAAATTATCAAATCACTTTGCAAATATAATTCAGCTTGTTGACAATCTCGTTTGAGTTCGACTGCATGATCGCATTGACTCACGTGTAATGAATTCGCATCGACTGAACTGTAAATTGCAACACTTCGTATATTCATTGATCGTAATGTTCGAGCAACACGAACAGCAATTTCACCACGATTTGCAATTAAAACACTTCGAATCATTTTTATTTTCTTTTTTGTTATACAATCAAATGGCCTTCGTGTTTCACCATTTATAGAAGATGACATTGACCTCCATCATATAGTCAATGCATGATCGATGATTAGTCTTACGTCTATTTTTATCATAATTAGAAATAAACAAAAGATTACATGATCGTTTATCAACGAGATAAATAGCTGAGCGTTTATTTTTGAATGAAAACAAAAGAAGAAAAAAAAGAGAGAGAGAATATGGTGAATATCGATAGTTTACACGATTTCTATTCGATTGATGAAAATAATTTATTGAAAATAATCAATGAAATTTATGATCGAATCGAAAACGAAGGTTTAAAACCAATTTGGATTTCAATAAATCCACGTTCGAAATCACTCGAACGTGTTGAACAATTGCTTAGGATCGATAAAATCAATCGAAGTCCATTATGGGGAATTCCTTATGCAGTCAAAGATAATATCGATGTCAAACATTTTCATACGACATGTGCTTGTCCACGATTTAGCAAAGAGAAATGTGAAGAAAATGCATTCGTTGTCGATCGATTAGAAGAAGCTGGAGCGATTCTCATTGGTAAAACGAATTTAGATCAATTTGCAACAGGTTTAGTTGGAACACGAACTCCGTATGGAATTTGTTCGAGTGTTTTCAATCGAGAATATATGTCGGGTGGATCGAGTTCTGGCTCATCGGTGAGTGTTGCTCAAGGTTACGTTTCATTTGCATTGGGTACTGATACAGCTGGATCAGGTCGTGTGCCAGCCATGTGTAACCATATTATTGGATATAAACCAACGAGAGGTTTATTGAGTGCGCGAGGTGTCGTTGCAGCATGTCGATCTTTGGACTGTGTTTCAATTTTTAGTGAAACAATTCGAGATGCTCAACTCGTTGGTTCAATTGTTTGTCAATTTGATGCGAAAGATAATTATTCCCGATCATTTCAAATCCGTTCGTGTCCTTGGATTGAAACGTCAACATTTCGTTTTGGAATTGCCAACGAAGAAACTCTTCTATTTTTCAATGATCAATTGAATAAACAATTATTTGTCAATTCAATTCATTCGATTGAAACTCATCTTGGTGGTCAATCGATTCCGTTTGATTTCAGTGTGTTCACTCGAATAGCTCAATTGTTATATGAAGGTCCTTGGGTCAATGAACGATATGTCTCCGTTGGACAATTTATTGATGAAAATAACAATGATCTTGACAATGTTGATCCAACTGTTCGTTCAATCATTTCTAAAGCAAAGAATTATTCAGCAACACAATTATTCCAATCGATCTATGAATTAGAACTGTTGAAGAAACAAATCAATGAATTATGGAAACAATTTGATTTGATTATTGTTCCAACAGCTCCAACAATCTATAAAATTCAAGATATTCTCGACAATCCAATAGAATTAAATCGAAATCTTGGTTATTATACAAATTTTGTTAATTTACTTGATCTTTGCGGCATATCGATTCCAGTTGCCAGTCGAACTGATGATCATTTACCATTTTCAATTACAATTTTAAGTCATGCATTTACTGACAATGCTCTGTTCACTCTTGCCGATCGAATTCATCGATTATTAGCTCGATTTATTTCGAATTCGAATCGTTTAGTCGTGTCAACACCTCAATTATCAACATTAGATTGTGGAAATAGTCTTGTTGCTGTTGTCGGTGCACATCTCTCGAATCAACCATTGAATTATCAATTAACTCAACGCAATGGAAGATTCGTTCGAAAGACACAAACAAAAGATTGTTATCGTCTTTTTGTTTTGAATTCAAATGAAATATTGAAACCTGGTTTAATCTATTCATCGGATAACGAAAAAGGTCATTCAATTGAAGTTGAAATTTGGTGTTTACCATCAAGTGAAATCGGATCATTCATTCAATTGATTACTTGTTCTCTTTGCATTGGATATATTTATTTAAAAGATAATTCAATTGTGAAAGGATTTGTCGTTGAGAATTATGCGGTTGAAAATGCACCAGAAATATCTCAATTCGGTGGTTGGATCAACTATTTAAATTCATTGATTTAAAATTGTGTTCGTTTTCTTTTTTCTTCAAATAAATGCTCCGGTAGAATCTGTGATCAGAATAGATAAGAAAATACAAAACACGTCCTCAAGATCAAGAACTGTGCTCTACACGATGGTACAGTACAATGATAGTTGCACGAACTTTTTGGATGATAAAAACCTGATATCTTATCGTTGTTGTTTTTTTTCTTTATTGAAACAAAAAAGTACATTTAATAGTATCCATAACCTCCACCGTATCTACCATAACCTCCACCATAACCTCCACCGAAACCACCACCAAAACCACCACCAAATCCACCATTTGGATTTCCACCGATCATGTTATCAACAAACATTCCCATTGGACCTAAAAAACAAGTCAAATCAATTGAAATCGATGAAAAAAAAAACGAAATATTACTATTTAATCCACCGGAAACAAATTGATTAATAGCAAAAGGATTATTTCCATATCCACCGAATCCACCGTACATTGTTTTTATTAATCGAATGTAAGAGAAAATAAATATCAATGCAAATATATCAACGATATTTATATGAGTGATTGGTTGTGCAAAACAAAAATAAATGAAGCATAACTATGACGTCAATTGATCGTTTACTTAGTAATACTCAGTCATGATGAATCGCCCCAAAAATGAAGAACGTGATTTGATTTGCAAATTGAATTGAAATTGAAATGGAATATTTGTTAAGTAAGAAGAGAAAGAAAAGATATGTCAAACGACAGAAGAAGAATACAAAGCAAATAGAAAAAGCAATGTGAAAATGTCAGTTGTGTTTGTCTTGAAAGAAGAAAAAAAAAAGATTAGCAAAGAAGAAAATAATTGAATGACATATTGAAATGAGCCAACGAAGAAAATGGTTCGGAGTTGTTCTTCTTTTGATTGAAATGAATTTATTAGGTGGAACTATTTTTGGTTTCCCTGCTCTTTTTCAAATTTTAGCTAAGAACAAGATTTATGCTGATTCGTTACAACAGATCAAACACTATCAAGTAAATTCAAAACAAATCATCGAACCAATGAACATTCGTTCTCTCTTATATTTAGAATGCAATGACATTAGGAATCGCTTTTTTCGATTTACCAGCTTTTTTTATTGGATTTTTCATTGATAAATTCGGTTGTCGAACAGTGAAATTAGTTTCGATGTAAATTGAATAAATATTTGTTTCATTTTTTGAAAATAATTTCTGATTTTCATTTGAAAGAATATTTCATATCGTTGGTTGGTTATCATTGTCATTGTTAACGAGTAAACGAAGTTATTTATTATATATTCATTGTGTATTTTCATCGTTAAGTGGAATCACCGTTCTGTTGACAACTTATACATCATCGAATTATTTTGCAAAGAATCGAGCGTTTGTTTCTTCGTTATTTGCAGGTGCTGGTCTTTCAGCAACAATGTGGTTTTCAATCTTTCAAATGTTAATCGATAACAACCGATTAACATTAAGTCAACTGTCGTACATTTGGTTATCATTTGGATTTGTCATGTTTGTCAGTTCGTTTCTTTGTTTGGATTGGAATTTCAAATGGTTGAATTTACCTTATCAATTCGATATTCAATTGGAATCGAATGAAGAAAATCAAAAAAGTTTCTTGAAAACTGTGTTAAATCCATTGTATGTATTAGTCGTTCTCTTTCTCAGTATTTTATTACTTCCAACAGTTTGTCTGTCGGTCTATTGGAATCCGTATGTCACCTATTTAACTAATTCCAATGAACAATTATTGAATCGATATACATTTGCGTATAATTTATCGTCAATCTCTGCTCTTTTGATTTGTCCATTGAATGGTTATTTGCTTGGTTATCATGCTGATCGAAGTCAACAACGTAAATTCTTAAATATTTGTTTAGTTGAAAGTGTATCGTGGCTATTGAATGTGATTCTTTGTATTCTTTGTATGTTTTTATCTTCGAATTTGTTGATTCCAATTTTAATCTTAAATATTCTATCTCGTTCAACAATTGTTGCTGGTTGTCAATCGGTGATTTCAACATTTTTTCCATCGATATATATCGGTCGTTTAACAGGTATAATGTGGACAATTGTTGGTGCAATTACATTCGTTCAACTTGGTTTAACAAAATTAACTGAAGATATTCACAAAGCTTGGCGAGTAAAGTGACAAACATTTAGTTCATTTCAAATGAAATAATTGTCATTTTCTCTAGGCATGGATAATTGTTTTATCGTTATGTGTTGTCATGTCGATTCATTTAGTTCAAATTTGGATTCGATTTATTCGACAGAAAAAAAAAGACTCAAAAAATTTCTTTCCAACTGTCGATCGATTTTAACTTTGCAATAAAAAAAAAAAGAGAAAAAAAAAAGAAGAAAAGTGTACATTATTCGGTCAAAAAGGAAAGAAAGAAAGAAAAAAAAATGTTGTATTTGATATGTTTGACCGTAGTTGAGTGTTGTACAATAATAATCATAAATCGAATGAATGAATCGTGAACAACGTCGAAATCCGTGGATTGACGAGTATTTTATTATTGAGAAGAAGAAGAAGAATATTGTTGAAAGACCAGTTCGAAAATGGAAATTAGAACAACCGAAACCGTTTCGATATGAATCGAAGAAAAAAAGAAAGACGAATCTTTGGAATTTATATTCAAAGAAAGAGAAACGCAATCTGTTGATTTATATCATTGGAATAATGTTCTACAAATTTGGTTTAGAAGCATTTAATGGTTCAATAGTGAGTTTAGCAACGAATCGTTATGATCGTGATGCATTTCATCATGGATATCAACCGAAAACATTCGAACAAATCGGTTTAATGATTGGATTAAATCAATTTTGTCAATGTGTTGGTTCGATTCTCATCGCACCATTAATAAAACGATGGCCAACGAAAAGTGTTCTATCTGTATCATTGTTTGTCTTTTCATTGTTAACAGCAATTCTAATGATTGTCGATGCAGCAACGGGTGGTCGAATTCGACCATCGAATTTCATTCCAATGTACGAACATGATTATCGATATTATGGAAATTATCCAACAAATCTATTGATTCCAATCTATTGTCTTACAGGAATTGCTTATGGAATGGTCGAATTAATTCGACGAATCATTCCAAGAGATATTGTTGGAACAAATGAAGAGAAATTACAACGAATGGATGGAATTGTTCATGTTTTCTATGAAATAGCTGGTGTCAGTGGAGCTCTTCTTACTGGTCTCGTTTTAATTCCACGTCTTGGAAATAATTATGCTTTTCTCATCACGCCAATTCTCTTTACTTTATCATCGATTGTTTGTTTTTTCATAAATTCCTTGGGCAAGAAAAGTTATTCAAATAACACGACAACGACGACGACGACGAAGAAGAAGAAGAAGAAAAGCAATTGTTTGAAATCACTTTGGAAAGGTTTTTATTTATTTGGTAAATCAGTTTATCTTGGAGGAAAATTAATATTTCTTCATCGTAAATATATTTGGTTATTTCCATGTTATTCATTAACTCTTTACATTCATCGATATCTTGAAAATGGAATTGCACCACAAATAGCTAAACGATATTTACAAAATTCTGAATGGTCACAAATAATTGTTGGTGGTTCCAATTTTGGAGAATTATGTGGAGCATTAGCTGTGTTTTTCTTAACGAAAAAGATTCGAAGTCCAATGGTTTGGTTACGAATCGATTGTTTATTATTATTAATCTGTTGGTATATTCCATTTTTTACTATTGAATTTGCAACAATGAAACACGCTTGGCTTTTCGCTCTTCTCTTTTTTCCGTTTGGCTTTGGTGGAGCTGGCGATGATGTTTCATTGAATGCATTTATTCAATCTTCATTAAGTCAACCGAATCTCAAAGATAACGAAGTTTCTTCGTTGAGTTCAGTCATGTCATTTCTCTATTCGACTTATATCATTATTTATGCTATTCTCAATCCTTTACTTGGCAAATATATTGATCACGTTTTCAATTCTAAACAAACGATTCGTCCAGCTTTGATTTATACAGTTGCTGTTCAAGTTTCAATTGTTTCTCTCGTTGTTTTTCTTTCGACATTTATTCCCAAACGTTCGTTTCGATTCAATCCGTCTCTTCGCAAATAATCATCTTTTTCGATTATAATTAAAAGACAAAGTTTTCTCGTTTGACCTTTTTCTAATGACATACACTTGAAAACGAGAGAAAAAAAAGATAATAAAAAGAAGAGAAAAGACGTATTTGTCATGTTCGTCCTTGTTTAGTTCATTGTGTTGTCAGTTGACAGAGAAATGAATTGTTTACCAGAGAAAGTTGAACGTCAAAAAAATGTTACTGAAAGTGAATGTAAAGTTTGTGGAATGAAAGCATTTTATTGTTATTATGGTGTCATCGTTTGTAAACCGTGTAAAGTCTTTTTTCAAAGAAATGCTCTCAAAGAAAAAGTTTGTTTTTGATTCGATTTGATTTTGATTTTGATTTTGATTTGATGAAAAATGTTTAGACGGAATTTGGATGTCGTTTCGATGGTCATTGTCAAATCGATAAAACAAATCGTCATAGTTGTTGTTCTTGTCGATTAAAGAAATGTTTTGATGTTGGAATGGATACCAACATGTTTCGATCGTATTCAAATAAAATCACGAAATTTCAAACGAAAAATCTACTCGAAAATGACAAATCAACATTGACCACAAATGAATGGACTTTGATTTCGAATATCTCGAATTGTTACAATGAATACAGTGGATTACATGTTTGTCAAATTTATTTAAATCAACAAACAAATTTACCTATTAAAATGCGATTTAAAAGTTTGTCAATAATCGAAATACTTCAACGATTAATGAATTGTTCGCAAACATTATACGAAAAGAATCAAGATTTTCGAAATCTATCGAATGAAGATCGTTCATTGTTAGTTTCTAATACATGTGGATATATTTCAAGTTTATCAACAACATTTATCACGAAACAAATTGGAATTATGGATTCATCGACATATTATGAGACTCTCGAGTTCATTTCATCGAAACAAGCAACACAAATGACTAAATATATTTCACAACGAATTCATCCAGATATTCTTGTCATTAAAATTTTTCTTTCCATTGTTTCATTTTCAACAACCAGCATGACGATGTATTCACATCTGTCAACAACAACAACAACGAATCTCTCCAATATTCGACAAATCGTTGAAATTCAAAATCGATACATTGAAATTCTTTGGAAATATTTAATCTATAAATATGATTATCAACGAGCAATTGAATCGATTTGTGATCTATTAAGATGTTGTTTTGCTTTACATGAAGGATTAATTATAGCAAATGATGTTCAATGGTATTCAGATAGTGTTACAAATCTTGTTCAACAAACTGAATCCAATCTCAATATTGTCGAATGAATCTCTTTGTCTTGTTGTTGTTAATTTTGATAAAAGAATATTTCTTTATCTTGAACAAACAAGAAAAAGATTATAAAATAAAAAAAAAACGAAGGTTTGTTGAGATAAAAACAATGTTAAATCAAGATGACAATGAAAGAACATCACTATTGGGAAAAGAAGAGAACGATGTTCATCATATTCATCGTGTTTATGGAATTCGTTGGATTCAATTGTTAATCTATGTTTTAGCAACATTTGCTAATGCATTAACAAGTGCAACATTTGCACCGATAGTTTCTCAAACGACATTGTTCTATTCAATATCATTAACTGAAGTCAATACTTTAGCTATTGTCTTCTTATTTTTGTATCCTGTTGGTACAGGTTTATCGATTTATTTATCAAGAAAATTCTCATTACGTTTGATAATGATTATTGGTTCGATATCTAATTTAGGTATTTTCATAAGATTTTGTTCGTTAATCAATCCTGAGACGCGTTATGCTTATGCATCATTATTAATTGGACAAATATTTCCTGCCATTGGTGCACCATTCTTTTTGAATTCAGCTGCCTTATTTTCTGCACGTTGGTTCGATCCATCTCAACGTGATGTTGCAACATCGATTGCTTCGATGGCTAATCCTCTAGGTAAAATTCCTCGAATACACATGTCAATTGTTTGTTTTGAATTGAATTGAATTGAATAGGTTTAGCAGTTGGAACATTAGTTCCTTCGTTAATTATCAGTGGAAATGAAACAACAACAACTGATTTTAATATTCTTTATGGAAGTGAAAGTGGATTTACTCTATTAACAACTATTCTTATTATTTTATTCTTTCGTTCGGATCCTCCAACTCCACCATCGACAAGTGAAGAACATCATCAACAAATAAATATGAAAGAAGATTTTATTAAATTAATAACAAATATTCATTATTTAACATTGTTAATTGGTTTTAGTATTGGTTTAGCAATATTCAATGCATTAACAACATTATTAGCTCAATTAATTGCACCAAGTGGGTATAGTAGTGATGATGCTGGTTTGTTTGGTGCTGCTATTATTCTTGCTGGTCTATTCAATGCATTCATCGCTGGAATTATCATGGATAAAACACATCAATATCGAATTCTCTTGAAAAGTTTATTATTGGGAGCTTGTCTATCAGCTATTTATTTTATAATAATTCTTCGTCCGAATGAACGTTATCCATTAGGTGTATCAATTGGTTTGATGGGTTTCTTTTTGTTACCATTACTTCCAGTGACATTCGAATGTGCTGTTGAATGTACATATCCAATTCGACCCGAATGGTCAACTGGTTTATTAATGTGTATTGGAAATATTCTTGGAGGAATTTTTATTTTTATTATTCAATATTTAATTTCTTTAGCTTCAACCTATCAACCGGGACAAGTTTTTACACCTGCAAGTATTTTTATGTTTGTTTGTTTTTTGGTTAGTGCCGCATCTTTATTTACTTATCGAGGACCTTATTTAAGACTGGCTGCAGATCAAAATTCATAACTCATATTTTATTTTCGTTGTGTTACTTTTTAAACATTAGAAATAATAAATATTCTCCATGCAATCCATGATGAACTACTTATTGAGATTAATTTAAGAAATTTAACATTAGTTAAAAGAGGATGAAAGGTTACATTCAACCATAACCCTTGATAAGTCACATTTGTTAAATTACGAATGAATTCTAATGAAAATTGATTTGAACCAACATAAAGATGATGTTGTGTCTACACGATAATTTCCGAACGATTGGAGTAAATAGCACGTTTCTCTCATGAAATCGATACGAGTTTCTTCC
>ERZ781399.3051-NODE-3051-length-13109-cov-3.916960_pt1 | contig 13109 bp, 12 predicted proteins | sample MGYA00511014_ERZ781399 | MGnify/ENA primary metagenome ERZ781399 (study PRJEB29847, sample SAMN06458254) | wastewater metagenome | isolation source: Wastewater bioreactor | place: South Africa: Cape Town | study: EMG produced TPA metagenomics assembly of the...
AATCTAAAGAAAGCCGATTGATCATCTCGTTTTGTTCTTCTGACTCGAAAATCGATAGACTTACAAGGTGTTTCAAAAAAATAAATATTCATCGCAGATAGACGAAATATTTGTCGAAATTCTTGATTTTTCTTTCCCGATAATTTTGTAATCTAATCGAGAAAAACAAAACCTGATCATCTTGTTTCTCTCTCTCTTCATCCTACGACTTACGATAAGCAAATCATTGAATAAATAAACTTCTCGTTGATGTGCTGTCAATTTTTCACGTTTAATTACGTCGTAGATTTCATATAACCGACAATAGCATACTAATCGACGATGTGCTGCAATTAATGTTGGTTTCTTTCCCAGCAATGTTTGTTCGAATAGTGTAACTTGAGTTACATGATCATTATCAGGCCGAAATTCTTCCGAACGTATACGCTCGTAAATGGCAGTTAAATCGTTTGCATTAAGATCTTCGCCATCATCAATAGCTAAAGACATGCATAATAATGATGATTAAGAATAAAGTTGAATGTCTGTTGACATATAATTTTCTCTCATTTCTTCTCGCTTGTTTTAGCTTAACAACGACAAGCGAACGATAGCAATGAGTGGTACTACTGCATGCGAACGGGTCGATGATTTATAGATGATGATTTTCTTCTATGCGTTTCTCTTCTTCTCTCTCGGTCTCTCTCTCTCTCTCTCTCTCTTTCTCCTCAACATATATCCAAAAAGGAAACGAAGAAAAAGCCGCACTCGCTCTCTGTCTGTCTCTAGCGTCTCTCCGGTTCAGTGCAACATTTTTGCTCCGCTTCCGTTCTCTGCCGTTGCTGCGATTTGCGGAAAGAATCAGTCTAGTATATAGTATTGTGAAAATTGAAATGATCGATTTTGATTCTATTCTTTCCTCCTTCTTCTTCTTCTAGCTTTTCTCATTGACAAAGAAAAAGAAGAAGAAAAAAAAAGCAATAATTTCTCTTGTTCTCTCTCTCTCCTGTTTCTCGGGCTTTTTCTTCTTAACGCTAATAATATTACTGACATGCAGAGAAAACTATTCGCACGAGTCGAAGCTAAATTCGATTTTAACTATGAGCGAAAGACCTTGACAGAATTGATGATAAGAAAGAAAGAAGTAGTAGTAAACGACTGAGTGAATAAGTGAATGAACGGTTGTTCTCATAGAAGCGTTTTTTTCCACTTGTCTTTAATGAACGAGTTTTGAATTGTGCGCTAAGCGGAAATCAGCGCTCTCTTCCTCTCTCTCTGGTGTCTCTCGTTGCCTCTTTATAGCAATCAAACGGATGGAGTGTCTAGAGAAAGCAAAAGCAAGAGCTATTCCTCGAGCAACGGTAGTAGTGGGTGTTTCCTCTGCATTTGAAAAGAGAAACCGTATGATTCGATTTTCTTTCTACTTTCTTACCCTTCCGTTTTACATACGATGTATACATATAAGAAAGTTTTTCTTTGTTCAACAAAATTTATTTAGACTAAATGTACAGGATATACATTAATTAAAACTAACTTTTAATGCTTGTCAAAGTAATTGACATCGACAATTCATTCGAAGTCAATATAAATAAAAAAAACTGTGGATCAACAAAGAAAAAACTCGAGCAAATCATCAAACTATTAATTCAAAAGAAGGAGAAGAGAATGTCAGTCAATAACTGAAATGTATTCGATTTCTCTAGATAGTAGATTACTAAAAAAAATCAAATTTCGTCTGTCATATGCATTGGAATTCATTAATCATATCAATCTTCTAAGATAAAACTGAAATTCTATCTCATACATGAAGATCATCTTATTCAAACTCGAGCTTTTCCCATAATTTTCTGTCATTGTTCTGTCGTTCTTCTTTTTTTAACGATCCTAGTTCGACTAAAATAATGAACTTACATGACAAAGGCTTCGTATTACATTCACATCAGTTCAATATTGTCTAATCTGTTTCATCTTTTTTTCTTCATTTGCCCTATTTGGCTGCGCTTCGCTAGCTCAATGTCTATCATCGTTGACAATGATGTTCTCGAAAATGACGGGATGCGCGCGCATCTCATTGAAATTCAAAGATATATAATAGGTCTCTGACTATTCTTATCGTGATTACTAATCAAGCAATAGTGCGTAATAGGATTAAAAAAGAACGAATTTTTCTTTTTTGTGTTTTTCAAATAACTTACATTATTAGTATTTATGATTTGGGTGAAACAAATCTATGAATGTCGATGATGTTCGACACACCAAAGATTTATCTAGCAGAAAGAATCGAATAAATGCGTCGACATAGAGACACCAGTTTATCAGAATGAAGCGTACAGACACAGTGATAGAATAAAAGAGAGAGAGAAAAAAAAGAAAACGAGTTCCCGTTTGGATTGCCTTGTCGTCGTTTTTTTTCCCACATACAGATGGTCAATTTGCTAGTAGTACTGTTTACTCGAAGAAGCATTCTCTAATTGATTCTCAAGATGCGAGCTACGCATACAAGTCGAATGTCTAGCATATATACACACACATATACAGATGATGCTGTGTATGTTGTCCTTTCGATTATCTATTGATGCGCAAGCAAAATACGAGTATGTGTGTGTTCGCGTGGCTCATTACGAGAAACAAAGAAAAAACGAGGTCTTGGATAGTCATTACTCACTCGAACGATTGAATAAGATATGAATAAAGAAATTTTTCTACGTTGATCAGAGTATATATATATATAAGATTTAGAAAGGTTTCTTCCCCTTTTCTTCTCCGATTCATTTCGGCTCATACACCGGCAAATTAATCTGACACGCAACTAACATACATGCATATGAAGCAAAAAACGAGGGAGAAAAGTTCCACATGCATTCTTTTGTCCGATCACGGAAACGCATACTGTCAAGAGAGAAGGAGAGAGAGACAAGAAAAATCAGGAGACATAGAAGGAAAAAAGAAAAGAAAACTTTTACTTATGCTGTAATCCGTCTCTTACATGAGCGTCTATGCAAGCAGGCAAACGAGAAACGAAGAAGAAGAAGAAGAAGAAAAAAAAGTGACAAATTGGCAATCAGTGCTATTCGCTTTTCTTACTACGGCAACTAATAGCCTGCAGTAATGGGAAAAGATTCATTATGTTCGGTATATTTACATTAGACAGAGAGAAAAAAAGTCGGTATTACATCTACGATACATATATATATATATAAACGATCCATGCGCATTTTTATGAAATTATCATAAATGAATCAATCTTACCACGAAGATTTTTAATAAATTGTTCTAAACGCATTTTTCTTTCGGGTTTTATGTTGCGACTATGTAGATCTGTATTTAACATAATTATCGCGAATGCTAAAATGAATATTGTATCGACATTGACTAATGATGACGACGGATTTGTTGCGTAATAACGTTGACTAAACATCTAAATCAAAACGGAAAGAAAACGAATGAATAAGAAAATCGACAATAGCAACGAGATTTCTTTTTCAATTAAATCTATTCAATGAAACTCAAGTATTCTTCTTTTCTCTTTATTCAAGTGTCTTAAACGTTCTCAAAATTGATTTACCTTCATCAATTGTTCGATTTTCTGTGCTTCACCCTTTAATATAGGAAAAAGAAACGAGAAGAGTAAAGTAAAAGGTTAAAATAATTGAATTTCTCTTCCAGTCTTACTGGCAATCGAAATGACGATTGAAATTTCCTTAGTGCTAAATCGATCGGCATATCATGAAAATCAAATTCATTGACAAATGCACTAGAAAAGCAAAGCAAACAAACAAAAACTGTTTAAGAATAAATTTTATCTTGAAAATTTTACTGTAAAACGTCCATAGCAAATCGATCCTGCAGATTGCCGAGATATTCGCCAATCATTTGTCGACTGAGGCCTTTTCTTGCGAGAAAAAATCTCGCGACAGCTTGCGGATTCGAATCAAGAAATCGATGATTAATTAAATAGCGAATACCACGTTCAGGTTTCCTGTTCGCGCACAAGAAAGAAGAAAAAAATCAATCATATGTATGAATTCATCATAAAAGTCAACGAGATTTCCGTTTATTAAATATTCATTTATTTACTCGATTGGAAACAACATACTTATTAAATATATTTAATCCGGCTCGATAACAACGTCGACGATAGATTTCATCAGTACGAATTCGAACTAGACGGTCTTGGCCTTGAAGGAGAAGATATTCTTGTTCGGTGATGAACGGTTGGTGATTGATTTCGAGAGAATTCGACGGGGTGACTTGAGTTGCTGATGAGCTTGAACTTGTCGATTGTAGACTCATATTATCTCGATCGGAACAAATCGTTGGCGAAGGACTTGTACATGTAATTATCGATGGATCCGATTGTTCGCCGATCGTTGGCTCGAGTTTTCGTTTCCAGATCGGTGATGTTCGCGATGGCGAAAGAATCGAACGAGTTTTCAACGCGAGATTTCGCACTAGAAAAAATAATATCAACAGAAAAACTGTTAAGATTATCGTCTGATTGATGTTATATCGTAGTTAGTAAAGGTTTCCTTTTTTTTTTGTTTCTGTCCATGTGTTTACTTTTCTATTTAAGAGCAAGGTTAGATTAATTCTATTGATAAAATATGTTTTATCAATCATAGTCAAGGCTTTACCCGTTGGTGTTACTTTCCGAGTTTCCATTGGCGAATGTGAGAGATTTTCATAGAAATTCAAATGTTGATTCGTTTCGGTAAAATCACTGATATTCTCCATTTGATCGTCGGTTATAATACAAACACGTTTTCGATGATTATGCGAAAGATTTTCTTGTTGTTTGGTTGTTTCAATAAAATGTTCGAAGTTAATTGAGGGTAAATCGAGGTGATGATCGGCCGTTTTCGGTAATCTTAAACATGGTTTTAATGGTTTTCGAGAAATTGATAAACGTTTATTGGTTTTCACAGTTGCGCATAAATGACGAAAGTTTTCTTTGAGTTTATATTGTCGATAGGCACGTTGAATCGTTGTCGCAGCACGTCGACATCTCAAACTGCCTCCGTATTTTCTCTCGAGAATTTCGATTTGTTTATCATGAAGATCTTGTGATAGTTCATAGTTTGTTGATAATATCGAATGATTATCAATGAGCGTTGTTGGTTTTGTATCACGAGCAAGTCTATCGAATAAAAGAGAAATTACGACATTCTTGTCTTAGTTGTTCTTTTTTTCATTTCACAAAAATAATTCTTTGCCTTGGAACTGTCAAAATTGACGAACGATGATGATGAATGGCAAAAAAAAAGAAGATGGATCAAAATGTCGTGTCATTGTTCGCCCTGCAGCATAACATACATTCTGTTCATGGATATGATAGCAACTATGTGCATTTATCTATTTCTCTGATGACAGACTCTGTACGCGCATATGCTTACCAGGTTGAAATCGATTACGCAAAACAAATACATACATATGTAGCCTTGATCATCAAGAGACTTAATCGATATATTCTAACTTTAACTAATTGAAACAAATGAAGATTTTGTCAAGCAAGTGCTTACAGATGATTTAGATTGGATTTTTGTTCGTCGGTTAATAATGAATAGATATAATCACGTTCGTTTTGAATGGTTTTGATTTCTGATCGAAGTTTGGTTAGTTCGTCTTGTTGCTTTTTAATAATTTGATCCTTTTGTTCGATTAATACTCGTGTACCGCCAATTGGTGGACAATTAATTCGTTGTCGTAAATATTCTTCCATTATCTTTCTACAAAAAAAAAGCGAACGACAAGTTACATGTCAAGTTTGATAAGTATTATCATCGTGTAAAACAAAACGGTAAAAGAAGAAGAAGAGAAAAAAAAAGAAATCCTCTATTCATTGTTCATCTTATTCTTCCGTTAGTTAAGTAGAAAAGAAACACGAAAGGATTCGTTATTATCTTTTTTGTTACATACTACTGCTGATGTGACAGTCGAGTGATGATTGTGTTAGTGCAAAAAGACATGATACGTTTGTGTGCGTGCGTGTGTGTTTCGAAACAAACGATTCCTACTGAGCAAAGGAAGAAAAGTAACCATAACAGTATATCGATTCAGGCGACAGAAATGGCCAACATTCCTTTGGAATAAGAAGGTCAATTACGATAAGAGACAGAAAAATCATCAAGAAAGAAAAATGACATTTTTTTTTGAACGATACTCGAAAGAGAACGAAAGATTAATCGTTCTTAATCGTTACTACAGAAGAAAGAAAATCTCATATTCATCTCCTATCCGTATAATTAAATTGTACGACGATCGGTTAAGATAATTGTTTCGATGATTTTTTGAACTTCGTCATTTAGGATTAAAAAAAAAGGTCGAAACGCAATAGTAGAAAAGTGTTACTGTTGAACTTTTGTGATAAGAAAAAGAAAAACTCAAGCGTTAATTGGATTGCGAATAGAATTCTGTTCATCAACATCTCTCATGGGGCACATACTTACAATCTCGAAATAGCCTTCAGGAGAGAGCGAGAGCGAGAAAAAAAAGGAAAAAGAGAAAGTAAGATAGAAAATATTAAAATCCTTATTTAATTGAAATCGACAGAGGACAATTAGTCTACGAAGCGGAATGAACTTTACACGTTGCCTTCTTCTAAAACAATATATGTTACCACAATTCTCGTGCAGACTTCTTCTTCTTCTTCTTAAAGTAGAAATCTGTAAGATAAAAAAAAGAAAAGATTGTCTTGTCTTCTGTCATATACGCCTGACATTACTCATTTATTCACTTGATTTGGTTGCATATGTCGATCTTTTTATCTCTTTCGTTTAGTTGTCAACATCATTAAACAGATGATCCTATCAACTATTATTATTATTATTATTCTAAATACATAGACACTTCGCTTCTCGCCTATATCATCTTCACTCTAATGATAAGTAGTCAATTCTTTATTAACAGACACAAAAAAACGACACGGGAGAGATAGATAGAGAGAGAGAGACAGCATACAAACAGATGCTTAGATATCGTCAAGCAAAATGAATGAATGAATCAAACAAAAAAAACGAGAGAAAAGAAAAAGAGAAAAGATATAAACAAATAATAAACCTTGACCGATAAATGATGGAGTCAAAATGAAATGAGTATGTATTTGAAGTCAACTTGTTCGTAAAAAGTGATACATAGATGGCTTCGAATGGAAAACTTACAAGAGATTATCATCTTCTATTGATTTCTATCAACGACACTAACAGAAACATTACAGATGATGTAATCATTTGAATGTACTTCTCGTTTTATATCGAGATCAGTTCAAAGATAAAACAACAACAACAACAGCAGAGAAGAGAATATTCATTTGATTTTCGTCTCAACTAAGAAATAAAAGCGATAGTAAGAAAATAATCCTCACAGTTGGATATCAAATTAGCTTGTATATATAGCCGAGATAATGGAAAAGTAGCGGCTACTCATATGGCGATCGTATATGAGCAGACACCGAGTGTATATATGCGCATAGATTGATTCTTTGCGATAGGCTGTTTGTTTTTATCACTGCCGCTATTTCTTCTCGTTCTTCATGTAATTACTTACGGCACTAACAATTCTGATGAAAGTTAATATACGAGTATTAATCTATCGAATGCCTATTGATACAAACCATATATAAACACATGATTATAATCATTGTTTCTTTTATTATCAAAACTGAACATAGTGACAAGTCAATTTCGTTAGAAATGTCAACAAAAACAAAGTATAGACAAGAACGAAAAAACCTCATTCAATCAGATCATATTAACTGAATATGATCGAGTATGTATAATAGAAGACGACGTGAAAATGACTTCATTCGTTGTTTGATTCTCAAGCGAATAAAAAAATCACTATCCATGCATCAACAAGTACAACAAGGACAACGAGATCTATTCAATCTCTCGATCTCATGGGATTGACATGCATGACGAATTATCAACATTTTGGTATTCAGTGACTCTCAAGGAACATTTCAAATCTCGACTAAACCATCTAACGATCATTTCGAGCAGAAGAAAAAGATTGAATTATTCCCCCAAAAATATTTATTTAAATAATTAATCAAAATAGAAAGAACATAAATACATTTCATCCCAGGAGAACAAATCATATACGGTTTAATTATTAGAAAAAAAAATGCAATGTGTAAGAAAAAACCAAACTAACTATCAATGTGTCTGGTTAGAACAAAAAAAAACAGAATTTTTATAATTCTGGATCATTTGTCTGTCGAGAGTTCTAAAAAAAGAACTAATTAAAAGATTATGTTTTTAATTTTCGACATACTTTCGCTCCTTTGCCGTAGTAAGGTCGATTGTCAATCGTGACTTCTTGACAACGATCTTGCTGTACAAGATAATCTTTGATTTCATAAACTTGTGAACCATCTTGGAGAAGAAATAGAACTCGTCGATCATCGACAATGTATCTAAAAGTCAGTTTATTTCCAAATAAATTGATCTCATAACCGAAAAATAAACATACTTAGTTACATCATACAAAGCGTTTTTTAATGCTGCCCACCATATTTGAGTAATTTCTTCTGTTTCTCGTCGTGTTGGATCTCCTGATACAGTTGCAAACATCATCATTGTTTGTCCTCGTTTTGTCATTTTAATTAATTTCTCAGGGTCTTGACCAACTAATTCTTCAGGTCGAAACATTGGTGGTTGATGTTTACCATATGGATGTTTTAAGTAGAAATCATGTCTTTCGTCTTCAGGTAGAATATCTTCATCGTTTTCCTAAGTAATTATTATATCCAGATGATATTCAGAAGGAAAAAAACGAATGAAATTACCTCCCATTGTTCGAATAGATTGTTTATGTCATTTTCTGTGTAATCTTGAGGATCTTTTTTCTTTTTTGGTTTTACTTGTTCGTCAGCATGTATCGAATTGAACGTATAAATAAGAACAAATAGAACAACAGTAATGGCACAAAGTAAACGCATTTCGAAAGAAAATGAAACGAAAAACTATTCTCTTTTTTTTACACATGGATTCCATTTAAAAGGTTTGACAGCAATGCGCCACGCTACGGTACTCAATAGGAGGAATTCAACATGATTGAAATCGAAAGTATATCCAATCAAATAAAAATTTTCAGGTAAACATTTTCGTTGCCTAATAGTGCCATCTGGAATTCTTTTTAGTTTTCAAGTGCTAATTATTTGAATTCTTAATCAGTTACAGCAACAAACAATATGAGATGTATTTATGCCATGACAATTTCACTCTATCTCTATTTCGAGGAAAAGATATACGAAATACCACGTTGTTTTCTTTTTCGTTCTACTAATTTTCTCTCTCGATTTCCATTTCATGTGACTTTTTCGAATAAATCTTCGTTGTAGGTTCAAGAATTACATGTCTAGAAAATAGGCATCCTCGATTACATGAAATTATGATATCATCTATAAGTGGCAAAATTATGGATAAATACAGATAGTCGTATTGATATCGTATTTCAATAAATTAGTGCGACCTCAAGTAAATCATTTTCTAATTCTCGTTGGTGATTTAGTAATTGTAGTCCCGCTTCTTTTGTTTAGACTTATGACATCATGGCGTATTGTTCTTCGTCTTCTTTTCCCGTTCATCTAACATTATAAGAATACCATATATTTGAACATCTACGCACGAAAATATTCAATACGGATGAGACATTGATTTTTCACTTCCCGGTGCTTTTTATTGCTGAAAATGCACCCGACATGATTCCAACAATTAAAGAACTTTTGAATATTGCCTATGGTTGAATGTGAAGGGAGCTCTAAAAGCTCAAAGCGCGAAAAATTTTCCGATTACTGTATCCCGATTATTCCTGAGACAACCTTATATTCATCTTCCGTCAAGATTCGAACGAAATATCAGTGAAATCGAGGAAGAAGATTGAATGAACACACAGTAGACGTTTTACGTATTTGTTGAATAAATTTAAACATGAAATTATAATATTAACTGCAAAGTTATTTTTTCTTTGATCTTACACGTTGAATAGACTGATCGATTTTGATCACACTTTGATGAGTCAATGACAAAGTTTTACGAAAGATATCCGATGCTTCATATAAATACTGAAGTGATGTTTCAAAATCACCTTTCGCAGCATATACCAGACCAATATTCTCTAATGACACTGCAATATTTGGATGATGAGGAGGTAGTGCTTTTCTCACGATTTGCAAATCGATATTGTAATGTTTGAGTGCTTCGTCGAAATTGCCAAGACCTTGATAGACAGTACCAATATTATTATGTAGAACACCTATATCTGAATGATCAGCTGGTAGATATTTTTCGCAAATAGATAAAGCTTTTTGATGAAAATAGAGAGCTTTCTCGTAATTTTTATCCTGATGACAAACAGTACCAATATTAGTCAAACACATTGCAATATTTGGATGATTTTTACCATAATGTTTCACTCCGATTTCCAATGCTTTCTCATAACATTTTAATGCCAAAGTATATTCACCTCGTTTACGATAAATACTTGAAATACAATTCAAAAGACTGTATACAGCCGAAACAGGTGTTTTTTCTTTTTCCATTTCCATTTTCAATGCTTTCTGATACCATCTCAGACTAACATCACATTCTCCTCGTTTATCTGCAATATTGCCGAAGACTTGATAGCAGTTTGTAATATGTTGATGATTCGCTGACAATGAATCCAAATACAGCTGAGCATATTTTTCAGCATGATCAAGTCGTCCCATTTGATACAAAGTATTACTGAAACTAAGCAGATTTGTTTCGTCTGAGCCGAGTTCTTGTTTCAAATACTGAAGAAGTGTTTGTAATTTATTGTCATTTTCTGAACATAATGTCATTTGAATAATCCAAACACCATCTGTATTTTGTCTGATATCACTCAGTCGAAAGATTGAACCAGCCATGAATAGAACTTCCTTTTCTTTTGGATAAAAACTGAGCTCTGTGATATCAGCAAACGGTTTGATGTTATCTAAATTTGGATTCGAAGTGATTTCGAAGAAGACTTCTTCGATATCATCTTGAACTGTTTCGAATTGCCAAAATCGTCGAGCTTCATTGCGATTGATACTCGTTGAAAAAAACGAATTCATTGAAATAAATTCGCCAACAGATTTCCTCAACGTGTCAATTTCTTCTCTCAACATTCGTTGAGCTCGATAGCTCGACATGACCGATGAACATTTGTGTTGTTCTAATGCATTTCGCAGATCTCGAATGAAAAAACGAAATAAATACAAAAGATCGATGTTTTGCACTCGAAGTGCTTTGTTTAATAGTCGATAGAGAAATGAATCTCTCGTATACCACCATAATGATCTGTCTAATGTGTAATCACGTTCAAATTCTTTGACAATTTCGAGTTGATCCGGATTATCTTTGTATTCTTCTTTGCAGAAATCAGCTAATTCTTGTTTTTCATTCGATGTTGGTTTCATACGAATGAGACATTCGATTAACAGTTGAGAATGTATAAATTGACCATTGAGACCTGTCGATGATTGCTCGTCGAGTTCAGTTTTTGCTTTAAAAACACTGATGGGTAATGCTTCATTGCTGTTGAATTGTTCAGGATGTTCCGTATGATCACTTTGAATCTGTTTTATCAATTGATTCAATCGATTATGTACACTTTTAACCTAAAATCGAACGTTGATTCTCGAAAAATTGCAATATGAATGAGACACACTTACTTTCGGCAATTTCAAAGCCCATTCTTCATTCGCTGCTTTGTCCATACAATAGACATAAATTGAAATAACTTGTCGAATTGAGCTCATTTTCGGCACGACAATTCGACCTAATCGTCCGCTTACTATTAAAACGACACGATCATCTTTAGGAAGTGAATCGAAAAATTCGAAACATTGTTTTTCCTCTTCGAACGCTAATAAATGATTAATTGTTGCTCGAAGTTTCTTTTGTGCATCGATATTTTCTTTTGAACTGTTCACAGCTGCATCGAGCCAGACCAAACAATAGGTTTCAAGATTCTCATTTTTGTTGTTTGCAGTTACAAGAGCTGTCGCCATTCGATAAGAAATCTTTACCAAAAATAAAATCTTTTAACAACACTTGCTTTCTTCCGTTTTTTTTTGTTCTTCGAAAGTAGGAAAAAAAGGCAATTGAAAACCACGTTTTTTTTCTCTTTCAACTCTTCGAACACATTGGCAATGTTTTCACTTGAATTCTATTCGATCGTTTAGTATATGTTATAAAACAAAAACGATAGAAACAAGCAGAAGATAAGCATGTATGTGTGGCGTCAAGGTAAAATAGCAGAGTTATTTTATAATTATTTGTCTGCTACTTCCCATTGACACAAGGATACGATCTGTTTGACGATTTTCTTTATGTCACTAAAATCGTGTCAAAAGACCAACACGTGTGACCTCGGCACGACACCAAGATTGATGTTATCATAGAATCTACGCGTAGATTTGTTATGAAATCAACAGAGACTGTTCATATATTTTGAGATAGATAACAAAATCAACTGAAGAAGAACCAAACGAAAAAACGACACAGTGTAAACGTATAAATAACTCCTGAAAAGAAAAAACAAAATCACTACAATTGTGCAAAACAAAAATCTATTCTAGTTCGAACGACAACAACAATAATACACATTCAAGAAAATAAAAAGAAAAAGGAAAACTCGATAGAATACTTCAAAGAAAAACAACGAACGATTAATGGATAATATGATATTAGAGGACAAATAAACAAGCAAACAAATTCTTTTGCTAAAGCTATTGTTTGTCTATTAGTAAATAACGAAGGAATGTTGATGGGTATTAAGTAGTTCTATTGGCGTTTCTTTTTTTTTCAAAGAGAATCGATTGTGTCCCTGAGTCGGTTAAATAACATGAATATCTCAACGAACATATGCACGTCATTCATCCATAATCGTTTCCATACTAAACAAGGTCATTAATGTATATCGTAGTTCTTCATCATTTCTTTCCCATCAGTTCATTCCATTTATATAAACAATTCTGTTCATCAGTGATGCCATTACGTAAAGCGAAAAAAGAAGAAGAAAAAAAAAGGGAGACAGACAGAAGCTGCAGCAGTTCAATCACCGGTTGAGATTATTAACATCGAAAGACAATTAAACATTGGTTGCAGTGGCTGGTACACGTA
>ERZ781399.3054-NODE-3054-length-13096-cov-4.300590_pt1 | contig 13096 bp, 6 predicted proteins | sample MGYA00511014_ERZ781399 | MGnify/ENA primary metagenome ERZ781399 (study PRJEB29847, sample SAMN06458254) | wastewater metagenome | isolation source: Wastewater bioreactor | place: South Africa: Cape Town | study: EMG produced TPA metagenomics assembly of the...
ATTTTTGTAAATGTTGTTGCTGTTCGATTAGAAAGAATCGCTTGATTTTATCATTTGTCATAAGAGAATCATAAAAATGTAATCGATCTTCTTGATTATCGAAAGAACTGATCTCCAAGAAGAAATCGAAAATATTCTTTTGAACTTCATTCGAAAGATTTTCATTGTAAATCGAATGATCATCAACTAATGGAAGATTTTCTTGGATTTCTACTAGAGATATAAGATTTTCCTTTGCTAAACCTTTTAATATATCTAAATAACGTTTAAATATTGGTTCATATCTTGTTAATTTTAATTTTTTAAATAACATTTCAATTGTATTTCGATCATAAACATTGGTAAATTTATCTAAATAAAATATCTTCATTGACAATTTGGCGTTATACCATTGCAACATTTCAAGAAATTCTGTTGTTAATGTTTGAAACATAGAACAACTATAGATGATTTCACTGGAATAGTCAAGATGAGACTTTCGAAAACAAGAATAGAATTCGATTTGTAATTTCTTGTCAATATTGAAATGTTGTTGTATAGTATTCATAAATAGAGTTGAAATTTCTTGATTTGTTTTGTAGAGAATTTTATAATAAACATATGATTGATGACAATTAAGACTTGAACGATTTTCATTGAAAAGACATTGATAAAAATCTTCCATAAATCTTTTCCTCATTTGTGAATTGATTAAAATTGAATCAATTAATTCTTCATTGGGATATGTAAAATCGACTGATTGATAGAACATTCGTTGTATAATTGATTCATATAGAATTTCGTTTGTCAAATTCCATCGATCTTCGAAATAGTTTAAAATATCTTTAAACAACATATATCGATCATATAGAAAACATATACAGAAATATGCACGAATCGATATTATTCTTGGAAAGCGTTCGTCACAAATCTCTTTCAATGTTTTTACGACATTTACTTGAATTTTCTTCTTAATTTTCATTGTTTTCAATATATAATTTCCATAAGCTAATAAACAATTAGCTAAAATCTCTTCGCGATAATCTTTCCATGATAAAATCACATTTTCTAAATTAGTAATGAAATCAAATTTCTTATAATAATATAGATTGTTTTCTTCGTATTGACAGACAAATGTTGATTCGAAAGCAAATGCAATTGACTTTTGAATTTGTTGACATTGATGATTATGTAACAATTGAAATATGTCTTTGTATAATTTCAATGATGATTGATCGTTGGTATTAAATATTTTCAATTTTTGAATAAGCCAATGAGCAAGAATTGAAATAAATTCAATATTTTTATTTTCAATTATTTGATTATGAAAATATTCTTGAATAAAGGATTGAAATTTGCTTGAATAATCGTTAATTAAAAGTAAAAAAGATCGATGAAGACCAGCGAAATGTTTTTCAACTCGTTGTTTTTCCAAATTCAAAATCCATTCAAATAGATTTTTATCAACAATTCGAATAGATAGTTTCGATGATAAATAAAGATTTTCTTGAATTTCAATTAAAATTATTTTGAAAATATTCAAATTCATTGATTGACAACTGAGTAAACAATCAATTTTGTTAGTTAAATAAGTTAAATTCGATGTGACAAATAACGGTTTGATTATGTCGATCAAATTCGGAATTTCTTCTCCATGAATAAATAATTCTAAAGCAGCATATTCAGCAAAGAAATGAAGATCGAAATCTGTTCGACATGGAAGCCAATCTCGAAGAAATGAATAAACATCAGATCGAATAAATAAACATCGAGACAGATATTCGATTGCATCGGATAGAAATTGTTGATTTCGATTATGAAATTGATTTGTAATCGATTGAACTATGTGAACAGTTAACACATTACAATTTTTATCAAAGATTTCTGTTGGTTTTGAAGTGATTTGTAAATATTGAACATCGAATGTCAATTCAATTAAATAGAAAAATGAAAGAAGAGAATTTAATTGTGGATCAAATGAAGTTGTTTCGTGAAAATAATTTGCAAAGATTGTTGAATTAAAATGAACTAGTTTCGATAAATTATTTGTTCGTTGAGTAAATCCGTTTAAATGTGACGAAAGTTCAACATTATTCAATTGTTGTAAAGCAAGAAACGCTATTTGTTGATCATTTTCCATATTGTCATTTAATTTCTCTCCAATTCGATTTGAGATTTGTTCGAATAAATGATCAAATAATTTCAATGATGTTTGACATTGAATAAACAATAGTGTTGATATTAATAATGAACTATTGGATAATTGATTTTGAAGCTCAAGAACAAGTTCAGATCGTAATTGATCTTGTCGATTGAAATGAAAGATCCACGGTTGTTTCATATTTAAAAGAATATTTAAACAAATGATTTTCAAAACTGGATCTTGGATTTTATTTCGAATTGAATAGATTTCTCGACTAGAAACTGAAGATAAAAATAAATGATTATTTCGATGTTTACATTTATGAACACGACATTGAAATTGAAATAATCGAGCAAGACTAATCGACGAAGTAAATAATTGTAAATCTCGATCAGAATTTGATTTGTCATTTTCAATATTCAAAACACGTTGCCGTTCAATATCAATAAGTTTTCTCAAAGATTTCTTCGAAATATAATTCGTTTTCCAATCATCAATAAACCATTTTTCTTTGTAATAGTTATCATAGAAAACCATAAGGCCATAATTTTCTAAATGATATTGAAATAACAAGGGTTTTAACATAGGTAAAATGCGATGAATCAGAGGATCTCGATTGTATTCAATATCTAATTGAATTAAACATTCAACTAATAAGACAGTTAATGGTAAACATTCATTGGAATTTCTTGGACAGAGAATTGATGTGCGATAATATAATGGTTGAACAGATTTTTTTAGAAAAATTAATAAGAACAACGGATTTTCTTGAGAAATTCGAAAGTCAATTGAATTATCTTCATATGGAAAGTAATAATAATCAGTATTTAAATTTGAAATCGTAACAAATTGCTCAATATCTAAGAAATGAAATTTGTGTAAAGCATTTGCACATGCTATAGAAAATTGTTTCGATTCGAAATCAGATCGATTTATTTGTTGAAGAAATTGTTCAACTAAATTTTGAACTTTCGACGAAATACAAGAGAATGCATCTACTAAATATTCCTGTTCATGACAATCATAAACAAGATAATACCAGATTTGTTGAAATCGTTCAAGTACTAATGGCAATGCTGCATAATGCGCATATTTAACATAAATCGATGAATGAGATAAACTTCGTAAACAAATCAATGCAATAAATGTATCAACGATTTCAGTTGACGTATTCGTTGGACAGCATTCATCAACGATAGTTTCATAATGATTTATCAGAAGATTTAATTTATCGAAATGAGATTGATCTTTATTTTGAAAATAGAATTCAATCATCGGAAGTACAATTGATGATTCACAGTGCATCCATCTCGGAAGAAACAGAAACATTGGAGTACCATGAACTGCAGTTTGATAGCCACCACATACGCTCATAATTACGCTAAATATCAATGGATGAATATCATATCCCAAATTGTCAGCCTGTAAATATAATGATAAATCTTTATTCACAATTTGGAAGGGATCATTTAAGATCAATATTGACTTTCGTAGAACTTTAGCAATAGAAAATTCAACGAAGACATTCTTCATTGTTTTATTTAATAACATTAATTGGTATTGAAAACTAGATCGTCTTTTCAACGTTGGAAAACATTGGCAAAAATGTTGAACCGATTTTTCATCGATTAATCTCAACTCGATCCATTCCATAATGATTTCATCGGATAATTTCGAAAACATTTTAGATAAAAATGTGAAACATACAATAGAACATTGATGTTCAAATAAATTATCAAGAATTAGAAAAACAAACGATTTTAACGAGGGATTTTGCCATGAAATATAATTCTCAAATAAATATAAGATTCCAAATGGCATTGATTTGTTATTTGTTGATTTGATAAGTAAGAGAATATATTCTCTGTAATCATCCGATGATCGATTCAGTTGAATCCAATCATTGATTAACGAGAATGTTTGACGAAAACAGGGCTTATCAATAATTGAAAGAATATGTTTCACTATTTGTTCAATTGTTGAATGTTGAATAACTGACAAAGCAACGACATAATCTCGAAATGAATATGAAAAACCGAACACATCTAAACCTTTGCCAACGAACATAATTGTACTCGAGACTAACAACGAAAGAATTTCTTTGGATGATTGACGTAATTGATTGTTATTCATTGAAAAACCTCGTTGTCGTAAAGTTAAACAACATAATTGTTCGGCATCGTAAGCATCGATAAGATTCGACGAGGAATTTAAACTAAGATAAACAGATAAATTTATTTGAAAATCAATGAGAAGATTTTCTGAATATTTCGATTGAGTTTTTGTCCAAGATTTGGATAGAGCTCGTACAGCATAGTCATACAGATTGACACGAGATTCAGAAAAAAACATTGTCGGAGAGAATGTAGCAAAAGTGCAGATTGAAGATAATAACAAAGGATTTGACAGTAACGATTTCGAATCTTGAAATAGCTCGACTGATTTACTTAGATTTGCTGCAATCGAATCGAAAAAATCCTCGATATTTTCATTGATTTGATCGTATTCTTTGATCAAAGTATCTTTGACTGAATTCATCCATGTGTCAATGAATTTCACTATTTGCGATGGATTCATTAGTGAGATTTGATAATATTTTATAAATGGACCGGTGATTGAACAGAATTGATAACCAACAAATCGACTTGTTAGAATAATTTGATTTCCACCGAATTTATTTGATGGAGAAACTTCATTGAGTTTCGTAGTAAAAGGATCAAATTGCTGATGAAATAATGGTTGATCAAAAGGAGATACACATTCAGGAGAACGTACATATTCATCAAGAAAATTTGTTAAAAGATCTAAAATTTGTTTTCTTTGTTCGTATTGAAGTGTTTCATCGAGCCCATCGAAAAGAATTAAAGTATGACCATGACGAACTAATTCTCTTAAGATATTAGCCTCATTTTCATGACAATAACGCTGAGAAAAGCATGTATGTTCGCCAATATAATCGAGTATTGTTTTTTGTGTTTGAGGGTGAGTTAATAACCATTGACAAAATTCATCGATTCGAATCATTATTGGAATACGAACATGTTCGTTGGAATAGAGAAGTTTTTTAGCCAATGAACTTGTTATCCATCGAAGAAGAGTTGTTTTAGCATTTCCTGGATGAGCAAAGATAACAATCCATCGATCGACTTCTAAAATCTCTTCGATCGATTTCGATTCCGATTCACAGAATATTTGATTTGTTTCGCGTGATGGTACAAATTTGTTGATACTTCCATCGGGATTTCTCTCCGCAACAGAATTCATATCAGGTAAATGATTCAACAATTGTTCATTACAATTGAAATCAATTCGAATCGATTGAAGTTTATTGACCGATGTATTCGAAAGGAAATGATCGTGATTTTCAATCGACATTTCAATTTCAACTTTCGAATGAAATGATAAACAAGTTTCAAGATAATTTGGAAGAAAATCTTCACGTCCGTTTAAACATTCATTTAAACTTTTTCTTCTGCCAATTTGATTTTCATATTTTTCTAATTTCTCTTCGTATTGAATTCGTTCTAACAATTTTCTTGTGTGTTCTGGTGGATGATCAACACCAGCGTCTGTGTACATTATTGAATATATGTCATCTGACCATTCGTCCCATATTTCAAATGGAATTAACTCATTAGCGTTCAAATATCGATTTAAATGACGAACAAATAATCGAATCCAATCAGCATTGAATTCATCTGAAGAATTGAGAATCTCTTCTAAGTTCGAAGGAACATCGTTCAATGTATCGGTATCATCTTCATCAAAATATTTCGATGATATTAATCTATCAACTGATGCTTTTAGACGTTCGATTATATCACTCATAAGTTAGAAGTAGCCAAACTTATTGTTTTTACTTACTCATAATAAATGGGTTTAGGTAATAATAAAACCACGAACGCCGAATGAATACGCTGATTGGTTCTTTTTTCCTATGTAGTTCGACTATAGAAACTTCATCAGATAGCGCTAATGGTACATTTCGTTTTCGGCAAAGAAATTTTCACCGAAAGGTGATTAAACTAATTGATTATTAAATTACAAAGCTGTGCAGTTTATTTTAATCGGTCATTTTACTCGGCGAAAACGGACTAATTCTTCAAATGAAATTCTCTTAATGGTTGTCGAACTCTTTGCACTGAACTTATTATTTTGTTTTTCTTTCTTTCGCAACCATTCAAATTTATTTGTTCGATTTTATATTTTTAAGGATCAATAAATAAAAATGATTAATTCACTTATCTGCGTAAATGTCTGATTTGAAATGTTCGAATAAATGGTTTCTTTGTTTGATTTTCGATATCTCGATCAGAATGAACACGGGCAGTTGAACTACAATTTTTTTAAAAAAATCGTTTAAATGTTATCTCTAACGAACCACTTACCGACATAACCAATAGCAGCAATAACAACATGAACATATCACAATTAGACCAAAGATTGAAGAAAATATACTAATTAATATTGGACTAATATCAATATCTGTTAAGTCGAATAAAACAAATATAGCTAGATCAATCATTTTACTTCGATATTTCCTTACCATTCGATGAAGATTTTACATTTGTTGTTCTATAAAAATATAAACTTATTTTACTTTTATTTATCATTCAAGTTAATAAGTTACGTTAACATTGGCGTTGTACTCATTGAAGTTAAAGTTGAAGCAATAGTCGAAGTTTGCGTCGTTACACTGGATGTTGTTGTAGTACGACTCGTGGTGGTGGTCGATGATGTCGTTGTTCTACTCGTAGTGGTAGTTGATGTTGTCGTTGTCATACAAGTAGATGATGACGTTATTACAGTGAATGTTAAACAATATGTTGCAGATTGAATTATTTCACTTTAACAAAAAAAAACAAAGTTCCATATGAAAAACAATCGGTTTCATTTACCTCGTGAAAGCCATTACACATAATTGTTGAGATCCTATTTGACTTGCTGTTGGTGTCCATGTAAATATATTATAAGATATTGATGCATTTGTTGTTGATTCAATCGTATCACTTGAATTCATTCCAATAATGCCAGAAGATACTATTATACTATCAATATCTGATACATTTGGATCACATCGAGTCATTGCTGATATATTAAAACTGATCGATACACCAACTTGAACTTCCATACAACGTGGAAGAGGTAAGATTACAGGTGCTAATCCACATGTTGGTACATCCATAACATAGATTAATAATTGAACGGGAACAGAACTTAGTGGAGTCATACTTGAACTATCAATGAAATCTTCGACCTATTTCAACAAATTAAATTTATCTTGTTGTTAGTTGAAAGTGAGTCGATACGAACTTGAATAGCAACTGCATACCATGTATCTGGAATGAGACCAGTAAATATAATAGTGCAACCTGATAGAACAGTACCAGTAGGTACTGAAGATGGATAGCATATTCCACCACATTCGTCAATTGATTGACGAATTGGATATGATGAAGTTGATTTGATTGTACCCGGAGTTTCAAATGTGGTTGTTCCAACTGGACACTCATCTACACCTTTCGTTGTCGCACATTTAGATCCATAGCATACTCTTCCACTACATCCAGAACATGTACAAAAACAATCTTTCTTACATTTAGTTGTACAATTGTTACATGGATCGTTTTTATGGCTGCTTCTTCTCTGTCGATTGTGACTGAATTCTTTTTCAAACATAAAATTTTCATCTGCTTTCGTTTGATAGAAATTAAACTTTGATTCTTCATCATATGATCTCCGTCGACGATATCCAGCTGTATATGTTGACCATCGACATCGAACATCATCGCCTGAATTCACATCCGAAACAGGAATCGTGATATTTACTGTTTTATTAACAATGGCATATTGTGGTGAAACAACACTTGCTGTTGGTGGAGTATTTATAATTCCATCTGGTCGTAATCGAAGATCAAGCAGCGTAGTTATTGACCATTGTAAACCACTCTTTGCTGGATAATTTATTGGTACCCATGAAGAGCCAACATGTGATAGATAAAAATGTGCACCTGCAGTAAGATTAACATTAACAGATCGTTGACTTGTCATAAGGCCTAATGATGCACTAGTAGATTGACAATCTGTAAGAGTACTGATTTCTTTGGATGAATAACCACCATCAGTTGCACAATCTGCCATACAAATGAGAGTTCTATTTTCACCACTTCGACCGGAAGTTGATATCGGAACATCGGTGGAACATTTAATGGTTGGATAAGTCCATGAATAAGTTTGAATAATATTGATTGATATTACATTGTTACTGTAAGTAGTAACTGGTTCCCATCGTATAGTTCCACCATTGAAATGCATGCCATGGCTGATATAACAGTAGAAAAATAAAAAGAATACAATGGCAATCATCGATTATTTTACGAAAAAAAATGAAATGTAAGAAAACATTTGCGTTTTTAAGGGTGGTTACATTTGTTTTTGTAGATTAGGTGGAAGACATAAAATGATCTTTGTTGATTAATTAAAATTCCATTTAAAGTTTTATTTGTTTATTCAAGTAAAAATGTTCTCGCCAAAAATATCAGAACAAATAACACATTTATGTATAGTGTTTGTCAATCGATTAATGTCGTGTATGATTAACTATTGCAATTGTAAATGGAGCAGATTGGCACGTTTTGTTAAATAATTGTCGAACATAATTGACTAATGGTTCATTGATAATAAATTGAATAATTGAGCCAAAAGTAATGCATATAAAAATGGTGGCAAACAAATGATTATACCGATGGTCCAGGTCAAGAGAAGACGTTTTTTTACTTTAAGTACAAAAAAAACAGAACGATTGATTTGATTGATTAGTGAAAGAAAATATAGTCGTATAGTCATTATTACATGCACTTTTTTGATAGTTTATAACGTCATACAATGTAATCAGATAAATGCAAAAAATATTGTGGTATATATATACAGGTGTCTCTTTATCAATGTATTTACGAATAAAATGTCGATTTTAACAATATTCTTGTTGATTCTTCCATTAATTGATTTAACAACAAGTCAAATTCCGAATCCAATTCGATATCGTCTGAATGTAGGAGATCGTGCTCGTTATGCTGTCGATAAATATCGTTGGAGATTAAGTTCGAAGATATATGCAGCCGATGAAGATCCAACATCAGTTGCTAAAACCCAGGAAATTTACATTCCACGTGAAGGTCGAACCTATTCATTCAAACTTGGCACTTCAAATCCATGCATTGTAAATCGAGGTGCATTTCTTGACTATATTGATTATTGGGGTGGTGTTATCAAGAGTTGGGGTGGTGAAAATCGAACCTATGACAAAATCATCAAGGATCCCGATTGTAATGGAGCTTGTTTAACTTGGTTTCAAGAAAAGAATGAAACTGCTTATACGCATAGCAATTATCAATATCGATTGTATGTTCGTAAAGCAGATTCAACTCCAATTAAGACTGTTACCAAACAATATGATCTGACTACAGGAGATTTAATTTCAACTACAATCACTCGATATACATTATGGGATTTAAGTGAAATACCAGATTCGGAATATGAATTCCCAGCTGATCCCCAAAAAACATGTTATTATGCATAAGACGCTCCTCTTTTTTTGGTCTCCTATAGTACTCAAATAAACTATTTGAGATTTTAATTGAAAAGATAAAAAAAGAACGAAATCTTAGTCAATTAGGATAGGTTTTACAAATGTCAATTGATCAACTTCAGATTGACTTGATTTAGCCATTCGTACTATCGCATTGATAGTTTCATTTGTTGATCGATATATTGTATATAACGAAACAATAACTGTTCCTTGATCATCGACGAAAACATCCGATACTTGTGCAGTTCCTATGCCAAAACGATTTCCATAATCAATGTACGTGGCTTTTGACATATCACATTCAATATCTTGACAGATTATAAACATGCTTGTTGGCTTTTTTGTTGAATCTATATAGGTTCTCAAATGAAAGATGGGTAAATCAGTGATTGGATTGATCACTCCTTGAGCTTGTACAACGGAAAATCTTGTGACATCGGGAACGGAAAGTTGATATTCAATATTTTTCGTACAATTTGGATCAAGACAACGAATATAAGTAATAGCTAGAAAAATACAAGAATAAAATTGAGAATTTTTGAGGGTATGCTGGTATTGTTACCAGATTGTGCTGATTGTCCTGTAGTTGTGATTGTAAAACGAAATTGTGAATCCACAGTTAAATAAACAAAATAGACGAAGATGTGATTAACTTTGAATTGATTCACTAATGTTTCATTACATGTCGCAGTTAAACAATGAATCAAATTGAGTTCTTCACCGCACATTGTAAGCCATGATGTGAAGCCAAATTGATTGATTGCTACATCGACACTAGTTGCTTCACAATCAGCCTTACCGGTTAGATTGAATGGTAGTGATTGTGATGAACGTTGTAATTGACATAGTGAATCTTGACAAGTTTGAACTGTATAACCTGTCACGTGATTATCACGTGATGCATATCGTGCTTGTGGAATTAACATGCTCGGTAATCCATGTGACTTTGTAAATGTTAATCGAAGACCACCTTCACCGAAACCGTAACTATCGGCTGCATTCATAATACGAGGTTGTGAACATTTCAAATCGGCAGCATCACAAATAACTAACTCAACATTATGATTGGGTGTGGCGTGACCGAGAGAAAAAAAGAATTGTGTATTATTAACTTGAGGAGATAGTTGATGAATTCGACGTGGTGAAACACCACCATGAGCTAATTGTGCTTTGCCTAAACCCTCAAGCGATGTCATTGATACTTGTTGACAGTCACGTGTTGTACAAGTATAAACTACTGATGAACCATTAACAAAATATTGAAATACGGATGGACGATAATCATTTGGAGTTAGACTAGCTGCAAAATCAGGATAAAAATCCAGATATCGTGTTACCCAAGCTGTTGCAGAAATGATTTTGTAGTTGTCATCGTTCGATGAACAACTTACAATTGAAATAATTAAGTAAAGACAAAGTAGAACTTTCATCGTGTATTCGTATTTTCAATTGAAATAACAACAAAAAAGTACGATATAACTATACGCATATATTTATAGAAAGAAAATGATTGATTCTTGAGAAATAAAAACAGATGCGTGTAAATTATATATGAGTCATTTATATACGTATGCTTACGTTGCATTTATTTTTCACAAACAGTACAATACAATATAATAATTATAAACAATGGGATACAATTAGAGTAGGGTACATACACTTGATGATTTCTTAGTTTTCTCTAATCTCTGCGGTTCTTCAATAGGAGGAGATAGGACAATTTCTTGAGGTTCATCTGAAACCTGAACTTGCAATGGTCGCATTTCGATGAGACCAAATTTGATTGTTTGTTCTCTGAATGCATTAACTATGGATTCGAGTATATTCTGATCAACATTCTGAAATACTACTGGTTGTTGACTACTGTAGACTATAACGCTATTTTCTGTAATAGTTACACCGTTTCCTTGTCTTAATATGATAAGTGTAGCAATCGACAACCAAAGAGAATGATTTCTATTCAAATAAACTCGAATGAGATCATGAGGAGAAATTGATTCCCAATTGGATGATAAATCTCGTTCTATAAAAGATAAAAATTTCTCAACTGTATCTAATTCCATATTTATCATGACATTAAATGAACTCGACGTTTTTTTCAATGCTCTTCGAGCCGCATCTTGTATCGACAAATCTTTATCATCAATTTGTCGGAGTAAATTTTCTGCAACTTCACTACTATCTGCTTTTGTACCCATTTGACTCAAAGCTTTGAATGCACTTAATCGAACATTTTTCTTTTTATCTTCAATGGCAATCAATAGTTTTCGAATGACGTCAATCGACGCTGCTTTTTGACTCATAGCTCCAAACGCTTCGCACGCACTACATCTAACATAATCATTCTCATCCGTAAGTGCATTCATTAACATATTGATAACTTCAGGTATTGCTGCATGTTCGCCCATTTCACAAACAGTTCGACATACATTTCCTCGAACATTTGCATTGTCACTATCGAACGCAGTGACTAATCTAAGGAGTACATCTTTTGTTGCTGCCTTATCCGCCATTTCACAAAGAGCATAACATGCATTACATCGAATATTCTCATTTTCCGTTGAGAAAACATCCATTAATTTATTAACAATTTCATTTGTCGGTCCTATTTCACCTAATTTACAAAGAGTTCTACATGCATTCTCTCGAACATCTTCAAGTTCGTCGCCTAGCACAGCTACTAACTTTGTAATGACTTGATTCGTTGCTATTTTTGCACCTAACTGACCAAGAGTATGACACGTATTCTGTCTCACTTTCCAACTTTTATCATCCATTGCATTCAATAGTTTCTGAATCGTTCTCTTTGTTGCTGCTTGTTCTCCTAATTTGCCGAGCGTTTGACAAGCACTTGCTCGAACTTGCCAATTCGTATCTTCGACTAAATCAGTCAATTTATTCACTACACTTTCAGTTGCTACACTTTTGCCCATTTTTCCGAAAGCTTGACAGGCATGTTCTCTAACATTCTCATTCGTATCATTAAGCACTTGAATTAAATTGTTAATCACTTCAGTTGTTGCAATTTTTTCACCTATTTCACCTAAAGCATAACATACATTCTGTCGAATATCATCATGTTCATCGGTTAATGCACTCAAAAGTGTACTAATATCATCAACGATGACAACATTTTTTCCTATCTGACAAATCGCTTGACATGCTCTCCATCGAACGATTTTATTTTCATCTCTTTGTAATTCCATTAATCGAGAAAATACTTCATTGACAGCTATTTTCTCACCTATACGACCAAGAACTATACATGCATTTTTTCGAACTTTCCAGTCGTCATGTTGTAGAGCATTTAATAACTTATTGATAAGTTCATTTGTTGGTGCTTTTCGAGCTATTCTACCGAGAGCATCCGATGCATTCTTTCTAAC
>ERZ781399.3055-NODE-3055-length-13094-cov-3.962037_pt1 | contig 13094 bp, 9 predicted proteins | sample MGYA00511014_ERZ781399 | MGnify/ENA primary metagenome ERZ781399 (study PRJEB29847, sample SAMN06458254) | wastewater metagenome | isolation source: Wastewater bioreactor | place: South Africa: Cape Town | study: EMG produced TPA metagenomics assembly of the...
TGTGCTCTTCCGATCTAATTCATTTTCGTCGTTGATGATGAATTCGATTCATCAGTTGATTCTTTCGGCGGTTTTGTCAAAACATCAGCCAGTGATGTTGTGAGAATATTCGAAGCAAATGGATTATATTCTCCTGTTGTCGATGCAGCAACGAGTAGAGAAGTCGAAGAAGAAGGTGGAGGTGGTGGAGAAATCGAAGCAGATGATGATGATGTTGACGATGGTACTAATGGCATACGATAGCCTGGTTGAGATGGTATCAATGGTTTTGGATGATTGTTTGTGTCTATTGATGTTGATTGTTCGATTTTCTGATGAGAATTATTTGGATAATGTTTATTCGAATGTGAATAATGATACGAATTAGGTGGTTTTATATGATTTGATTGATGATTCCATCGATTTGAATTCACCCATGTTGCACCTGTTACTGTCAATGGTTGTGAAGTTTTTCCTATCGACGATGAATTCGTTGTTGTAGTATTTCTCTTCGATTGAATGTTCGAAGAACGAGTATTGTTCGTCGTCGGGAGATCTACTTGAAAATAATCGATTTTCGGTGTATTCTCATCGTCATGATTCGAAGTAACTGTATTTGATCGTGATTTCGATTTGGTTTCATTGATTGAAGGTAGAAGACTCATTAGATCTGTTTGTGAATTCTTTAGCATTGTCTGCACTAGTTGATGTGCATGTTTGATTGCATCAACAGTGCCTTTGATAACAATTGTTTTATCGCCAATAGCTCGTTTATTTTCGATTTCAATCGTGGCACCTGTTGCTTCTCGAAGAACATTCAAATTCGATCCATTTCGTCCGATAATTCTCGAATATTGTTCATGTGGTATGACGATTTTCTTTTGTTTACCAATAACTTCTTGCCAATCATCATCAACAACAATTGTATTTGTCTCTTGTTGTTTCGTTTTCAGAGCGAGATTTTCTTGACGTCGTTCGATTTTCCTCGTCATTGTATTCGTTTTCTTTTTATTATTATTATTATTATTTGATTGTTTCGATTGAAGAATCGAAGATTCAGGCGAAGGAGATTTCGGTTCGATTGGTTTATTATCTGTATTAACCATTTGCAAACGTAGATCATCATCAACGACGAGTGTTGTCGATTGAGAAGATGAAGAAGGAAGTTGTTGAGAAGATACAGGTTCTTCATTTTCATTATGTTCTTCTTCGTCGTCGTCTTCTTCATCTTCTTCGGTTTTCGTTCGTGATTCGTTGACAGTCGTTGATTTTTGTTTGCCTTTCTTTTTTGCTTTTCGTTTTTCACGTTTCTTTGCTGCAGCTACTTTTCGAGTTTCTTCACGAGATTTTTCTAAATCAATCTCTTTCAATAAACTGTTCGCAGCTTTATTAGCTTCAGCTGCTTGCCGTTCTTTGGCCGATATAATTAAATCCATACATATTTGACATTTTTTCAATAGATCTTTGTCTGTAATTGTTGTTATCAATCGTCGACAATCGGCATCCGATGGAAATTGTCGAACTTGTCGAACAAGATACTTCACAACTTTACTATGTCCTTTTCGAAAAGCTGCCATTAAACACGAAACTTTTCGTAGATCGCTCGTATCGGGATCAGCACCACGTGTAATCAATAATTGTACAACTTCTAAATGACCATTATTACATGCGAGCCAAAGTGGCGTCGCACCTTTCTTATTTCGAGCATCAATTGTTGCGTCATAGAGAAGTAATAATTCAACGAATTTATGATGACCTTTATCAGCAGCAATCGTCAAAGCTGAAAATAGGATCGATAAGTATGAAAGTACGTGGTTTTTTGTTGTTTAGTACCTGTATCTTTCGATGTTGGCACGGGTGGTGCATTGACATCAGCACCTCGTTCTAATAGAACCCGGCCAACATCAACATAACCACCTGATGCTGATTCCATCAATGGCGTAAGACCTGTTTTAGCTCGATGTTCGATGTTTGCTTTTCGATCGACGAGTAACGAAACAACTTCAGCACGTCCTTGAAAACATGCTAATGTCAATGCAGTATTTCGATTGGTTTCGATTTGTGCATTGATATCCGAGTTCATGTCTAATAAAAGTTTGACAGCAGCTACATGTCCATTCATAGATGCGAGCATTAACGGCTAAATAAATAAATAGACTTTATTATTGCAAAGAAAGACTCGAATTTTAACATACAGTTATGCCTAATTTACTTCCCGTCCTAAAAAAAGAACAAAAAAATTCATAAATGGAACAAAAAACTAAAGAATCAATACCTCGAATTAACTTCTGCGCCGTAATTTAACAGTAAACGAATGATATTTACATATCCACCAGACGCAGCAAGACTCAATGCTATGAAAAAAAAGTCAAAATCAAATATTTCACAAACGAAAAGACAACGAATTCTACCCGTATAATCCGATACATTTCGATGTTCTCGATTGGCTCCTTTTTTCAAAAGAACTTCAACAACATCTTGTCGTCCACCGCTACACGCCAGCGATAGAGCTGTATCTTTCGTTCGTTCAGATTGTGCTTCAATCATAGCATCATTTTCCAGCAAACGTCCAACGATATTTGCATGTCCAGCCGTTGCTAAACAATTCAATTTCAAAAAAAAAAATAACTGAGAAAACAAACAAACAAACCCGCTAAGATCAACGGAGTAAAACCTTTCTTATCACGATGTTCAATGTTAGCACCTCGATGTAAAAGTAAACAAACAAGTTCTTCATGTCCTCCAGCACATGCTAAAGTCAATGCTGTATCATGATTCGAATCGGTTTCACAATCGATATCAATACGATTTTGAAAACGTCGATGAGTATTCATCTGAGAGAGATTATTGACTAAAGAAGAACGAGAAGATTGTTGATCTTCATTGATTGTTTTCGTTTTTAAACAAGTCACTGTTGGTGTTGGTTCGTGATGAGTTAATTTATTTATTGATGATGTAAATGGTGGCAATGATTTTAATTGTTCACTGAATGATTGATTGGCAACTTTTTTTATTTTCTGTACGAGATCGGGATGATTGGTTTTAAGTTCAAGATTCGATGGATGATTAACTAATTCTCGTAGATGTTCTAGATCTTTTTGTGTATCCGTATTAATACACCTCGAGATTTTCGTTGCATTCGTTTGACAATCATCGTTGACTGTTGTTGTCGGTAAGAATTTGAAATTCTTCATTTGTGTTTCGATTTGTTCGATGCGACGATTACTTTTCAATGTTGTACGATGAAAAGATCGTTTTAATTTTGAATAATGTTGATGATACTGTAATGATGAAATATTCAATTTGTTCGGTAGTGATGATGAATTTGATTGTGTCGAACAAGTCGAAAAGAAGTCGATGGTTTGAGGTGGATTGGGAAGAAATGATTGAGATGTTGATTCAGATACAGATGAAGATGATGATGTTGACGATGAAGAACTAGATGTTGATGAAGATGATGTTGTTCGTTTCTTCTTACCACTAAATGTATTCGAAGAATCTTTTTCAATTGATTGAATTTGAGGAAGAATTAAATCTAAAGAGATTCAATCGATGAGAAAAATAAAAATGAGAAATAGATCATTTCAAACTTGATTGTAAAGGTTGTGATTTTTTATCGGTCGTTTCACAAATTGGTACGGTCTGTGTAACATTTTTCGGATATTCGAGTAGCAATTTTACTATTTCAGTATAACCACCTTTCACTGCTTCGATTAAACAATTCAAACGATCCTTTATAATAAAAAAAAGAAAACAAGGTAAATCAATTTCGATTTATTGGTTTTTTTCTACTTTAAGAAGATGATTTGGATCTGCACCATGTTGAAGTAATAAAGAAGCTATATCGAAATGTCCATTACCACATGCTAACGACAGAACATTTGCATCATTACTATTTGTTGTTCGATTTATATCTGCTCCTTTAGATATTAAATATCGTACTGTACATAAATGACCAGCTCGTACAGCTTTCATTAATGCTGTTCGTCCTTCATTATCAGTTTGATCGATATGTGCACCGGAATGAAGTAAAACTTCGGCTACTTCAGTATGATCACCTTCGCATGCGTAACTCAATGCTAAATCAAAAAAAGAAAACTATCGAATTTAAAATCTTTTCCTTAACCGACCTGTTTCTCCAGCTGATGCTGTTCTATTCACATCAGCATGATTTTCAATAAGATATTGAACTAATTCTAAATGTCCTTCTTGTGCAGCTTCCATCAACGGTGTCGATTGTCCGAGATTGACATTAGCTTCATGTTGAATGAGAATTTTGGCGACATCAAGATATCCTCCTGCACACGCCAATGTTAATGCTGTTTCTTGTTGATCTTCAGTTGTATGATTAACATCAGCGCCTTTCGATACAAGTAGACTAACAAGTTCATCATGTCCTTCTCGACTAGCTTCCATCAACGGTGTATAACCTTCGTCATTAACTTCTTCTAGATTTGCACCACGTTCAATTAATAATTTGACTAATTCAATATGACCACCGCATGCACTCAATGTCAACGGACTTTCGTAACTATCCGGTGGCATATTAACATCAGCACCATGATCGAGAAGTAATCGAGCGACTTGAACATGTCCGTCCATGCAAGCTTCCATCAATGCTGAAAATTTGCAAGATTTTATCTATCGATTTCGAATCATCGGGCAATACCTGTATGCATTTCATCGGTTTTATGATGTTTACTATCTGTCGATTGTGTATTTACACCAGCGCCATGATTAAGTAGAACTTGTGCTACTTCCACATGACCACCACTGGCTGCTTCCATCTAAATCAACAAGAAAAAACTCGATCTTCCACAAAAGTTTCTCTCTTACAAGAGGTGTATGCCCATTTTCATTGGTTTCTTCTACTTTAGCACCATGTTCAAGTAGAAGTCGAACAATATCTGCATAACCCTATCGAAAAATCACGAAACGATTTTATTTGGCACAATTCGAATAGAAAATATCTACTCCTCCAGCTGCATAATGCAATGCCGTATTTCCCGATGTAGATTGCATATTTACACTTGCATTTGATTTTAACAAAAGTTCAACAATTTCATAATGTCCTCCGGTGCATGCTTCCATTAATGGTGTACAATCTTGTTTTGTTCCTCGATCATCGATATCAATATTTGGTATTGTTGTGAGCAACAATCGAACAAGATCTAGATAACCATTTGAACAAGCTAGAGTAAGAACACTGTCACCATCTTCGTTGACATCGCTAATATGTTCTTTTCCATTGGTTGTTTTAAGAAATTTTTCGATTGTTTGAAGATCGTTATTTAAACAAGCACGAAGAAATAGTTCGGAATAATCTTTGGAAATGAATTTCGTTTTGGTTTCTTGTTGATTTGTTGTTGATGACATGGCATGAGCGATTTCATGTAAACCATTGAGATTGAGATTATTCGTTACACTACTTGTTAAGAGTTGAACAACTTGTTTATCACGCTAGAATTCATCTGGTATAGGTGAATTAGTGATTCCCGTTGCTTGAAGTAAAGCAGCAAGTTTTGTTTGAGTATCTCGATCGATTATATTCAAATCCATTGAATCATGATTATTTGATAATAATTGATTCGTTGAATTAGAATTCAATGGTTCATCATCATCATCATCATCTTCGTATTCATCACTTGTGTCAATCTAAAGAAAATAGTTTTTTTGTTGTTCTATGATTTCGTTTAGATCTTGAAGTTTGGAATTTACAATCTCATCATCGTCGTCATCAGTTAACATTCCGTGTTCGTGATAACGTGCTAAACCAACAGATGCAATTGAAATATCAGATAAATCTCTTGTATTCGTTTGATTCGAAGTATTTTTCAGACATAAAGAACCATGATTCATGCTAGAAAAAGATATTCACATGTGTGTGTGTGTTTTTCTGAATGAAACAAATATTCTTTTTCACGAGCAAAAAATAAATAAATAAATCGAACAACTCAGTGAGCAGTTAATCGAAGAAGGTCAGTCGTTTGGTTGGTTCATAACGGAACATTGGGATGGTATGAAAGATGAGATACATACATAAATAGAAAGGAGAAGGGCAGAGAAGAGAGAACGAGCAGAACACCACCATCAACATCAATCCTAACATGACGATGTGATATAATCTGGATGGCTGGTAAAACATACGCATACATCGATTGCAACCATTGACATATTCCTTGATCAATTAAAATAAATTGAAGAGATTTTTTTGAGTTTAAACATAGTTCAGTGAGATTTGTTTTTAATTGAATGATTTTAAACGAGAAATTTTCTCGAGTTTTTCATTGGTTGACTTCGTTGTTTTTCTCTCAAACAGATGCCGCTCGTAGTCGTAGAATTCGATATTGAAAAGAGAGTTTATTATTAAAAGAGACAGATCAATCAATTGCACAATGAGAAAAGTTTGGCAAACAAAAAAAATATGAACATTTCTTTCCATGAGAATCGACATTGAGTTTGACTATTGTCGTAATTTGTTTGATAGAGATGCGCCGATGATGAACCTTCTTGTCGAGGTAGACGAAGTAGTTCCTCTCCTAAAATAAATCAAATCAAATCGAGATTTCAAAGTTTTTTTTTTCCGTCGTACTTGTTCGTCGTCGAACGAGAATCGTCGATTGTTTATCCTGATATCGACATGTGAAATTAGCTGAACTAAAATTGTGCGATACTTTCTTATTCAAAAAAATCGTTAATCGTTGAGAATTGAGAGTGATTGTTTCGAGAAGAAATTGATAGTTAGCAGTAAATAAATCTTCATCGTTGATTAACCATTGAAGTTTAGCAAGATCAATTGATGATTGACATAGAAATGAACAAGTTATGGAAAATGTTCGATTAGATGGCGAAAGAAGGAGAGGTGATGAAGGAGTGACATATGGATTTGCTAGAAACAAAAATAGTGAAATTCATTTTTGAATGCAAATCAAAATTGTTCGATCGTACAATTGACAATGAGTTTAATGGTATGTTGACCATGATGTGTTGATTTACATCGATAATAGCCTTGATCATCGATTAAAATATTATTAATTAATAAACGAGATGTTGAGGGCGATGAAATAAGATTAAATCTTTCAATGGACGCATACTCAGGGAGAAGAATATCTCCGATGGAAATGAATGATAAACGATTCGTCGAAGAATTTGGACGAAACCATGAAATCTAATTCAAATGAGACACATTCACGATTAGTTCTTTCTTGGGAAATAAAAAAAAAAGAATTAGTTCAACGTACGATTTCATTGCTTTTTCTTATTGAATAAATTGGACATGTTAGTTCAACATTGGTACCACATGGCACATTCATAAATGTTGTCGAACAATGAACTAGTTTTAGAGGTTTTTTTTATTAATAAGAATAAGTCTCTATCAAATAATTAACTTACTAAGACATATCGAAAATGAAAATAAAAGATAAGTGATATGGATTGATTTAGATTGAATTCGAAACGACAAGTTGAACATGATTATCACGAACTGTCTGCAGCATTGCGTCTGAAAGTCAATGTAAAGATAAAAATCAAACAAAATGTATGATTAACTTTTTCAAATGAAAAAAGAGGGGAGAACACTGCAGACATCAATTGATGTGTTTTTTATATTCTCTCTTTACTTCTAATGATCAAACAATTAATTGACGTAGAGTGAGATGTGTTTATATGAAATTTGAGTTGATGTAGCTTTTGCCATATGTCAACAAGAGAAAAGAGAAAGAACAACTGTTCAGTCTGTTTCATAGACAAAAGAACAAAGAGTTAACTTTCGAGTTCCTACAAGCACTTGAATGGTTTATTACATAAAGAAAAAGAAAACGAGAGAATAGACGCAATAGCTCATGCAGACAATAGATTCTTGAATAAGTCAGACTGAACGAATGACTAGAGAAAGAAAGACAGAAAGACAGATAGAGAGAGAGAGAAATGGAATAAATTATTTCTTTCTTTTTTTTACTATTGAACTTCCAACAATGACAAACACTAAGAATCTTGAATTAGATCGATATAAATGATGATGAATGACACACGAGAATCACATCATTTTCATCATCGTCAATAAGGCTTAACAATCAAACGAGATTTGCCTTTCGACTGATGTTGCACGTGCTCATCTCAAACTACACTAGCCAAAATTCCCTAACGGCACATATGATGCAACGTTAACATACATACATACATACATCAGTAAAACAAAAAGACACGAACAATCATCACTCATACAAATGGACTTTTGTTTCTTGTCTATATATTAGATGTATTCGATTTCTGTTCATCATATTCAATTTATCAAGAAAAAGGATTTCTATTGAAATCAATTAAGATGACAATTGATTTCATATTGCTTGTCACGGTAGATCTAAAAAATAAGTTATACTCACATAAAACAAAAAACGTCGTGAAAGATAAAAATCAAGTTAATCTTTGAAAGACTGTTCAATTGATGTTGATGATAAGAAACCAAAATGTCAAAGTTTTTTAAATGGATTGACTATGTGTATAGTAGCGTGCTAGCTTTAGCAATTCACCCGCCGGAAAAATCTTTGTAAATTCGAGTTGAGATGAGTTATGAACTAGAGTTGATGAGCATTCCTTCAATTCTCGATTAACTATCAAAAGAGACATACAACAAGCGAGAAAGAAAGACAGAGAGAGATTGAGGGAGAAGAGAGAAAAAGAGAAAGAGAAAGAAAACGAGAACAATGTCTCTCCTATTGTTCAAACTCTACAATTAAGGTAATTCACTCGTTGTTAACTTCACATTTTTTTTTAATTCGACAACCTCCAAACATGATCATGTTCACTTGAATGAACAAAAAGTCTTTTAACGAAAGAGAGGAAATCAAGACACTTCCGTGTCATATATTATTTCAAATATATCAAAAGAATGAAAGAAAAGAGAGCACATACATATAATAAACTCGATTGCCCAACAAGTTTTTTTTTTTTTAATGTTGTGTTCTGTTTGAGTCGAAAACTACGGGAATCAGTTTACTTTTTTCTTTCTTTCTTTCTTTCTGTTTTCTCTTACAATCAACAACATCACCTGAGAGACGCAAAGTGTGAGAGTTCTGTTTGTTCAATCGATCGCAGAAAGAAAATCGAATGACGTTACAATTGAATCAAAGAATTCTAAACGAACCACTTGCATCCAATGCTGAATGGGTTCACGAAAGTTCGGCACAAGTATGTGTGCTCATCATAAATCATTTTCTTTTTCTATTTTGAGATTGTATATGATTGATAATCTGATTCTCAATGGGAGGTGTCACTGATCATGACGATCGATGAGCTACTACCTAAACACAAACGCCTGCCCGCCTCTCGACTTCTAACATAATATTCAGGTCACGACATGATGCCTATTATCATAAGCTTACCTTTCTCTATGATGTAACTTATTACTATTACCCAGATGTATGTCTATGTCTATCCTTAGGCTTGACATGAATTGTGTGAGTGAGAGAGAGAAGAAAATTTGCTAATCATGATATGAGTTTTCTTTTTTAAAACGATTGAACAAGTGATCAAAAGATTTCTTATCAATACTCGGGCTGCTTTTTTCGTTTCATTGATCTAATGAAATTAGATACCGTTCACCTTTGTCTTCTTTCACATGACATGTCATGTATCAATCTCATGTAATTCTAGGTTGAAATTAAATTATATCATGGACATACGGGAGCGATTAATTCTTGTCAATTGATTGAAAATAAGAATTGGCTTATTACAGGATCGAATGACAATACAGCTCGTGTTTGGGATTTCAAAACAGGCAAACAAATACAATTGTATAAGCTCAATCATGATATGGCATCTGTACCATCAGTTCGAATCAATCACGATGCAACTCGGCAGGGATAATTCAATTGTATGAAACATTAGCATTCTTTATCTTTGACTGTCTAGTTTATATTCATGTAGTTGGGATAAGACAGTTCGATGTTTTGACATTGAAACAGGCCAAGAAATAGTAATTTCATTTGCGAGAAAAAAAAATCAATTCTTTTCTTTTGTTTTAATAGTGGAAAGGTGTTCATGAACATATTGTAACTAATTGTCATATATCTCACGATGGAAAATCTTTATGTTCAAGTACAGATTTAGATAGTAGTTTAACAATATGGGATGCCAATAGTGGTGTTATTAATGCACATATTCCTCATGTTCATGAATCGACAATAACAAGTTGTCAATTTAACATGGCTGATGATCGAATAATCACAACGTCGACAGATAAAACAACGAAATTTTTCGATTTAGTTTCTCAACGTTCGACAATGACATTGAAGTATTGGAGAATTCAAAAAAAAGACTCTAACTTAATCAACTAATTTCTCTTGTGTCTAATTGAATTTAGAGGTCACGAAGGAGCAGTCACCAGTTGTGCATTCAATAGTTTCGAACGTTTATATGCAACATCTTCATGGGATAAAACAGTACGTCTATATGATGCTACAACTGGCAGTTTTAGGTGAGCAAAAAGAAAAAGAAATTAGCTCTTGCCATTCATTGGAACACAGTGGGTGTTCAAATTAATGAGAAAGACGTTTCTTTCTTCATCGACTCCTCCTTCTTTTTCTTTTTCTGTTCATTATCCTGCTGAGCATGTCAACTGTTCAATTGATATGTATATTTATTCTTTTCTTTCGTAGACGTGAAGGTCCTTTAATGTTACCAAAATTACATGAAGGTTCAATCGCTGCATGTCATATGTCCGGTGATGCTACATTACTTGTCACCGGCGGTTATGATCTTCGTATTGTATTATGGGATTTAGAAAATATGACACATAAATTAGTTCTACGTGTACGATGAACATTCTTTGTCGTGGAATTTTTTAATCTGACTTTTCTTCGTAGGGACATCGAGATTGGATTAATGATGTGTGTTTGACAAGTGATAATAAATGGATTATATCGGTTTCGAATGTAAATTAATTCGAAAGAGAAATGTTCGTTTTTTTTGTTTTTATTCGAAATCAAATTTTAGGATTGTGATATTCGTTTATGGCATGTAGAAAATTGTGATAACATTAAACAAGTTGTCGAACAAAGTAAAACTTTAAAAAATGCGAAAATTGTCAGCGTATGTATTCGATAGATTCGTTTTTTTGAGATAAAAATTTGTTTTTTTTTTAAATATTTTCAAAGTGTTCGCGATGTGGCAAAAGTTTTTCATCGAATAAATTGAAACGTGACAAAAGCGATTTATCTTCAACAGTTCTTCTCTGTGTTTTCTGTCGTTTGGATGAAAAACAAAAAAATTCCAGCCATAATCGATTGTTAAACGAATACGATCGAGCAGCATTCAGTGAACAACTAAAACAACCATCATTAACTGACACTTCATTTCTACATCTTCAAAATCATTGAGAAAATCTGTGTTCTTCTCTTTTGACAGAAAAGGATATGCCATTGGTCTCAACCTGACAAGAAGGTTGCAAAGATTTATTTGTTTCTTTCGTTTATCCTTGTCTGTCTGTCTGTCTATCTATCTTTCTGGATTTCTTCAACCTTCGCATGATTTGTATATTGATCGATAACTAATGAGCAAAAACCTTGTTACAACCTTCAGAAATCAAGGAATACTTGTGTGTATTTTCTATTCGATATTATTTGGAAACAAATAAAAATCAGTTCGAATTCAAATTTCTATTTCGATCCGTTATTTCAAGGTCAAAACTAAAGAAAATATTCAAATCAGATACGACATATCTTTGCTTATCCTTGATGAATATTTCTCCTATATTCTAATGGCATTGTGCGCATGTACAAGGTTTTTTTTAGTCGTTCTTTGATACGTTAAAGTCATCGCACGCACATATATATATATATATATATTTTTGTTCTCAATCTTCTTCGCATTTTTTTCCTTCTTATTCAAGGTCTAAATAATAACATGACATGAGAATAGTAATAACAACAACAACAACAACAACGTCGACCGCAACAATAACAATAATAACACTGGAGTTCTCTTTCTTTTTTCTTATTTGTTCGATTGAAAAAAAAATAAAGCCAAAACAAACCCGACGAGAATGAAAAAAACACACATGACGAGTGGAAAACACCATCGACAATAACAACGGATGTTTTTGAAGGTTTTGTCATCGAAACGCCTTCGTATAGGCAAAATGCAAAAATACGACTTCACCTTCACCGCAAAAGGAAGGAGAGAAGAAGAAGAAGAAGAAAAAAGAAAGCGCCGAGACATACAGTCAGTCAGAGAGATAGAGAACGGAAAATAATATTTTTTTTTAAATGCCACAACAAAAAAAGAAAAGCGTCTGTAAAGCAGACAACAACGTAGAGTATTTTGTTCGTCGCTATTGAGCTCGTTGTATATCAATCATCTGTTCTTTTTTGCGTGTGTATGTAACAGTTCATCAATTGAGTACTTCAAGGTTGTTTATTGGCTCGTGTTTTTAGAAGAGGTGTGTACTACGCACATTTTTATCTTTACTTCATCCGCATACAGGCATTCAAGGTCATAGAATCTTGTTTTTTTTCCTTGTATTTCTCTCCTTCATTTCCAGTCTCATTTTTATTCATGGGCATCGATCGAGCGAGAAACGAAGAACGTATAAAGAATCGTTATTCTATCCTTCTTATTTTGCTTTGAATAACTTCTCGCGTGTGTTTATGCTGTTTAAAGAAATCCGACAATTCTATGTAAATTATAGCAGTTATTAATCGATAAATTTCGATGTATCATTTCTTTTCTTTTTGTTTTTCTATAATTTTAGATGTCAAAATCTCAATGACAAGAATACATTGGTATTGAGTGAGAAAACATATTTGAATATATTCGTTCGATGAGTGAAAATGATGATCATGACAAGAATTGCTCGAGTAGTGACGACAATGATGATGATGATTACGAGCCAACATCAACGTTCATAATTGATAAATATTTTTCTGATAAACCGATTGAAACTAGTGATGATGATGATGATGATGATGGCGATGAAAGTGATATTGAAAATCAATATATATCAACAAAATATTTGATTCGATCGAATCGTTTATCGACTATTCTTCGGCAAACTAATAAACTTGTCGAAATTAAATTAAATATTCATCGAACTAATCCAACACGTCGTCTTTACATAC
>ERZ781399.3062-NODE-3062-length-13057-cov-4.676588_pt1 | contig 13057 bp, 10 predicted proteins | sample MGYA00511014_ERZ781399 | MGnify/ENA primary metagenome ERZ781399 (study PRJEB29847, sample SAMN06458254) | wastewater metagenome | isolation source: Wastewater bioreactor | place: South Africa: Cape Town | study: EMG produced TPA metagenomics assembly of the...
ATACGAGATCGAAACGTGACTGGAGTTCAGACGTGTGCTCTTCCGATCTCCTCGTCGCGCACGATCGGCGAGCGCGCCGTGCGCATCACCGCATAGGCCATGTCGTCGACAATGGTATCGAGCCCCGACTTGATGACCGCGAAGGTGATGGGGTCGATGGCGCTCATTTCAGCGACTCCAGCGTGGCGACGAGGCTGCCGGTGGCGTTCGGCGCGACCTGCGCCCCCGGCGGAATGACGATGGTGGTATCGGGCCCCTCGATGATCACCGGCCCCTCGATCATCCCGCTCACCGCCTCGCGCCTGAGCACCGGCGTCAGCACCGCGCCGTGGCGACCGAAATGCACCTGGCGCGTGCCGGCGCCGCCGCCCCCGTCCTCAGGGGCGGTGGCTTTGAGGTCACGGAAATCCAGCGGCGCCGTGGCCCGTGCATGGGCGTGGAGCCGCAGCGCCACCGCCTCGACCGCGTCGGTGGGCGTATAGCCGTAACTGTCGCGATAGGCAGCGATGAAGGCGGGCCGCAGCGCCGCTGCATCGAACCGCTCGAATGGGATCGACAGCGCCGCATCCTGGCCGTCGAGCCTCAAATCGATCTCGAAGCTAAAGGTGATGGCAGCCGCCTCATAGCCCTCTTCCGTCAGCTGCGTCGCCGCCGCCTGCCGCATCTGGGCCGAAAGCGCCGCCACCTCGGCCGCATCGATGCGATCGAGCCGCCCTTCGAGCGCCCGCAACTCGTGATGCTCGACCATGCCGGCCAGCATCCCCATGGCGGTGAACACCCCCGGCGAGGGCGGGAACAGCACCCTCGTGATGCCGAGCGTCTGCGCCAGGTCCGCCGCATGCACCGGCCCGGAACCGCCAAAGGCGAGGAGCGTCAGCTCGCGCGGGTCGAGCCCGCGCTCCACCGTCACCGCCCGGATGGCCCGCACCATGTTGGCATTGGCGATCTCGCGGATCCCATAGGCGGCGGCCTCGATGGCGAGCCCCAGCGGCTGCGCCAGTTGCCGGTCGATGGCGGCGCGGGCCGCCGGGATGTCGAGCGACAGGCTGCCGCCGGCGAGGCGCGGCGGCAGCAGCCCCAGCACCACATTGGCATCGGTGACCGTCGGCTGCGTACCGCAGCGGCCATAGCAGACCGGCCCGGGCGCCGCCCCGGCCGAGCGCGGCCCGACGGTCAGGAGCCCCGCCGGATCGATGGCGGCGATCGAGCCGGCGCCGTTCCCCACCTCGGCCACGTCGACCGTCGGCACCCGCATCATGTAGCCGCCGGCCTTGATGAAGCGCGATGGCACCGACATGCCGGCGCGGAACTCGTATTCATGCGTGCGCGCCAGCACGCCGCGATGGATCAGCGCCGCCGAGGCGGTGGTGCCGCCCATGTCGAAGGCGACGAGGTTGAGCTCGTTCGTCGCGGCCCCGAGCCGCTCCGCCCCCACCGCGCCCGACGAGCGCCCCGAGGAGATGAAGAACACCGGCTTCTGCTGCGCCACGTTGGCCGAGGAGAGCCCGCCATTGGAGTTGCCGATCAGCAGCGGCGCCGTCACCCCATGGGCCCGCAGCTTCTGTTCCAGCCGGGTCAGATAGCCGCGCAGCGGCGGCAGCACATAGGCATTCACCGCCGTGGTCGAGCTGCGCTCATATTCGCCCGCTTCGGGCAGCACATCCACCGAGGCGGTCACCGCGATATCGGGGAAGGCCGCGGCGAAAGCCGTTGCCGCCTGCCGCTCGTGTACCGGGTTCTTGTGCGAGTTGAGAAAGCAGATGGCGACCGACTCGATCCCCTCGGCGGCAAAGAACCGCCCCGCCTCGAGCACGTCCTCGAGCGCGAGCGGCGTCATCACCGTGCCATCGGCCCGCACCCGCTCGCGCGCCTCCAGCCTGTAGCGGCGCACCACCAGCGGCTCGGGCTTGTCCCAGGTGAGGTCGAACATGCCCGGAGTGCGCAGCCGCCCGATCTCCAGCACATCGCGAAACCCGCGCGTGGTGATCAGCCCGCAGCGCGCCCCCAGCTTCTGCAGCAGCGTATTGGAGCCGACCGTAGTGCCGTGCAGCACCTCGCTCAGCGCCCCGGCGCCGACCTCGGCCGCCGCCAGCACCTCGAGCATGCCGGTGACCAGCGCATCCTCCGGCGCCTCGGGGGTGGAACTCACCTTGGCCGAAAAACTGGCGCCATCGCTGCGCAGCAGCACGAGGTCGGTAAAGGTGCCGCCGATATCGACGCTGAGCCGGGCGCTGTGGGTCATCGGCTACTTGTCGGAGTTGAGTTTGCCGCCATTGGCCCAGTCATGCGGCTCGATATCGTGGAACACGATATCGACCACCTCGGGCCGGCACTTGAGGATGCGCGCCGTCTCGCGCGTCACCACCTCGGCGAACTCGCGCTTCTGTTCGATGCTGCGTCCCTTGAGCAGCTCGACCTTGATCATCGGCATTGGTGTCCTCCTACGGCGTTCTGGTGCGCGTGACGATTGGATGGGTTCGGCCCTCGCCCCACCCGTCTGAGGCCGCGCGCTCGGTTGAGTTTGTCACAAGACGGCACCCCAAACGCGATGTCATCCCGGCGAAGGCCGGGACCCATCCTGAGATGTGGCGGCTCTGGCGCAACTCCCTCGCCACCTCAGGATGGGCCCCGGCCTGCGCCGGGGTGACATCGTGGATGTGGGGGCAACGGGGACCGAGCCGGTACTCATGCTCCGATAAGCCATCCGCCCGCCCCTCACAGCCACGCATTGACATGCCAGGGCGCGAACTCGTCCTCGCCATAGCCCAGCAGCTCGCTCTTGGTCGGCTTGCCCGAGGCGGTGGCGATCATCTCGCGGAACACCAGCTCGCCCATCTCGTCGATGGTCGCCTCGTCATCGAGGATGGCGCCGCAGTTGACGTCCATGTCCTCTTCCATGCGCCGGAACATCGCGGTGTTGGTGGCGAGCTTGATCGAGGGTGACGGCCGGCAGCCGAAACACGAGCCGCGTCCGGTGGTGAAGGCGATGAGGTTGGCGCCGCTCGCCACCTGCCCGGTCGCCGACATCGGGTCGAACCCGGGGGAGTCCATGAAGACGAGGCCCCTGGTGCCCAGCGGCTGCGCGTAGCCGATGACATCGGTGAGGTTGGTGGTGCCGCCCTTGGCCACCGCGCCGAGCGATTTTTCGAGAATGGTGGTGAGCCCGCCCGCCTTGTTGCCGGGCGAAGGGTTGTTGTCGAAACCCTGCGGCTCGTTGCGGGTGTAATCCTCCCACCAGTCGAGGAGGCCGAGCAGCTTTTCGCCCACCTCGCGCGTCACCGCGCGCTCCAGCAGCAGGTTCTCCGCGCCATAGATTTCCGGCGTTTCGGCGAGGATGGCGGTGCCGCCCGCCGCCACCAGCCGGTCGACCGCGGCGCCCAGCGCCGGGTTGGCGGAAATACCGGAGAAACTGTCCGAGCCGCCGCATTGCAGCCCGACGATGATCTCGCTCACCGGCACCGGCTCGCGCTTTGCCTGCGCCGCCCGCTCCAGCATCGCCTCGACCAGTTCGATGCCGCGGCCGATCGAGGTCCGCGTGCCGCCGGTTTCCTGCATCACCAGCTTGTTGAGCTCGTCGCCCAGTTCGAGCTGCTGCTCGTCGATCAGCTGGTCGATCTGGTTGTCCTCGCAGCCCAGCCCCACCAGCAGCACCCCGGCGAAATTCGGGTGCCGGGCATAGCCGCCGAGCGTCCGCCGCAGCATCGCCATCGACATCGAGCCGTCGGCGACGCTACAGCCCGATTTATGCGTCAGCGCAACGACGCCATCGACGCCGGGATAAGGCGCGAGCCGCGCCGGATCGCGGAAATGGTCGGCGATCATCCGCGCCACCAGCGACGAGCAGTTCACCGAGGTGAGGACGCCCACATAGTTGCGCGTCGCCACCCGCCCATCGGCGCGCACGATGCCGTCAAAACTCGGGATCTCCGCCCTGCCCGCCGGCGGCGCGTTGGAAAGCCGGGTGCCGATGGCATGGCCGGCCATCGAGGTCTCGAACCCCAGATTATGGAGGTGCACATGCGCCCCTGCGGCAATCGCCTGCCGCGCCAGCCCGATCGGCTGGCCGAACCGATGCACCGCATCGCCGGGCCGCAGCGCCACCAGCGCCACCTTGTGCCCGAACGGAATCTCGCCGGCCGCGACGCCGGCAAACGGCGCCAGCGCTTCGCCGGCATGGAGGTCGCGCAACGCAATCCCCACCTCGTCCCCGGGCTTCAGCTGCAACACGGCAGCAACCTGACCAGCCATGACCGTCTCTCCTCGAGCGACGAGACAATCACACAAATCGTCGATTGTCAGCAATCAGCAGAAAGAGATGAGGCGGATTTTTGTCTGCCCGGCTGGAGAAACCATCCGCGGCTCAGTGCACCACCGGCGTCATTCCCGCGAAGACGCGAACCTGGGGCATTTCACGGTTGAGCGGCATCGGCATAGCTCGGCCTTGGACCACCCACCGGCTGTCATCCCTGCGAAAGCAGGGACCCAATTATCAGCTGACGCGGGCGGTGAAATGGGTCCCTGCTTTCGCAGGGATGACACCGAGTATGGTTCCGGTCATTGGTGAAACGATCTAGTGGGATGCAGTTGCATCCGCTGAGGCCGAGATATCCTCCATCTCCCCGCCTTCGGTGGCAGTGCCTAGCCCAGCCCCCCCTTTGCCGAAGCAACTCGATAACAGAAGCGCTCCCGCCCCTCAGGAAGCGGTTTCGGCGCGCGGATTTTCTTCGGTGTGGGCGGCGAGCAGCTTCACCTCGGCCTCGTTGTGGCTCTTGGCCAGCGCCTCGGCCAGATCGGGCTGGCGCTCGATCACCGCGCCGATCAGCGCTGCGTGCTCATCGACCAGCGCCGCATAGTCCTTGGGGAAGAACCCCGAATGCACCATGTGGAAGCGCACCTGCTGCATGATGTAGCCATGCTGCTCGGCCAGCCGCCGGTGCTTGGCGATCTCGACGATTTCCTGGTGCAGGCGGAAATCGATATCGGTCACATCCCCGAAGCGCTTGTCCTTCACCGCCCGCGTCAACTCGGCGACGGTGGATTTGAGCCGCTTGTGATCGGCCGCCACGCCGTTCTCGGCCGCTAGCCGCGCCGCCAGCCCCTCGAGCGCCGCCCGCAGCGTATAGAGCTCCCAGGCATCGCGCGGCGAGGTCTCGGACACCTGCCAGCGGGTGAACGCCACCTGCTGCACCAGCCCCTCGCGCGCCAGCTGCGCCAGCGCCGCCCGCACCGTGCCGCGGCTCACCTCGAGTTCCTCGGAAAGCTGCGTCTCGAGCAACCGCCCGCCGGCCGGCAGAATCCCCTCGAGGATATGGGTCCGAATCCCATCGGCCGCCTGCCGATCCAGCAACCGCTTCTCGGACTTCAGGCTAGTCAACTTGGCCATAAGCCCCTCGCGATTGCTGACGATCAACCATCAACCAGCAATTAGCTGATTGGGGGTGATCCGTAAATGGAGGGGCCTCGCCCCCCTACGACGCCAGGCTGATATGCGACGTCGTATCGCGCGCGATGTAGCTCTGGATCTGCCGCACGATCTGGGCGGCGTGTTCGGCGGCCAGCTTGTCGGCGAGCTCGGCATCCCCCGCGGCAACCGCCGCCACCATTGCTTCGTGCTCGTCGACATACTGGCGCGGCAGGGTGTCGTCGAAGCTCTGGTAGTAGAGCCTGAGGATGCGGCGGCCTTCGTCGAGCAGCCGGGTGAACAGCCCGGTGAAATAGCTGTTGCCGCCGGCAGTGGCGATCGCCACGTGGAAATCGCGGTTCGACTGGATCATCTTGAGTGCGTCGCGCTGCGCCACGGCATCGGCATAGGCGGCCTGCAGCGTGCGGATCACCAGCATGTCGCTGTCGCGCCGGTGCACCGCGGCGCCGCGCGTCGTCACCCGGTACATCAGCGTCAGCGCCTCGAAAGAGATCGGCAGGCGGACGAAATCGATCGACGAGACGATCGTGCTGCGGTTGGGCAGCGTCGTCACCAGTCCCTCGGCCGAGAGCCGCACCAGCGCCTCGCGGATCGGCGTGCGCGACATCTCGAACTGCTCGGAGAGCCCCACCTCGTCGAGGGGGCTGCCCGGCTCCAGCGTCAGGTCGAGGATCGACTGGCGCAGCTTCTCATAGACGGTCTGCGCCCCTTGCCCGCGCACCCGCACCGGCTCGTCGCCGGCGGGCGTCGCCGCCTTGCCGGCGGCCGGTTTGATCCTTGTCGCCCCGCGCGCTGCAGCCACGACGATTCTCCTGCATTCAAAATCTGTCCGGGCGCTAGAAAGCCGGTTCCATCGGCGATTGCAACGGCTGCTTCCGGCTACGCGGTCTTTGTCGCGCCTAGGCTTCCAGCAGCCATACCAGCATGCCGCCCGGCGCGCGATTGGCCCATAGGTGGTAAGGGATCGCCTTGAAGCGCACCGGTTCCAGCGCCGACGGCGCCGTGCGGTAAAGCGCCCCGCCCCAGCCGGCGTCGCTGGCCTTCACCGCGCTGCCGCTCAGCGTCACCGCGCCACCCAGCAGTCCCGGATCATACGAGGTCTCGATGCCTGCTCCCGGCGCCAGCCGCAGCCGCTGCGGCGCAAAACCGTTATCGACCTCCTCGAGGCAATAGACCACCGGACCGCGCTTCAGCGCCACCCGCCCGGCATCTTCGCTCACCTCCGGGTTGGCATAGAGCCGCTCGACCGGCATGGCGAAGCCGATCCGCACCTCGTCGCCGGCTCGCCACTCGCGCTCGATCGTTGCATAACCCTTATGGATTTCGGCTGGCACGAAGGCCCCGTTGACGCTGAACTTCGCGTCCCGGCACCAGCCCGGCACGCGGAGCCGCAGGGCGAAGCGCTTCGGCGTCACCGGAGCGATGCCGAGCCGGATATCGCCATCCCACGGGTAGCGCGTTTCCTGGCTGAGCCTGACCACCGTCTCGCCCAGCACCGCCTCGCCGGTATTGGCGCCATAGAGGTGCACCGCCAGCTCGTCCGGCTTGGTGGTGTAGAAATAGCTGCCGAGCGACGCGATCAGCCGCGCGATATTGGTAGGGCAGCACGGGCAGTAGTGCCATTTCCAGCGCCGGTTGTCGCCGTGGCTCTCCAGCACGTTCTCGTAGAAATAGTGCTCGCCGTCGCGCGAAATCCCCGACAGCGCGCCGTTGAACAGCACCAGTTCGACATGGTCGGTGAAGCGCCCGTCGAGCTCGATCTGCGCCATGCGATGGCCCCAGAACGCCAGCGCCGCCGCGGCGCAGGTCTCGGCATAGGCGGTGACGTTGGGCAGGTCGTATTCCCGGGTGAACCCCTCATTGGCATGCGCCGGCCCCAGCCCGCCGGTGACATAGAGCTGCCGCCCGGTGAGGTTGTCGAACAGCGTGTCGCAGGCGGCGAACAGCGAGAGGTCGCCGGTGGCCGCCGCCACATCCGCCATCGCCGAAAACAGATACATGGCGCGCACCGCATGGCCCACCACCTGGGTCTGCTCGCGCACCGGCATGTGCGCCTGGCTGTAGGAGTAATCCTTGAAGATATAGTCCTTGGGGTCCTTGCCGCGTCGCCGCGCTTCCTCGTCGTAATAGGCGGGCTGCTGCCCGCGCTCGTTGACGAAGAAGCTCGCGAGGTCGAGATGGCGCGGATCGTTGGTGACGCCATGGAGCTTGATCAGCGCGATCTCGATTTCCTCATGCGCGTCGTAGCCGCGCAGTTTCCCCGGCTCGGACCCGAAGGTATCGATGATGTGGTCGACCGCGCGGATCATCACCTCGAGGAAGCGGCGCTTGCCGGTCGCCTCGAAATAGGCGACCGCGCCCTCGAGCAGGTGCCCCATCGAATACATTTCGTGCAGGTCGCGGAGGTTCGTCCAGCGCTTGTCCGGCTCGCGCCGGATGAACCACGAGTTGAGATAGCCATCCGCCAATTGCCCCTTGGCCAGCTGCTCGACGATCGCGTCGATCTTTTCTTCCAGCGCCGGGTTGGGGTGGGCCTTCAGCGTATAGCTGGCCGCTTCGATCCACTTGCCGAAATCGCTGTCGAAGAAGTGCTGCATCGAGAGCCCGCTCGGCTGGATCGGGCGAACCAGCGGCGCCGGCGGCAGGTGGAAGTTGAGCACCTCGAGGAACCCCTCCTCGTCGAGCCGCTGATGCTGCGTCGGCACGGTGACCTTGCGCACCGTCTCGCTCCAGCTCTCCCAGAACCCGCCGCTGAAATCGACCTTGGCGTGGTCGATTGGGGTGTAGCGATCGAGGCTGGGCTTGGCGGGGGCGGACATGGGGTGGGCTTTCTTGGACGGTTACTTCACGAATGATCGAATTATCCGCGGTCGCTCCCCTCCCCCTTGAGGGGAGGGGCGGGGGGTGGGGGTGGTTCTGTAATCACCGATGGACCCCCACCCCCATCCCCTCCCCTCAAGGGGGAGGGGAGCCGATCGGCGCCGTCATCTGCTCAAGCCACACGCGTGCCGTAGCCGACAGCTTCTCCACCAGCGCCGCGCGCACCCGCGCGTGGTAGCCGTCGATCCACGCCACCTCGTCCCGGGTCAGCGCACTCACATCGGCCAGTGCCAGGTCGATCGGCGCCAGGGTCAGCGTCTCGAAGCGCAGGAAGCCCGGCGCTGCGGCGACCGTCTCCACCTGGTTCTCGACCCTGAGCCCGAACTCGCCTTCGCGGTAATAGCCGGGCGCGATCGTCATGATCACGCCGGGCGCGAACTCGTAATTGTTCACCACCTTGCCGAAGCGCTGCGGGTGCTCGTGCACCGAGAGGAAGTGCCCGACGCCGTGCCCGGTGCCATGATCGTAATCGAGCCCCAGGTCCCACAGCGGCCGCCGCGCCAGCGCATCGAGATGGTGGCCGCGCGCCGTCACCGGGAACTGCGCCGTCATCAGCGCCACGAACCCCTTGAGCACCGCGGTATAGGTGCGGCGGACCTCAACGGACACCGGGGCGAAGGCGGTGGTGCGGGTGACGTCGGTGGTGCCGCTCAGATACTGCCCGCCGGAATCGATCAGGTAGACGCCGCTGATGGTGAGCGGCGCATTGGTCGCTTCGCTCGAAGCATAATGGCACATCGCGGCATTGGCCGCCGAAGCCGAGATCGAGCGGAAGCTCGGCTCGACGAAGCCTTCGCCGCGCGCCCGGAACGCCAGCAGCTTGTCCTCGGCTTCGAGCTCGGTGATCGGGTCGCCGGCCATTTCGCGCGCCGCCACATGCTCGTGCAGCCAGCTCAGGAACTCGGTGAGCGCCACGCCGTCACTGACATGCGACGAGCGGAAACCATCGAGTTCGGTACTGTTCTTGATCGCCTTGGCGATGGTGATCGGGCTCGTCTCCGACAATACCGTGCCGCCGGCCCCCTGCACGGCCAGCGCTGCCGCCACCGAGGCAAAGCGCGGATCGACCAGCGCCCGCTTGCCGCCCGAGCGCGCCGCGATGCGCCCGAGCAGGTCGGCCGGCGACCGCGTCGTCACCGCTTCGAGCTCATAGGCTTCGCGATCGTTGGGAAGCTTGCGCTCATCGACGAACCACTCGGTCTCGCCGCTCCGGTCGAGCAGCAGGAACGACTGCGGCAACGGCGTGTACTGGACATCGCTGCCCCGCACGTTGAGCAGCCAGGCGATATTGTCGGGTTGCGTCTCGACCAGGAAATCCGCGCCGAGCTCGGTGAGCCGTGCCCCGATGCGGCGCCGCTTGTCGAGCGCCGCTTCGCCGGCATTGGCAAAGTGCTGGATCCGTCCGGTCGGCGGCGCCGGCTGATCCGGCCAGATCGCATCGATCGGATCGGCCTCGAGCGCCACCAGTTCGCCGTCGGCCTTCTGCATCGCCGCTTTCAGCCGCTCATGCAGATCTGACGGAATCAGCATCGGGTTGAAGCCGATCCGTTGGTTGCGGGGCAGCTTGTCGCCGAGCCAGCGTTCCAGCGGAAAGTCGTAAAAATGCGAGATCTCGAATGCGTCGAGATCGACTTCCTGGCGCACCTGCACCTGGTAGCGGCCATCGACGAAGATCACCGCGCTGTCGGCGGTCACCAGCGCGATGCCGGCCGAACCGGTGAAGCGCGTGAGGTAGCGCAGCCGCTCGTCATGCGGGGCGCAATATTCGCCCTGGTGCGCGTCGAAGCGCGGCACGATCACCCCGTCTATGCCGAGCCCGGCGAGTTCGGCCCTCAGGGCGGCGAGCCGGTTCATCTCAGAAGCCATATTTGGCAAGGTCCGGACGGGACTTCAGCCCGGCCTCGGTGACGGCGCGAACCTGCGCCTCCTCGGCCCCGACCAGGGCGAGGCGCGGCGCGCGGGTGACCGGCGAGGTGCCGCGCACGATCGTCTCCACCAGCTTGATGTTCTGGACGAATTTCGGCCCGATATCCATGTGCAGCAGTGGCAGGAACCAGCGGTAGATTTCCAGCGCTTCGGGGATCCGCCCCTCCTCGACCAGCCGGTAGATGGCGACGGTTTCACGCGGGAAGGCCACGACCAGCCCGGCGATCCAACCGCTGCAGCCCAGGATCAGGCTTTCGAGCGCCAGGTCGTCGACCCCGGTGAGCAGCTGGTAGCGATCGCCCAGGGCGGCCAGCGTCTCGTTGATGCGGCGGGTGTCGCCGGTCGATTCCTTGATGGCGACGAATTTCGGCTCGTCGGCCATTTCGAGGAGCATCTCCTTGCTCACGTCGATGCCATAGGCGATCGGGTTGTTGTAGATGATGATCGGCAGGTTGGAGGCAGCGGCGATGGCCCGGTAATGCGCCACCACTTCGCGATCGTCGGCGAGGTAGCGCATCGCCGGCAGCACCATCAGTCCCTCGATGCCGAGCTTTTCGGCTTCGGCGGCGAGCGCTGCGCCGGCCCGGGTCGAGTCCTCGGCGATGGTGAGCAGAATCGGCTTCCGCCCTGCCGCGGCCTCGATGGCCACCCGGGCGATGGCGAGCTTTTCCTCGCGCGTCAGGCTGCTGGCCTCGCCGAGCGAACCGCAGACGATGACGCCGTCGACCCCGGCGGCGATCTGATAGGCGACATCTGCTTTGACGGCGGCGAGATCGACCTCCTGATCGCTCGTCATCTTGGTGGTGATCGCCGGGAACACGCCGCGGAAATCGCTCTTTCGCATTGTCTTGTCCTTGTCTCGCGGGCAACGGCCGCCATCGTTCGAACACATCCGGGCGTCCGACTTTGCCAGTGTCTTAGGCGCAAAAGTAACTGTCGGCAAGTTGTCGACATTACTATTGACAATCTGCGTACAGGCTGTCGACTATTGCAGTTACGGGAGCGGCTGCCCTCTGCACTCGCTCGCCCATCAAGGAGGGAACCCATGGCGCATACCAACCTGAAACGAGGCGGATTGCTGCCGCGGCTGGCGCTGGCCGGCCTCGTCGCGACCGCCCTGTCGACCGTACCGAGCCTGGCGCAGGACGCCCAGCCGGGCGGCACGCTGCGCATCCTCGGCACCGAGGATCTCGACCATTTCGACCCCACCTCGGCGGCCCTGGTCACCACCAACAATTTCCTGCGCGCCGTATCGCGCCAGCTGATCTCCTACGAGGCCTCGACCGACGAAACGGTCCGCATCACCCCCAAGGGCGATCTCGCCACCGAAGTGCCGCAGCCCACCGATGACGGGCTCACCTACACCTTCAAGCTCCGCCAGGGCGCGCAGTGGAACGCCCCGTCGGGCGCCCGCCAGATCACCTCGGCCGATCTCGAACGCGGCTTCAAGCGCATGTGCAACCCGGCGCTCGGCTCGGCGGCGCTGACCTACTACTCGAGCCTCGTCGCCGGCATGGCCGAGTTCTGCGATGGCTTCAGTAAGGTCGAGCCGACCGTCGAGGCGATGAAGGCCTATATCGAGGGCAACGACATCACCGGCATCGAGACGCCGGATGACGAAACCGTGGTGATCCGGCTGACGCAGCGCGCCGGCGACTTCATCTACATGTTGTCGCTCGCCACCTCTGCTCCGGCACCCGTCGAAGTGCTCGACTACATGCCGGATGGCCCGGATTACCGCAGCAATTTCATCGCCAGCGGCCCCTACACCCCCGGTGCCTACACCCCGGATTCCTCGCTGCAGCTGGTGCGCAACCCGGCCTGGACCGCCGACAGCGATCCGCTGCGCAAGGCCTATGTCGACCAGATCGACATCACCTTCGGGCTCACCGTCGACGCCATCATGCAGCAGCTGCAATCGGGCGACGGCGACATGACCTATGACGTCACCATCCCGCCGGCCATCCTGTCGATGCTGACCGCCCAGGGCGACGACAAGCTGATGACGGTGTCGTCGGGCAACACCAACTTCATCTTCATCAACACCGTCTCGGGCAACAACAATGGCGCGCTCAAGGACCTGAAGGTCCGCCAGGCGCTGAACTACGCCGTCGACAAGGCCGCCATCGTCCAGCAGATGGGCGGGCCGTCGATCGCCAAGCCGGTGAACGGCATTTTCGGCCTCGGGGTGCTCGGCTACCACGAGTTCGACCTCTACCCCTCGGCTGACGCCAAGGGCGACCCGGAAAAGGCCAAGGCGCTGCTCGCCGAAGCCGGCTTCCCCAACGGCATCACGCTGAAAATGCCGTTCCGCAACAAGGGCAACGAGCCGGCGGTGGCGCAGACCATCCAGGCCTCGATGGCCAAGGCCGGCATCACCCTCGAGCTGACCCCGGTGGCCCCCGCCGACTACTACTCGAAGTTCATGACCAACCCTGTGAACACCCAGGAAGGCACCTGGGATATCGCCCCGGTCGGCTGGACTCCGGATTGGGCCGGCGGCTCGGCGCGCTCGGTGTTCCAGCCGCAGTTCAGCTATGACGGCACGCACCAGACCTACAACTACACCGACTACAACAACGACAAGGCCAACGAGCTGGCCCAGCAGGCGATCAACGCCACGACGCCCGAAGAAGTCGGCGCGCTCTGGGCCCAGGTCGACGAGCTGGTCATGGCCGACGCCCCGGTGGTGCCGCTGATCGCCAACCTGATCGTGCTCTACCACGGCGCCGCCGTGCAGAACTTCCAGCCCTACTCGATCGGCGTGCAAGGCGACTGGACCAACGTCTGGCTGCAGCAATAGGCTGAGGCTGACGAGCCGGCGCGGGG
>ERZ781399.3067-NODE-3067-length-13047-cov-4.617996_pt1 | contig 13047 bp, 10 predicted proteins | sample MGYA00511014_ERZ781399 | MGnify/ENA primary metagenome ERZ781399 (study PRJEB29847, sample SAMN06458254) | wastewater metagenome | isolation source: Wastewater bioreactor | place: South Africa: Cape Town | study: EMG produced TPA metagenomics assembly of the...
TGCCCTATCCGGTGAAGATGGAACCGAATCTGGTCGTCGAATTCTATTCGCGCTGATCCGGTTTCCACCGAAGCGACATCAAGGGGGCGGTCCGAAAGGGCCGCCCTTCTTGCATCGGGGCGGCCCGGCTGGCAAAAGCCCCCTCGTCGAACACGAAAATCCAAGGAAATTCTATGCTTCGCTTCCCCCGAACCACCGCAGCTCTTGCGGTCCTGCTCGGCGTTGCCGGGTGCAACGCCGATGCGCCGACGACCGGCGCCACGGCGGCCGACGCGGTTGCCGTACTGCCCGATGTCCAGTTCCCCGAGCTGTCGCTCCAGACTTTGCAGGATGTGACCAAGGAATTGTCGTCGGACGCCTATGAGGGCCGCGCACCCGGCACGAAGGGCGAGGAAAAGACGATCGCCTATCTGACGAGTCAGTTCGCGGCGGCGGGGCTGAAGCCCGGCAACAACGGCCAGTGGACGCAGGAAGTCCCGCTTGTCGAGATCACCGCGAAAAATGCGACGCCGCTGCGCTTCACCGGCGGCAAGGCGCCGGTCACGCTGCAATATGCGAAGGATTATGTCGCGTTCAGCTATCGTGTGCAGCCGAAAACCGAAATCAAGGACAGCGACGTCGTCTTCGTCGGCTATGGCATCAACGCGCCTGAAAAGGGCTGGAACGATTATGCCGGGCTTGATGTGAAGGGCAAGACGGTGGTCATCCTCGTCAACGACCCCGACTGGCAAACCCCGGAAGCCAAAGGCGAATTCAACGGCCGCGCGATGACCTATTACGGCCGCTGGAGCTATAAATATGAAGAAGCGGCGCGCCAGGGCGCCGCCGCCGCGCTGATCGTCCACGACACCGAACCCGCCGCCTATGGCTGGAACGTCGTGGAAAGCAGCAACACCGGCACCCAATATCTCGCCGAAAAGAAGGATGGCGGCGCCGATCAGACTGCCGCCAACGGCTGGATCCAGCTCGACAAGGCGAAGGAATTGTTCGCGAGCGCCGGGCAGGATTTCGACGCGCTGCGCGAGGCGGCGGGCAAGAAGGGTTTCAAGGCCGTTCCGCTCACCGGCGTCAAGGCGTCGCTCAGCTTCGACAATCAGATTTCCAAGAAGCTGTCGCATAACATCATCGGCATTCTGCCGGGCAAGAAGCGGCCCGACGAATATGTGCTCTATACCGCGCATTGGGACCATCTTGGCCGCTGCACGCCGGTGAACGGCGACGACATCTGCAACGGCGCCGTCGATAATGCGACCGGCACCGCCGCCTTGGTGACGCTGGCTCAGGCCTATCAGAAGGCGGGCGCGCCCGATCGCAGCATCGTTTTCCTGGCAGTGACGGCGGAGGAATCGGGTCTGCTCGGATCGGAATATTATGCCGCGAACCCGGTGTTCCCGCTCGCGCAGACGGTGGGCGGCGTGAATATGGACGCGCTCAACCCCAATGGGCCCGCGAAGGACATCGTCGTCGTCGGCCGCGGCAAGTCGCAGCTCGACGCCTATCTGGAAAAGATCGCCAAGGCGGCGAAGGTGACGATTGTCGATGAACCGACCCCCGAAAAGGGCTTCTACTATCGCTCGGATCACTTCAGCTTCGCCAAGCGCGGCGTGCCCTTCTTCAACTTCGGCGCCGGCGAAGATCTGGTTGCGGGCGGCAAGGACGCCGGCAAGAAGGCCGCCGAGGATTATGAGAAGAACCGCTACCACGCGCCCGGCGACGAATATGCGGCGATAAAGAATTGGGACGGCATGCTCGCCGATCTCCGCCTCTATTATGCCGCGGGCCGGATGCTCGCATCGACCGATAGCTGGCCCAACTGGAACGAAGGCGACGAGTTCCGCGCCGCGCGCGACAAATCGCGCGAAGGCAAATAAGCAAGGCGGCGCCCATGACGCTCCCCATGCCCGCCGAATGGGCGCCGCACGCCGCAGTGTGGATCGGCTTTCCGCACCTCGATGACGAGTGGGCGGGGCAAATCGATGCGGCGCGGGCCGATGTCGCTGCTTTTGCCAACGTTGTCCACGACGGCGGGCGCGGCGAGGAGGTGCGGCTGGTCGTCAATGACGAGCGACAGGCGCAGATTGCGGCGGCTCTCGTCGATCCCGGGGTGCGCATTTTGGTGCAACCGCTCGGCGACATCTGGCTGCGCGACACGGGGCCGATCATTGTGGGAACGGGCCTGAAAAGGCGTGCGCGCAACTTTCGTTTCAACTGGTGGGGCGAAAAATTCGTCATGCCGGGCGATCAGGAAGTCGGCGCGGCGCTCGCGGCGGAAAGCGGCCTGCCAGTCGATGAGCAGGATTGGGTGCTCGAAGGCGGCGGGATCGACGTCGACGGCACCGGACTTTGCGTCACGACCGAGGAATGCCTGCTCAACATCAACCGCAACCCGTCGCTGACGCGCGCGGATATCGAGGTGCGACTGCACCAGTCGCTTGGCATCGATCGCCTGCTGTGGCTCGGCAAGGGACTGGTCGGCGACCATACCGACGGCCATGTCGACAATCTCGCCCGCTTCGTGGGCGAAGGACGGCTCGCCTTGCCCGTGGCGGCGGGCAGTGACGACCCCAACGCCGACATTTACGAGGATGCGCGCGCGCGCGCCGCGGCGTTCGGCGGCATCGATATCGTCGACCTCCCCTCGCCCGGCCGGGTCGAGATGGACGGCGATATCGTCGCGGCGAGCTATATGAACTTCTACATCGGCAACAGCGTCGTAGTCGTGCCGACCTATGGCGTGCCGAACGATCAAGCCGCGGTCGATGCGCTGGCCGCACTTTTCCCCGATCGCCGCGCCGTCGGCGTTCCAGCGCGCGGAATCATCCTCGGCGGCGGCAGCTTCCATTGCTCGAGCCAGCAGGTGCCGGCCTGAGGCGACGCGTGGGCACGGATGGTGGCGCAAGCGTCGGTTTTGGGGTGGGAAACGGACGAAAGCGCGAATAGGTTTTGGCGCGGAGGACGAATGCCGGGCCCACACGACAAGATCATTGCCAACGCTGCAAAAGCGGCGCTGAGGCCCTTAGGCTTTCAGCGCAAAGGGCAATCGCGCTTATGGTTCCGCGATCATTCTTGGTGGCTCACTGTTGTCGAGTTCCAGCCAAGCTCTTGGAGCAAGGGCAGCTATCTTAACGTCGGAGCACACTGGCTTTGGATGGACGTTGCGCCGATCAGCTTCGACTTCGGCGGACGCTTGGAAGGCTTCGAGGAATACTTATCGGACGAACAATTTGCGGTGGCAGTCGCGCGCCTCGCCGACAGAGCGGCCGATGAAGCACGGCGACTTGCGGCAATGTTTAGTTCCCTACCCGATACAGCCGAGATTCTCCTGGAACAGGCACGGACCGAAGCGCGACAGGCACCGACGCACCCAAGTTGGATGCTCTACAACGCCGGGGTCGCAGCAGGGCTAGTCGGGCGTAACGATGAAGCAGCCGAAATGTTCGGGCGTGTGTTGAATGGCTCCGGGGATCAAACATCGGTGCTTCATCTAAAGGCCGAGCGTATGTCCAACCTCGCATCGGACGCGGCAACGTTAAGGCAAGCAGCGGCTTCGACGATCGCGCAACAAAGAGAAACTTTACGGCTGTCGCCGTGGGACGCGTCACAGCTTTGACGGCCCAATGACCGCAATCGGTCGCTTGCGGACGCTCCCCTTAGGCTAACAACGCCCACCGCTCGTCCGCTTTTGCGGTGGCAAGATGCGCCGGCTTGCTTATATCCGCTCCATGACCCGTACCATCACCGTCGCTGCGCTCCAGCTTCCCCTGCCAGGCCCCGTGCAACCCAATATCGACGCGGTCACGGCGCTCGCCGAGGAGGCTGCGGCCAAGGGCGCGCAGGTCATCCTGCCGCCCGAGCTGTTTGAAGGCCCCTATTTCTGCCAGGTCGAGGAAGAGGCGCTGTTCGCTAGCGCCCACCCGACCGCCGACCATCCCAGCGTCAAGGCGATGCAGGCGCTCGCCGCGAAGCTCAAAGTTGCGATCCCGACCAGCTTCTTCGAGAAGGACGGGCCGCATTACTACAATACGCTCGCGATGATCGGCCCCGATGGCGCGATCATGGGCACCTATCGCAAAAGCCACATCCCCGACGGGCCGGGCTATGAAGAGAAATATTATTTCCGCCCCGGCAACACGGGTTTCAAGGTCTGGGACGTCTTCGGAACGCGGATCGGCGTCGGGGTGTGCTGGGACCAGTGGTATCCCGAATGCGCGCGTGCGATGGCGCTGATGGGTGCCGAACTGCTCTTTTATCCGACCGCGATCGGCAGCGAGCCCTATGACGCCGACCTCGACACCAGCCGCATGTGGCGCCGCGCGATGCAGGGCCATGCGGTGTCGAACTGCATGCCCGTGATCGCCGCCAACCGCATCGGCGCAGAAGGTGACGCGAATTTCTACGGCCACAGCTTCATCACCGACGAATGGGGCGATCTGACGCAGGCGTTCGGCGCCGCCGAAACCGGCGTGCTGATCGAAACGATCGATCTCGACCGCGCCGCGAAGCATCGAGCGGGCATGGGCTTTTTCCGTGACCGCCGGCCCCAGCTTTACGGACGGCTGGCCGAGGACATCTGACCACGCGGAATGGGGGACAACGCATGGACGTGCCGAACGACATCTTCACCGAGCCCGAGAATGTCGACCCCGACACGCTCGCCAATCTCGGCCCACTGCGCCATTTCGCCGGCATCTGGGAAGGAAAGCGCGGCGTCGATGTCAATCCGAAGGCCGACGGCCCAGAAACCCGCAACTATTACGAGCGGGTCGAAATGCAGCCGATCGACCCGCAGGCGAACGGGCCGCAGCTATTCTATGGCCTGCGCTACCATCTGCACATCAACACGCCCGAAGAGGATATCACCTTCCATGACCAGGTCGGTTACTGGCTTTACGAACCGGCGACCGGGCTGATCCTGCAAACGCTGGCGATCCCTCGCGGCCAGATCGCGATTGCGGCGGGACACGCGGCGCCCGATGCGCGCAAGCTGTCGGTCCGCGCCGAGCGCGGCCAGACCGAATATGGCATCTGTTCGACCGCGTTTCTGGAAGCGGCGTTCCGTACCGACAGCTATCAGCTCGACGTCGAATTCCATGCCGACGGATCGTGGAGCTATGTCTCCGACACAATGCTGATGGTGCATGGCCGCGACGAGCCTTTCCGGCACCGCGACCACAACCGGCTGGTCAAGGTCGCCGAAGCCGATCTCAACCCTTGGGCGAAGATCGTCCGCGATGGTAAGGCAAAGGCGATCGCCTGAACGGCTCAGCCCTCGAAACGGCGAATGCTTTCCAGATCGACGCGGTTCAGCGGTTCGGTAAACCACAGTCCCCCGCGGCCGCCGCGTGCCCAGCGCACGATCGCCTTGCGCTCCAGCCCGTCGGCCAGCGTCAGGTGCAGATGGCGCCCGACCTCGAGATGCCCGCCATGGACGAAGCCCGCGCCGCTTTGCGACATGTCGACCAGCTCGATGATGCTTTCGACCCCGTCGACCTGCGCCTTGGCGCGCGAGTGGAGCGGGATGCGGGGGGCGCGATAGCCATAGGCGCGCTGTTCGGCAGCAAGCTGTTTGAGCACGCCGGCGCCGTCGATCTCTTCGTGAAAGGCCACGCCGCAGCGGCCACCGTCGGCCCATACGATCTTGCCCTTCAGCACGACGCTGTCGGACAGATAGATGTCCAGATTTTCGTCGACATGAACGGGAACGTCGGCTGCAAGCTGCATGCCCCGGTCCGAAATATTGCGCACGCGCCATAGACCAACATCATTGTCGCGCACGACTTTTGCGATCCGCCAGACCGTCCGGTAACGGTCCCCCCCACGACGATCGCCATCGGTCGCGGCCCTGGGTTCGTGCGCCGTGCCCGAAAAGCGGGGTTCGATCATTCCATCCTCCTGATCCACAATGCCATCCCGATGGAAGGAAATGGCATCGAACTAACGGAGAATATTCACGCCTGGTCGGGCAAGAATATCCGAATTCTGTAAAATATTCAATCATGTCCCGAGTAAGGTTAACCTGCTTTCAACAAGTTGACCGAACCACCCGATAAGCATGCAACCCGATTATGAATAATTTGCACATTTTCCCCATTTTAACGGTGCCAGAATTGCAACATTAAATGGCTAAGCATCCTTATTTTTCGGGCCTCGAAAGCGGGAGGATCGCAGCGCCGATGCGGGGTCAGATCGCGGGCAGCGCCTGCCGCGCAAATCCCCATCCCTTCAGCGTGGGGCTCGCGGCGCGATCGAGCAAGGCGCGGGCGTCTGCGATCGTCCAGTGGCGCGCGCTGTCGATGGCGGCCAGCCCGTCCCAATCGATGGGAACCGCCACCGGCGCCCCCGCCCGCGCGCGCGCCGAATAGGGCATGATTGCGGTGCTGCCGCGCTGGTTGCGCAGCCAGTCGATGAAGATCTTTCCCTTGCGCTTTGCCTTGCTCATCGTCGCGACGAAACGATCGGGTTCGGCAAGGCTCATCGCCTCGGCAAAGCGCTTCGCAAAATCCTTGTGCGCGTCCCAGCTGTGCCCCGGATCGAGCGGCACGACAACATGGACGCCCTTGCCGCCCGAGAGCATGGCAAAGCTGACGAGGCCGATGTCGGCGAGTTGGCGCTTCAAATCCGCTGCGGCCTTTTTGACGTCGGCGAAGTCGAGCCCTTCGTCGGGGTCGAGGTCGAAGACCATGCGGTCCGGCTGTTCGAGCGTATCGACGTGGCTGCCCCAGCCGTGAAATTCGATCGTCCCCATCTGGACGCAGGCGAGGATGCCGTCCGCATCCTCGACATAGAGATAATCCTCAACGCCGCCGTCCTTCTCTTCGATCGGAACGTGGTGGACGTGCGGGCCGAAAGAGCCTGAATCATGCTTCTGGAAGAAGCATTGCTTGGCGCGTCCCTGCGGACAGCGGACCAGGCTGGCCGGGCGGCGGGCGAGATGCGGCAGCATTATCGGCGCGACGGCGGCATAATAGTCGGCGAGGTCGCCCTTCGTCGCCTTTGCCTCGGGGAAGATGACGCGCTCGCGGCTGCTGATCTTCACGTCGCTGACCGGGGCGGGAGCCTTGGCCTTGGTTTCGGGTTTCACGTCCTTCGCCTCCTTGTCGGCGTGCAGCCCGACGAAGCTCGCGTGGCGGACCGAGCCGCCGGCGGTATATTCGGCGAAGGCGATCTCGGCGACAAGGTCGGGCCTTACCCAATGGACCTTACGCGCCGCCGCCTTGTCGACATCGACCGGCGCCGTCTTGCGCGCGCGGCCCGCGAATTTCGCCGCGAGCATCGCCATCGTATCGGCATCGAAGCCGGTGCCGACATTGCCCTTATAGACGAGTTCACCCTTTTCGCGCTGCGCGAGGAGTAGCGAGGCGAAGGGACGTGCCTTCGCCGAACTCTCCTTCCAGCCGACGATGATGAATTCCTGGCGGCGGGTGCATTTGACCTTCACCCAGTTTTTCGACCGGCGGCCGGCGTAGGGCGCATCGGCGCGCTTGGCGATGATGCCCTCCTGCCCTGCGCCGCACATCGCCTCATAGAGCGTTTCGCCCGCGCCGATGACATGATCGGCGACCGCAATCGGCGGCGCCGCATCGCGGAGCAGCGCCTCGAGACGTTCCTTGCGTTCTAGATTGCCGAGTGCGGTCAGCGATTTTCCGTTCTCTTCGAGCAGGTCGAAGGCGAAGAGGTGGAGGTCGGTCGCCTCGTCCTGCGCGCCATGGCCTCGCTTGAGAACTGCCTGGAGCGCCGAGAAGTCGGGGTTGCCGTCCTTGCCATAGGCGACGATCTCACCGTCGATCAGGCACGGCGGCAGGTCGAGCGCGGCGATATGGCGCGCTAGCGGGGCGAACTTGTCGGTCCAGTCGAGCCCGCTGCGCGTATAGACGACGACCTGATCCCCCGCCGCGGCGACGAGCGCGCGATAACCGTCGAACTTGATCTCGTAGAACCAGTTGTTGCCGGCCGGCACGCTGTCGACGAGCGTCGCCAGCTGGAGTTTGCGGAACTTCGGCGGCTTGGTGCCGCGCTTCGAGCTTTTGGCGACCTTGCGGTTATGCGCCGCCGCGGCCGCCATCTTCTTCGCGAAGGCTTCGCCCTTTGCGCCCTTCAGCGATTGCTCGCCGCCTTCGTCGCCCGCGATCTCGGCCATGGGGCGGTCGGTGAGGACGCTGGTGAGGTAGCGGCCGGTCAAGTCGTCGCTGCCCCCCGCATAGGCGTCGTCGATCTTGCGGAGCAGCCAGTTTTCGCGCTTTTCGCCGGCGCGGGGCTTCATGCGGACGAGCAGCCATTCGCCCTTCATCCGCTCGCCGTCGAGGGTGAAGTGAAGATGGCCCTTTTCCATATCCTTCGCGCTCTTCCCCGCGACCGGCGCCCAGGTGCCGCGATCCCACAGCATCACCGAACCGCCGCCATATTCGCCCTTGGGAATGACGCCTTCGAAATCGGCATAGGCCATCGGATGGTCCTCGGTTCGTACCGCGAGCCGCTTATAGGCGGGGTTCGCGCTCGGCCCCCGCGTCACCGCCCAGCTTTTGAGCACGCCATCGACTTCGAGGCGGAAATCGTAATGGAGCCGCGTCGCGTCGTGTTTCTGGACGATGAAGCGATTGCCGAAGCCTTTCGCGACCTTGCCCGCGGGTTCGGGGGTCAACTTGAAATCGCGCTTCTTGTTATATTGGGCGAGAGGGTCGGCACGGGTCATCGCGTTCCACCTTGTCTGCGCCCCTGCGAAGGCAGGGGCCCATCACCGATGTAGGCGACGCGAGCCGAACCGTAGGAAAATGGCGCGAGGCCGGATGATGGACCCCTGCCTTCGCAGGAGTACACAATAGCCGAGGGCAATCCGGCGTTCACGAGACTATGCCCGCTTTTTCGTCGGCGCCTTTTTGGCGGGCGCCTTCTTCTTCGTCGCAGCGGCGGCCGTTTTCTTGCCGTCGACCGACGCCTTGAGCGCTGCCATCAGATCAATGACATTCGATCCTTCGCGCACATCGGCGGGCTCCCCGACATCCTCGAGCACGCGCTTGCCCTTGGCTTTCGCTTTCTTGGCGATGACGCGCTTCAGCGCATCGACATAGTGATTGTGATAGTCGGCGGCGTCGAACTTGCCGCTCTTCTTGTCGATCAGCGTTTCGGCGAGATCGAGCAGGTCGGCGTCGGGCTTGCTCGCGGGCACGTCGCGGAAATAGCTGGCGGCCTTGCTCACTTCCTCGGCATAGCGCAGCACTTCGAGCACCAGCCCCTTGCCGCAGGGACGCAGCCCGACGAGTTGTTCCTGACCGCGCAGCGCAAGCTGTCCCAGCCCCACCTTCTTCGTTCGCCGCAGCGCTTCGCGCAGCACGATATAGGCTTCCTCGGCCAGATCGTCGGCGGGGACGACATAATAGGGCTTTTCATAATAGAGGATGTCGATGTCGCTCGCGTCGACGAATTGGACCAGCTCGAGCGTCCGCTTGCTCTCCAGCTTGACCGCCTCGATCTCTTCTTCGTCGAGCAGGACATAGTTGCCCTTCGACACCTCATAGCCCTTGACGATATCATCGGTATCGATGGCGCCGATGCCGGGTACGACCTTTTCATATTTGACCGGTTTGCCGCTCGGTTCGTGGATCTGGCGAAAGCTGACGCTCGCCCCCGATTTGGTTGCCGGATAGATTTCGACCGGGATCGACACCAAAGCGAGGCGGATCTGACCCTTCCAATAGGCGCGTTGCACCATCTGCAAACCTCCATAGCGGAATGCGAATGCAATGCGCGGCCTGCCATGCGGGTTCCGCCGGGGCCGTTACGCGTCTGAAGGTCGATGATCGGTTATGGTGCCCCTGGCCGGACTCGAACCAGCACTCCTTGCGGAACTCGATTTTGAGTCGAGCGCGTCTACCAATTTCACCACAGGGGCCTGCCACGGGCGCATCGCCCGAAAGCGCGGCGCTCCCCCTAGGGCGAAGCGCCGCCGCTTGCCAAGCTATTTCTTCAATTCCTTCGCCAGCGTCTTGGCGGTCGCCTTGCCATAGGGCGGCTTGAAGCCGGCGAGCCCGGCGACGTCGAGTTTGGGCTGGCGATAAACGGCGCGCGCGTGGCTGAAGGTGCGGAAGCCGTCCAGCCCGTGATAATTGCCCATTCCCGACGGTCCGACCCCGCCGAAGGGCAGGTCTTCCATCGCATTATGAAACAGCACGTCGTTGACCGTAACGCCGCCCGAAATCGTCCGCGTCAGCACGCGGTCCTCCTCGCTCTTGTCCTGCCCGAAATAATAAAGGCCGAGCGGACGGTCGTGCGCATTCACATAATCGATCGCCTCGTCGATGGTCTTGTAGGTCTTGACCGGCAGGATCGGGCCGAAGATTTCCTCCTGCATCACCTTCATATCGTCGGTCGCGCCGCGCACGATATGGAGCGGCATCTTGTGGCCGTTGGCGCTCGCGAAATCCTCGTTCGCGGGATTGACCTCGATCACCTCGGCACCCTTTTCGCGCGCGTCGGCCAGATAGCCCTGCAGGCGGTCGAAATTGCGGCCGTTGACGACCGACGTATAGTCGTCATTCTTGAGCAGCGTCGGATAGAGCGATGCGACACCCTTGCTCACGCTGTCGATCACCTCGCCCTCCTGATCCTCGGCGACGAGCAGATAGTCGGGCGCAAGGCAGATCTGCCCCGCGTTCATCATCTTGCCGAGCGCGACGCGCTGGCCGACGAGGTCTTTGTTCGCGCTGCGCCCGATGAACGTCGGCGACTTGCCACCCAGCTCGAGCGTCACGGGAACCAGATTATCCGCCGCAGCACGCATGATATGCTTGCCGACGCTCGTCGCCCCGGTGAAGATCAGATGGTCGAACGCCAGCTTCGAGAAAGCGACGCCGACATCGGCCCCGCCCGTGAATACCGCCATTTCGCTCTCGTCAAAATAGTCGGGGACAAGGCGCGCCATCAGGTCGGAGACATTCTCGGTAAACTCGCTCGGCTTGATCATCGCGCGGTTGCCCGCGGCCAATATCCCCGCCATCGGCACGAAGACCATGCCGACCGGAAAATTCCACGGAGCGACCACACCGACGACGCCCTTCGGCTGATAGACGACTTCGGCTTTCGCACCGAGCAGGCCGAGCGGAAAGGTGGGCTTGCGCTTTTCGCCGCGCGACCAGGCCGCCATATGCTTCTTGGCATGCTTGAGGGCGCTGACCGAGGGCATGATGTCGGTCATCAACGTCTGTTCGCGGCTGCGATGGCCGAAATCCTCGCTCACCGCCTTGGCGAAATCCTCGGCATGATCGACCAGCAGCGCGATCGCGCGGTCGATGCGGTCGGTGCGGACCGACAGGCTTTCGGGCATCGCGGCGGTAAAGCTGGCGCGCTGCGTTTCGAGCACGCGCTGCATCCGCGCGGTTTCGCTGGCGATATCTTCCTTGATGGCGGTGGCCATGACCCGTCTCCCCATATGATTGCGCCTGTTTGACCACGCTCTGCAGCGGGTTTCAAGTTGAAACGCGCATCGTTTAGGGCGATCCCCCTACCCCACCCCCTTTCGCAAGTGCAGCAAAGGCGCTAATCGGGCCACCGATGACCTTTCCCCTACGGAGTCTTTTGCCATGACCGCCACCGATCCCGTCGTTTTCCTCTCCTATGCCCGCACCCCGATGGGCGGCATGCAGGGCGTGTTGTCGGACGCGAGCGCGACCGATCTCGGCGCGACCGCGGTGAAGGCGGCGGTCGAGCGCGCGGGCGTCGCCGGCGACGATGTCGAACGCATCTATATGGGCTGCGTGCTGCCCGCCGGCCTCGGCCAGGCACCGGCACGTCAGGCCGCCATCAAGGCAGGCCTGCCCAAGTCGGTGCAGGCGACGACCGTCAACAAGGTGTGCGGTTCGGGCATGCAGACCGTCATGATGGGTGCCGAGGCGCTCGCCGCGGGCAGCATCGATCTCGTCGTTGCAGGCGGCATGGAGTCGATGACCAACGCCCCCTATCTGCTCAAGAAGCATCGTTCGGGCGCGCGCATCGGCCATGACACCGCCTATGACCATATGTTCCTCGACGGCCTGGAGGACGCGTATGACGCCGGCCGCGCCATGGGCACTTTCGCGCAGGACACCGCCGACGCCTATCAGCTCAGCCGCCAGGCGCAGGACGATTATTCGATCGAATCGCTGAAGCGCGCCCAGGCGGCGATCGCTGACGGCGCCTTCGCCGCCGAAATCACGCCCGTCACGCTGACCACCCGCAAGGGCGAGATTGTCGTCGACACCGACGAACAGCCCGGCAAGGGCAACCCCGACAAGATCCCGACGCTGCGTCCTGCCTTCGCCAAGGACGGCACGATCACCGCGGCGACAAGTTCGTCGATCTCCGACGGTGCCGCCGCGGTCGTGCTGACGCGCCAGTCGGTCGCCGAAGCGAAGGGCAAGAAGCCGGTCGCCAAGCTCGTCGCGCATGCCGCGCACGCGCAGGAACCCAAGGATTTCACGGTTGCCCCGGTCGGCGCGATCAACAAGGTGCTGGCGAAGGCCGGCTGGTCGATCGGCGACGTCGACCTGTTCGAAGTCAACGAAGCCTTCGCCTGCGTCGCGATGTTCGCGATGCACGACCTTGGCATTTCGCACGACAAGATCAACGTCCACGGCGGCGCGACCGCGCTCGGCCATCCGATCGGCGCCAGCGGCACGCGCATCATCACCACGCTGATCGCCGCGCTTCAGCGCCACGGCAAGAAGCGCGGTATCGCCAGCCTGTGCATCGGCGGCGGCGAAGCCACCGCGGTCGCGGTCGAGCTGGTTTAAGCCAGCTTGATGCTGTCATTGCGAACCCGGCGAAAGCCGGGTGAAGCAATCCAGAGCGGTTTATGCCGGCTCTGGATTGCCGCGCGGCTTCGCCGCTCGCAATGACGAAGCATGGCGACGATCGCGCCGCGGCCATTTTCAAAACTGCGCGACACTTTGCGACACTAATGTCCTCAAAATAAACGCGGCATTCCGGCTCCGTTCAAATCGACTCGCCTAATCCTTTTCCTGTCATCGGGCAGATCCCCTCCCCCTGACGGCAAGACAAGGAATGGCATTATGAAGA
>ERZ781399.3076-NODE-3076-length-13028-cov-4.471980_pt1 | contig 13028 bp, 11 predicted proteins | sample MGYA00511014_ERZ781399 | MGnify/ENA primary metagenome ERZ781399 (study PRJEB29847, sample SAMN06458254) | wastewater metagenome | isolation source: Wastewater bioreactor | place: South Africa: Cape Town | study: EMG produced TPA metagenomics assembly of the...
TGCAGACCACCCTTTTCCTCGCCGTCGGCCTCGTCGAGCGCCGTGCCGGGTCGACCTCGATCCTCAAGGTCAAGGGGCTCATGCGTGCGGCTCCCGTCATCGCGGTGCTGTACTTCATCCCGGCGGTGAACCTCGGTGGCATCCCGCCCTTCTCGGGTTTCATCGGCAAGTTCGCCCTGTTCAACGCGGCGGCGCAGGTCGGCACACCGCTCATGTACGCCCTCATCATCGGCGGGATCGTCACGTCGCTGCTCACCCTCTACACGCTCATGCGCGCGTGGAACCTCGCATTCTGGCGTGAGGGCGAGGACCAGTCCGACGAGACGGGTGTCGTCGAGCGGATCGAGTACCTGGGCTCGGCTCCCGCCGCCGATGATCAGCGCGCGCGCCGGGTGATCCCGCGGATCATGACGGCGACGACCGCCGGCATGGTGGCGGTGACCGTCTCGCTGACCCTCTTCGCGGGGCCGCTCTACCAGCTCTGCGCGACGATCGGCGAGACGCTGCTCACGCCCGTCACGCTCGTGCAACTCGAGCAGGAGGTGCAGCAGTGAGCCCCGCGGTGAAGGCCGTTGCGGCCTCGGCATGGCGTCAGCTGCCGTTCTTCCTGTGGCTCATCGCGCTGTGGATGCTGCTGTGGGGTCAGTTCACGGTGCTCGCCGCAGTGACGGGCCTCGTCGTGGCGCTCGTCGTGACCCGCATCTTCCGGCTGCCCCCCGTGGAGCTGTCGGGCCGCGTCAACCTCTGGTACGGCGCGGTGTTCATCGTGCTGTTCTGCCTCGCCGTCGTGCGCGGGTCGCTGCTCGTCGCGTGGCAGACCCTCAACCCCACCCGCTACCCCGGCACCGCCGTCATCGCGGTCCCGATGCGCACCGACGACGACCTCATCATGGCCCACGTCGGCGTCACGGCATCCCTCATCCCGGGCTCGCTCATCATCGACGCCGACCGCGATCGCCGCATCCTCTACCTGCACGTCATCGGGGTCTCGTCCGACGAGGACGTCGAGAGTCAGCGCCGCGCCGTGCAGGGGTGGGAGGCGCGCATCGTCCGAGCGGTCGGTTCGCGCGCACAGCTGGAGGCGATCCGCGCGCAGGGCGCGAGCGCGCAGCGGGGAGGGGGTGCGAGGTGGTGACCGTCCTCATCACGGCGATCTACGTCATCCTCGCCATTGCGGGATTGCTGACCCTGTGGCGCATCGTCTTCGGACCGTCGATCCTCGACCGCGCCGTCGCGTCGGACGTGCTGCTGACACTCGTCATGTGTGCGCTCGGCGCCGACATGGTCATCAACCATCACACCGGCAGCCTGCCGGCCCTGCTCGTCATCGCCTCGGTCGGAGTGTTCGGGTCGATCGCGATCGCGCGTTTCGTGGCGAGAAGGGACAACTCGAACCGATGAATGAGATTCTCGACGTCGTCGCCCTCGTGCTGGTGCTGATCGGTGCGCTGCTGTGCCTCACCGCGGCGATCGGTCTGCTCCGCTTCCACGACGTGCCGACCCGTCTGCATGCGGCGACCAAGCCGCAGGTGCTCGGCTTCATCCTGATCTGCGTCGCCGTGGCTATGGCCCTGCGCGCGTGGCCGGTCGTCGCGTTCCTCGTGCCGGTGGTGATCATCCAGCTGGCCACGGCGCCCCTGTCGGCGCACATGGTGGGCCGCCAGGCGTACCGGAACGGCACGATCGACGAGAGCTCCCTGTATGTGGACGAGCTCGCTGAGTCGCGCGAGACCCCGCCCGCAGCAGGGGGCTGAGCGGGGCGCGGGGCTGGGCGTGACGCGCGCGTACTGCGTGTCGTGCGTGTCGTGAACTCCGCAGAATGTGACGTACTCCGCAGTGGATGCCGGGTACGGGTGCGGAGTTCGTGAGTTTCTGCGGAGTTCGTGGTGGGTCGTGGCGACCGCGGAGCCGAGCGTCGGGCCCGGTCAGGTCACGGGGCGAGCGACGGGGCCCTCAGGCCGAACTCGTGCTGGAGGAGACTGCGGGCGGCGAACCAGCCCGACTGGCCGTGGACGCCGGGACCGGGCACGGTCGAGGCGCCGGTGAGGTAGACGCCCGGCATCGGAGTGCGCCACGGATCGAGGCTCAGCACGGGCCGCGCGAGCAGCTGCCCGAGCGTCGCGGCGCCCGCGGCGATGTCGCCGCCGACGTAGTTCGGGTTGTACTCGGCCAGCTCGGCGGCGGTGCGCGCACGACTCGCCACGATGAGGTCGCGGAAGCCCGGCGCGTGCTGCTCGATCGCCCGGGTGACGGCCTCGGTCTGATCGAGGGTCGACCCGGTCGGCACGTGCGTGTACGTCCAGAGCGCGTGCCCACCCGCGGGGGCGCGGCTCGCGTCGAACGCCGAGGGCTGCGAGACGAGCACATACGGGGATGCCGCGTGCCGCCCGGCCAGGACGTCGCGCTCGGCGGCGGCGATCTGCTCGCGCGTGCCGCCGATGTGCACCGTGCCGGCGCGCGCGATGCGCTCGTCGGACCACGGCACCGGACCGGACAGCGCGAACTGCACCGTCGAGGCGCCGCTGCCGTAACGGAATCGCTCGAGGCGCCGCCGGTAGCGCCCGGGCATCCGCCTTCCGGCGAGTCGGATGAGCGCGCGCGGGGTGACATCGAGCACGGTCGCGCGCGCGGTGAGCTCGTCGAGCGAACCCACCTCGTGATCCGTGACGATCTCGCCGCCGTGGGCGAGGAGGTCGGCGGTGAGGGCGTCCGAGATTGCCTGCGATCCGCCGATCGGGATCGGCCAGCCGCCGGCGTGGGCGTGCGTCTGCAGGGCGAGCCCCGCCGCCGCGGCGACCGGGCTCGGCTGCGGCACGATCGCGTGCGCCGCGACGCCCGTAATCATCGCCGGGGCGACGCGGCCGTGGAAGCCCGCGTTCCAGAGCGGCCCGCCCTGCGCGAGCGTGCGCAGACCGAACCGGGCCTCGACGACCGGATGAGGCGGCACGCGCAGCAGCGACGAGCCGGTGAACCGGGCGATCTCGCGCGCGTGCGCGGCGAGGGGTTCGAGCAGGCGTCGGTAGGCGGGGCCGTCGGCGCCGAGCGCATCGACCGTGCGGTCGAGATCGTGGTAGGCGATGCCCGAGCCGCCGACCGCGGCGGGGAGGGGATGGGCGAACGAGACCTCGGGGGTGACGAACTCGACGCGCGATGCGAGCCCGAACGCGCGGAAGAACGGGGATGCCAGGGCCAGCGGATGCACCGCCGAGCACGAGTCGTGCCAGAAGCCGGGCGCCACGGCCTCGCGCGTGCTCGCCCCGCCTCCGATCCGCGCCATCCGCTCGTACACGCGCACCGAGAGCCCCGCCCGCGCGAGGGTCACGGCCGCCGCGAGCCCGTTCGGCCCTGAGCCGACGATCTCGACGTCGGTCATGCGGCGGGGCCCTCACCCGACGCCGCCGCGGCGGCATCCGTGGCGGCGGCGACGTCTGCCGCGGCTTCGGCGTCGGGCGTGCCCTCGGCCGGATCCGGCACCGTCGTGCGCGCCGAGTGCTCCCCGGCCTCGCGCTCGCGCCGTCGGCCCTCGCTGAGGAAGGCGAGGCGCCGCAGCGTCTCCTCGTTGCGCAGGTGCAGCATCGGCGCCCACACGAACCGCGGCAACTTCGCCGCGGTGCCCGCGACGGGTTCCTCGCCCAGCCGCACGACGCATCCGGTGCCGCGGGGCTTCACCTCGATGACCACGACCCCGCGGCCGAGCGGTCCCGCCTTCGCGCGCAGCTTCATCCGGTGCGGCGGCGACCACTCCACGATCTGGGTGTCGTCGTCCAGCAGGATCGGCCACCCGCCCAGCGAATGGTGGATGTGCGCGCCTTCGGCCGGCCACTCCGGATCGACGTCGCGCATGCGCGCGGCACCCACCACCCAGACCGGATAGAGCCAGCCGTCGCCGAGCACGGCGAACACGTCGTCAGGGGTGCAGTCGAACAGTCTCACGCTGGCGGTCGCCATGGGGCCTCCTCGGGTGGGGCGGTCCCTCTCGATGCTACGGGGCGGACCCGGAATCCGAGCGGGGGTTGACGCGGCCGCGCGGGGCGTCAGTCTCCCGGTGTCAGCACGAGCGTGTCGACCGCGGATGCCTCGACGCGCTCGCGCGTGAACAGCCACGGCGTCTGGCGGCCGTGCTGCCACGCGTCGAACTGGTCGTCGTAGTTCGGGTGGAAGGCGTGACCGCTCGTGCCGGTGAGGTGGTTCCACCGCGACGCGTCGAGATCGGAGAGGTCGATCGTCATGCGCATGGAGGGCACGGTCGTCGTCGCGAACGAGCCGCTGCCGAGCATCCACCCGGTCGCATCGACGACGGAGGCGCCGCCGCCGACGGGGAACGGCCCGCGGTTGAACAGGGCCTCGATCGGCGCGATGCCGCTCTTGCCGAACGTGCCGCTGGTGAGGGTGATCGCGTGCAGCGAGCCCCAGTTCCAGGCATCCGGGTCGTCGCCCTGCAGCGCGACGAGCCGCGCGGACGCGTCGGTCGCGGCCCGTTCGAGCATCTCGCGCTGACCGTCGACGCCGATCGTGTCGTTGGTCCACCAGTCCGAGTCGGGCTCGTCGAGCAGCCGGTCGACGACGACGAACAGCCGGCTCTGCCCCGACAGGCCGACCGGGTGCGCACGCCGGGCGAACAGGTCGGAGGCGAGCTCGTCCCACAGCACGTTCGCGAAGGCGGCGGCCGACGAGTCGGCCCCGTTCTGGGCATCCCACCCGGCGCCCCCAGGAGAAAGACCGTCCTGGCATCTATGCGCACCCCTCGCTGCTGGTGGGCACGGGTGCGCGCGGCGCTTTAGCTCTCGCCGAGGATCTCCGGGTGCGCGTCGAGCAGGGCGACCTGCTCCTGCCACGACAGACCGACGATGCTGAGCACGACCCGCACGACCGCCGCGTCGGCGTGCGCGGTGGTCAGCCGCAGCTCGCGGAGGGTCGCGCGGGCGGTCTCCTCGATGAGGAATGCCAGCAGTTCCGGCGGCACGTCGCCGCGGAACGCGCCGGAGGCGACGCCCTCCCGGGTCAGCTCGCGCACCCGCCGGCGCAGCGGCGCGAGCGAGCGCATCGTCTGGGCCACGTGCGCGTCGTCGAGCGCGATGTTCGCCGAGGCGCGCACGGCGGATGCCTCGCGCCACAGTTGCGCCGCCATGTGCGCGAGCGCGACCCGCGGGTCGGGGTCGTCGGTGGCCTCGGCGATCGTGTTGAAGCGCCCGGCGCCGATTGCGATCACCTCGCGAAGGAGGCTCTCCCGATCGGAGAAGTGGCCGTACAGCGCCCGGCGCGAGAGCCCCGCCGACTGCGCGATCGCGTCGAGCGAGGCGTGCGGGTCGCGCGCGAGCACGGTCTGCGCCGCGGCGAGGAGGGCCGCCCGGTTCGCCGTCGCGTCGCGGCGACGCCCGGGTGCGGTGGAGATGGTTCGGGCCATGGCATCCCTCACATGAGCTTCGTCGAGGCCATCGCGTCGACGAGCCCGCGGTTGAACGAGACGAGCGGTCGCCGCAGCACGAGCCCGAGCAGCAGCGTCGGCACGAGGAAGGCGAGGAGGAGCCCGATCGAGATCCAGAAGTCGGCGCCGTACGTGCCCGCGATCGCCGAGCGCATCGCCGAGATCGCGTGCGTCGCCGGCAGGAACGGGCTGACGTTCTGGAACCACGCCGGCAGCAGCTGCAGCGGATACGCACCTCCCGATCCGGAGATCTGGATCACGAGCAGCAGCACCGCGAGCGCCTTGCCGGCATTGCCGAACGCGACGACGAACGTGTAGATGATGAGCGTGAACACGAGCGAGGTCACCCACCCCGCCAGAAGCAGCAGAAACGGATGCGCGGGCTCGATCCGCACGAACAGGATCAGACCCAGGATCACGAGGGTCGACTGCGCGAGCCCGGTCACGGCGAAGATGCCGTACCGGCCGAGGTACTTCTGCGTCGACGACAGCTCGGGCTCGTCGGGCAGCGCGTCGCGGCTCACGTCGACGCGGATCGCGACGGTCATGAGGAGCGCCCCGACCCAGAGGGCCAGCACGATGTACAGCGGCGCCATGCCCGCGCCGAAGCTCACCACGGGGAACACCTCGACCCGGTCGACGCGCACCGGCTCGGCGAGCGAGGTGGCCAGCACGCTCGGGTCCGACCCGATAATCTCGCTGAGCCCGGCGAGGTCGCCGGTCTTCGCCGCGTTCGCGATCGCCTGCTGCACGGCGTCGAACTTCGCCGCGGCGTCGGTGAGGGCCGTGCTGAGCCGCCCCGTCACCTGCTCGGCGCCCTGCAGCGCGCCGACGATCGAATCGGATGCCCCGGAGAGCCCCGACGCCGCCTGCGCGAGGTCGCCGCGCACCGCCGAGATGTCGTCGTCGATGACGGAGAGGGTGTCGCCCAAGGCATCCAGCTGCGGCTTCAGGGTGCCCGTGTACGAGTCCTCCGCCTGCGCGATCGCCTGCTGCGCCTGCGCGACGAGGTCCTTCACCTTCTGATGGGATGCCTGGGCGTCGGCGTTCCCCGCGGTGATGTCGGCCGCGGCCTGTGCGAGCGAGTCGTGCACGGCCTGCTGGCGGGCGATCGCACGGTCGAGCTGGGCGACCACGTCGTCGAGCGCCGGCTGCGCCGCCGGGGGCAGCTGCGGCCGCACGTCGTCGACGAGCGTCGTGCGGAGAGCGGCCGCGTCGTCGATCTGCTTCTGCACCCGCGCGGCGATGGTGGTGAGCGCGTCGGCCTGGCTGCCCGTGAGGTTGCCGACCTGCGTGTAGAGGTCGTCGACGCTCGTCCCGACGGCGGCGTATCCCTGCGCCGTCGTGCGGAGGGCGTCGGCGACCGCGCCCGTCGCCGACTGCAGCGTCTCGCCCAGCTGCCGGGCGGCGCCCGCGCCGCTGCCCGCGGCGTCGGAGGCGTCGCCGAACGCGTCGCCCGCGCCCGAGACGAGAGCCGAGGCGCTCTGCGCGAGCGGGATCGTGCCCTGGACGAGCGTCTGGAACATGTCGGCGGTCTGCGCGCCGGCGCGCAGCTGTGTCGCGAGCGACCCGACGCGGGCTTCGACGCGGGCGAGCGCCGCCTGGGTGTCGGCGTCGGTCAGGTAGTCCGACAGTGAGGAGATGAGGCTCAGAGCGACATCGCTGAGCGTTTCGGTGAACACCGAGCTGATCTGCGCCGAGACCCCCTCGGCGCCCTGGCCGGTGATCTTCGGGGCGAGGGCGTTCTTCTTCTCGTTGGTGTAGTAGGCCAGCTCGGTGCGCTGGGCGCCGTCGGCGTAGAACGTCAGCATGTCGGCGCTGAACGTGGGCGGCAGCACGATCGCCGCGTAGTACCGGCCCGACTTGGTGCCGTCGATCGCGTCGTCCTCCGAGGTGATCACCCAGTTGAGCTGATCGTTCGCGCGCAGCTGCGAGAGCACCTGCTCGCCGACGTTCACGCGGATCGGCACGAGGTCGCTCTGGTACCCCTCGTCGGTCGAGGCGACCGCGACGGTGAGGTGCTTCGTGTTGCCGAACGGGTCCCAGCTGGCGAGCACGTTGAACCACGTGAACAGCGACGGGATCACCACGAGCCCGAACATCACGATGATCGCCATGACGTTCATCACCGAGTGCCGCAGGTCGCGGCGGATCAGATGCAGGATGCCTCTCATGCCTGCTCGCCTCCTTCGCGCCGGGTCTCGGGGGTGTCGGTGGGTTCGTCGGTGTGGGTGGGGTCGGCGGTTTCGGTGGTGGGCTCCGTCGTCGCGACGGCGTCCGCGCCGGCTTCGGCCGGGCTGAACAGGCGGGTGAGCACGGCGCCGTCCGGCTCGTCGGACTGCGCGGACGCGTCGGACTCGGCGGACTCGCTCGTCTCAGAGACATCCGTCTCAGAGACATCCGTCTCAGAGACATCCGTCGCGGGGGCATCCGTCTCCGGGGCATCCACAGCGGAGGCATCCACCTCTGCGGTGTCCACCACCGTCGCCGTGCCGGTCGCCACGCCGTCGTGGCGCATCGCGCGGCGCAGCTCCGCGTCGCCCATGCCGGCGAGCTCGGCGGCGGCCTCGAAGCTGTGGCTCACGTATTCGAGCGCGACGAGGAAGGCGATGACGATGAGGCACCACAGCATCCAGAGGAAGAGGAGCGTCGCGCTCTGCTCGTGCAGGAGCCAGGCGATGAGGCCGAGCACGACCATGCCCGCGAGGCCCGCCAGCAGGGCGATCCGCAGGAGGGTCGGGTAGCGCTCGACGAACGGTTGTGCGCGGCGGTCGAGCCGGTTGCGGAATTCGCCGCGGTCGGCGAGGGCGTGGATCACGTCGGTGAGGCGGTAGCCGCGGCCGACGACCTGCACGTCCTCGCCGATGAGGAGATCTGTCGCGATCACCTCGCGGTTGAAGAGACGGTTGAGGTATGCCAGGCGACGGCGCAGCACGAGACCCACGATCCAGGCCAGCACCACGAAGATGGCGAGCGCGCCCATGAAGCGCCACCAGTGTGCCCCGTAGAAGCCGGCGATCGTCTCGCGCATCGCGTCGATGCCGTACGTGAACGGCAGGAACGGGTAGATGTTGCGGAAGAACTGCGGCATCAGCTCGATCGGATAGAGCCCCGAGGCGCCCGGGATCTGCATGATCACGAGCAGCACGCACAGGCCCCGCCCGACATGGCCGAACGCCACGCACAGCGCGTAGATGATGCTGACGTAGGCGAGCGAGATGAGGATGCCCGTGCCGACGAACGCGACCGCGCTCGCCGTCTGCACGCCGATGATGAGGTCGCCGACGCAAACGACGATCGCCTGCAGCACCCCGAGCGAGGCGAACAGCAGGAAGCGCCCGACATAGGCCTCGCCGACGCGGATCGGGGCGACGCCCTCGGTGTCGACCTCGACCTTGAAGATGACCATCATCACGAACGCGCCGATCCACAGCGAGAGGTTCGTGAAGAGGGCCGCCATCGCCGACCCGTACGAGGAGACCGGGAACACGGCGTGCTCGGCGACGTCGACCGGGGTCGCGATGAACTGAGCGATCTGCTGCGGGTCGAGGCCGGTGACGGTGCCGAGGGTGTTCCACGCCGAGGCAGAGCCGAGGGCGAGCACGTCGGTGCGGGCATCGCCGAGCCCGGTCTGGATCCCCCCGAGAGTGCCGTCGAGGCTGTCGAGCGCCGCCCCGGTGGCGACGAGCTGGGTGTCGAGTCCCGCCAGGAGCGTGCCGGCCTGGGTGAGCTGCGCGCGCTGCGCGTCGATCGCGGCCGAGAATCCGCCGGCGCTCGTCGACAGCGTCGCCATCGCGCTCGTGAGCGCGGGGATCGACTGGGTGAGCGCGTCGCGCAGGCCGGTCGACGAGGCCTGCGCGCCCTGGACGGCCGTGTTCACGGCATCCGCCGTCTTCTGCACGGCCTGCACCGCCGAGGCGGTGTCGTCGTTCATCGCCTTCAGGTCGGCGAGGAGCTGCTGGTCGGCCTGGTTCTGCTGCTCGAGGGCCGTCAGCACCTGCTGCAGCTGCTGGGCGACGGCGGGGTCGAGTCCGCCCTGATCGAGGAGCGTCTGCAGCTGCGCGATCGCCGCCGCGTTGGCGTCGGCGACGGCGGTGACGTCGTCGATCGCGGTGTCGATGCGGGCCGAGGCCTGACCGAGGGTCTGCGTGACCTGGGTGACCGAGATGTGCGCCTGCGCCGAGGCGTCCGCCAGCAGCGTCGCGCCCTGCACGTAGGCGGAGGTGGCGGCGTCGGTGAACGAGAGCACGTCGCGCTGCGCCTGCGCGATGATCGTCTGCGCCTGGCCGAGCGCGGTCTGCACGTCGCCGAGGGTGGTGTCGACGTCGGACAGGGTCGACTGCGCACCCCTCAGCGAACCGCGCGAGCGTTCGAGCCCGCCCTTCATGTCGGTGATGCTCTGGCGGGCCGAGGCGACCTGGGCGGAGGCCTGGTCGAACGCGTTCAGGCCGTCGTTCTTGGCGTTCAGCAGCTTCAGCTGCACGTCGTCGCCGGCATCCTTCAGCTCGGTCGTCGCCGCCTCGGCGACCTGCTCGATGAACGCGCTGCTGATCTTGTCGTTCACGCCCGCGGCGCCGACGTCGGTGATCTTCGGGGCGATCGCGCTGGCCTTCTCGTTGACGTAGTAGGTCAGCGCGGGCTGGGTGAAGGTGCCCGTCGTGATGCTGAGCAGGTCGGAGCTGAAGCTTCGCGGAATGATGATCGCGGCGTAGACCTCGCCCGAGCGCACCGCCTCGCGGGCTTCGTCCTCGCCCATGAACTGCCAGCCGAGCTGGTGGTCGTCATGCAGCTGGTCGACGACCTGCGCGCCGACGTCGATGGGGCCGGTCAGGTCGGAGCGGGCGCCCTCGTCGAGGTTGACGACCGCGACGCCGATGCTGCCGGTGTTCGCGTACGGGTCCCAGAACGCGGTGATGTTGAACCACGCGTAGAGCGCCGGGGTGAGCAGCACCCCGAGCACGATGACCCAGGTGCGGCGCGCGCGGAAGATCCGCGTGACATCACGCCGGAAGACCCGCACACTCTTTCGCACGCATCCATCGTACAACCAGTTTGCACACCGGTGTGCAAGTTCTTGGGTGGTGGGGGTTGATTGGGGCTGGCGTGTCCCGGGTGGGCGGGCGCGGGGGCAGGGGTCGCGGGGCGCGGCCGTGCACAATGCAGGGGATTCGCGCACGCCGGTGCGCGGGTGCCGCGTCTTTCCGGGGTCACCGCCGCGGCGCGCGTCCGGATCTCCTGCATTGCGCACGCACGTGTCGGCGCACGCCGCGCGCGGAGGGTCGCGGCGCGGGCGGTTAGGCGCGGCGCGGGTCGAGTGGGTCGCGGTGTGAGGGTGCTGAGTCCGGGCCCGGCCGGTCAGTCGGCGCCGAAGTCGTACATCGCCGACTCGGACGCCGCCTCGACGGCGTCGGCCAGCGCTTCGGACTCGGCGTCCTGCCCCTCGGCCGACGAGATGATCTCGCCCGCCTCGCCCGCCGTCACGCGGCCGACGAGCTCGCCGGTCGCGCCGCCGATGAGGCCGAGACCTGCGTACTGCTCGAGGCGCGAGCGCGAGTCGGCGATGTCGAGGTTGCGCATCGTGAGCTGCCCGATGCGGTCGGTCGGGCCGAAGGCGGCGTCGCCGACGCGTTCCATCGAGAGTTTCTCGGGCGCGTAGGAGAGGTTCGGCGCGGTCGTGTCGAGGATCGTCCAGTCGTCGCCGCGGCGCAGGCGCAGGGTGACGGTGCCGGTGATCGTCGACCCGACCCACTTCTGGATCGACTCGCGCAGCATGAGCGACTGCGGGTCGAGCCAGCGGCCCTCGTACATGAGGCGGCCGAGGCGGCGGCCCTGCTCGTGGTAGGTCGCGAGGGTGTCTTCGTTGAGGATGCCGTTGACGAGGCGCTCGTACGCGATGAACAGCAGCGCCATGCCGGGCGCCTCGTAGATGCCGCGCGACTTCGCCTCGATGATGCGGTTCTCGATCTGGTCGCTCATGCCGAGGCCGTGGCGGCCGCCGATGCGGTTGGCCTCGAGGAACAGGGCGACGGGATCGGCAAAGGTCTGGCCGTTCAGCGCGACCGGCTGGCCTTCGGCAAAGCGGACCACCACCTTCTCGGCGGGCACGGCGACGTCGTCGCGCCAGAACGGCACGCCCATGATCGGGTTGACGATCTTGATGCCGCTGTCGAGGCTCTCGAGATCCTTGGCCTCGTGCGTGGCGCCGAGGATGTTGCTGTCGGTCGAGTAGGCCTTCTCGGCGCTCATCTTGTAGGCGAAGCCGTGCGCGGTGAGGAAAGCCGACATCTCGGAGCGGCCGCCCAGTTCGTCGATGAACTGTTGGTCGAGCCAGGGCTTGTAGATGCGCAGGTTCGGGTTGGTCAGCAGGCCGTAGCGGTAGAAGCGCTCGATGTCGTTGCCCTTGAAGGTCGAACCATCGCCCCAGATGTTGACGCCGTCTTCCTTCATGGCGGAGACCAGCATGGTGCCGGTGACGGCGCGCCCGAGCGGCGTGGTGTTGAAGTAGGTGATGCCGCCGGTCGAGATGTGGAAGGCGCCGGACTGGATGGCGGCGATGCCCTCGTGCACCAGCTGGGTGCGGCAATCGACGAGGCGCGCGTTCTCGGCGCCGAAATCCATGGCCTTCTTCGGGATCTCGTCATAGTCGGCCTCGTCGGGCTGGCCGAGATTGGCGGTGTAGGCATAGACCTTGGCGCCCTTGAGCTTCATCCACAGCAGGGCGGCGCTGGTGTCCAGGCCGCCGGAGAAGGCGATGCCGACTTTTTCTCCCTTGGGCAGGCTTTTCAGGATCGTGCTCACGGGGGACTCCAGTCGGCTCGAAGGTTTGGCGGGGACGTTGCTGGCCGGGCGAATAACAAATTCCGCGCCGCTCGCCTAGCGGCGGGCTGCATCGATTGTCGGGCCGCAAGCCGCACACGCTTCACTGGCCGGGTGCCGCAGAAGCCCTGCCGTGTCAGACGCCGATGCCTTCGACCACGAGGCGGATGATGCGGCGGATGTCGGCGGGCTCAAAGCGTCCGGCCTGCAGGGCGCTGATCATCGCCTGGCCATAGATCCCCAGCAGCAGCAACGCCAGGAAGTCGGCGTTCTCGTCGGCGCGGATCTGCTGCCGGCGCTGGCCGAGCAGGAGGATGTCGCGGACGAGGCCCTGGAAGGATGGACGATCGGGCGGGCTGAGGGTAGGGCGGGTGGCGGGGTTGAGCGCGAGGCGCGCCAGTGACGGATTGGCGATGCACCAGCCGGCGCTGTCGAGCAATACCTGTTCGAGCAGCACAAGTGCGTCCGTGCCGGCCGCGAGGCTCGCCCGATAGCCGGCATCCTGCGCTTCGACGCGGGCAATGAGCGCCAGGGCGATCTCTTCCTTGCTGCCGAACAGGTTGTAGACCGTCTTGCGGGTAAGGCCGGCCCCGGCCGCGATCTGTTCCATCGATACGACATCGAGCCCGAACTCGTGCACTGCGGCTGAGGCAGCTTCGAGGATCAGGCTGCGAGAGCGTGCTTTGCGGCTTGCCATTGTCATGATTTACACGGTAGTATATTTTTACACGAGTGTATATATAAGGTGATGTCGTGCTTGAAGCGTTCGGCCAGCAGAACTGGATCG
>ERZ781399.3080-NODE-3080-length-13020-cov-3.934516_pt1 | contig 13020 bp, 10 predicted proteins | sample MGYA00511014_ERZ781399 | MGnify/ENA primary metagenome ERZ781399 (study PRJEB29847, sample SAMN06458254) | wastewater metagenome | isolation source: Wastewater bioreactor | place: South Africa: Cape Town | study: EMG produced TPA metagenomics assembly of the...
CACCGATCCGAAATTGATCGTGACATTCTCGCGGATGACGCAGGCCTCGCCGATCGTGATCGTGCCGGGCTCGCCCTTGTAATGCACCGATTGCGGCGTGCCGCCGATCGAGGCGAAGGGGTTGACCACAGTGCGGGCGCCGATGGTCGTCTGGGCCGTGACCGAAGCGTGGTTCTTGATCTCGACGCCGTCGCCGAGCACGACATCGCGGCCGACAAAGGCGAATGCGCCGACCTTGACGTCAGCGCCGAGCCGCGCGCCGTCCTCAATCACCGCCGAAGGATGGATGTTGGACATGGAACTCCGTTACTGCCCCACCAGCATCGCGCTGATGTCGGCTTCGGCGACCTTGACGCCCGCGACCTTGGCCTCGCTCTGGAATCGCCAGAGATTGCCGCGGTTCTTGACCTTGCGGACGTGATATTCGAGCACGTCGCCGGGTTCCACGGGCTTGCGGAACTTGGCGTTGTCGATGGTGAGGAAATAGACGAGCTGCGGCTTGCCGGGCCGCACGGCGAGGCAGATCGCCCCGGCCGTCTGCGCCATGCCCTCGATGATGAGCACGCCGGGCATCACAGGCTTGCCGGGAAAGTGGCCCTGGAAGTGCGGCTCGTTGAACGTGACGTTCTTGATGCCGATCGCGCTTTCATCGCCGTTGATCTCGATGATGCGATCGACCAGCAGGAACGGATAACGGTGCGGCAGAAGCTCGAGGATCCGCGCGATATCCGCCGATCCGAGGCTGTTGTCGCCTTCGCTCATGACACCTCTTTCCCCTCGTCTTCCTTATGGCGCGCGCTGGCGCGCTGCGCGAGGCGCCGGATCGCCAGTTCCTCGCGATACCATTCCTTTATCGGACGCGCCGGAGCTCCGCCATAGCGGCCGCCCGCGGCGAGATCATCCTTCACGCTGGCCGTCGCCGCGACCTGCGCGCCATGGCCGATCGTGACATGGCCGTTGACGCCGACCTGGCCGCCGAGCACCACGAAATCGCCGAGCGTCGCGCTGCCCGAGATGCCGACCTGCGAGACGATCACGCAGTGGCGGCCGATCGCGACATTGTGGCCGATCTGCACGAGATTATCGATCTTGGTACCGTCGCCGATCACGGTATCGCCCAGCGCGCCGCGGTCGATAGTGCTGTTGGCACCAACCTCGACACGATCCTGGATGATCACCCGGCCCAGCTGCGGAATCTTGCGGTTAGAGCTGCCGAAATCGAGCCAACCAAAGCCTTCCGTGCCAATACGGACGCCGGAATGCAGCACCACGTCATTGCCGATATGAGCACAGTCGATCGTGCAATTGGCGGCAATTGTGCAATTGCGCCCGATGGTTACGCCCGCACCGATGACGGTATTGGCGCCGATGATGGTACCGCGCCCAATCTCCACACCGGCGCCGATCACCACATTGGAGCCGATAGTAACGTCGCGCTCGAAAATCGGCGCACCCAGATCATCACGACCAGCCGCAATGATCGAGCGCGTACTGGACGGATAGAGGAAGTCGAGGACATCGGCGAAGGCATTGTGGGCCTTGTCGGCAGCGACACCGACCGTTCCGGCAGGCACGACATCGCGCAGCGCCCCGGAAACGAAGACAGCGCCAGCATTCGTGCGGCGCAGTTCCTCGATATAGCTGGTGTGAGCGGCCAGGGCGAGATCATTGGGACCAGCCAGATCCAATTCGGCAACGCCGGAAATGATCAGCTCGGCCTCGGAGCCATCAACCAACCCAGGAAGGCCGATCTGCTCCAGCAGGGCTCCGAGGGCAACGGGGCCCGCAAAGCGGTGAAAACGGGTATCGACCATGGTGCCACTTAAATAACGAGAGCCGCGGCGCTACCGCCCCGCGGCTCTTCAAACTCTGTCACGCGCCTTGCACTAGAGCAAGGTGGAGATGGTGAACTGGAACACCTGCGTCCGATCGTCGGTCGACTTGTTCAGCACATGCGCAACGTCTCCACGGAGCGGGCCGAACGGCGAGTCCCAGATGAGAGATGCGCCCACCGAGGTGCGCCACGGCTGATCGACGGAACCGGCCGACACGCCAACCGGGGCACCGGCACCGGTATTGATGTTCGGCAGGTTCGAACCGTCGATCCAGGCCGCATCGGCCCAGATGGCGCCGCTCAGGCCGTAGCTTTCCGGCAGGCCGGGGATCGGGAACTCGATTTCGGCTGACACGCCGGCATACATGGTCGCACCGAGATACTCGCCGCTGGTCAGACGCGGACCGATGCCGCGCGGCTGGAAGCCGCGGATCAGCTGCGAACCAGGGGTGAAAGCCTCGACGGCATGCACACCGGTATTGTTCATGCTGTTGACGACACCAGCCTGACCGCGAACGCTGGCCACGATGCCGCTGTCGTCGAGGAGCGGCATGAAGTAGCGTGCGCGCGCCTCGGTCTTCAGCAGGTTGTGGTCCCAACCGATATACTGCTGGGAGAACGTCGCATAGAGACCCTCGGTCGGGTTCTTGACGCTATCGACGCCATTCCAGACCAGGTTGTAACCGATGAATGCCTTGTTGAATTCCTGCTTGTCGGTAACCAGCGAAGACCTATACTGCGGATTGTCCTTGGTATCGGAGATGATCTTGCGCTCGTAACCAGCGAAGAGCCCAGCATTCAGCGTGCTGGTGATCGGAACGCCCAGGCGCACCTGGCCGCCAGTCACCTGCGAACCGTAGAAGGTCGTGGTGGTCTCGTCGTAGATGCGGTGATAGGCGTCGACGCCAGCCGAAACCTTCATGCCCATGAAGCGAGGTTCGGTGAACGAGAAATCGAAGGTACGGCCGGACTGCGTCGCGCCGATGGCGGCACGCAAGTACTGGCCACGCCCGAGGAAATTGCGCTCGGTGAGCGACACTTCACCCAGAATACCGTCGACCGTCGAATAACCGGCAGTCGCACCATATTCACCGGTCGAGGTCTCGGTCACATTGACGTTGAGCACGACCTTGTCGGGCGAAGATCCCGGAGCGGTGGAAATTTCCACCTTCGAGAAGAAGCCAAGCGCTTCGACCTTACTGCGACCACGGATAACCATGGAGCGGTTGAACGGGTCGCCTTCGCCGAATTCGAATTCCCGACGAATGACAAAGTCACGCGTCTTGGTATTGCCGGTGATATTGATGCGTTCGACATAGACGCGAGCGCCTTCATCCACGAGGTAGGTGATGTTGAACGTGCCGGTCGCGACATCACGATCCAGACGAGCGCGGACGTCAGCGAAGGAATAACCCTGAGCCGTGGCTTCGTAAGCCATGTCTTCCAGCGTCTTCTGCAGATCGGCAACCGAGTAACGACCACCCTGCCCGGTCTTGACCGTGCCCTTGAGCACATTGGTATTGAGACCGTTGATGCTGGTTTCGATATTGACGTTGCCGAATTCGTAGGGCTGGCCTTCATTTACCGTGAAATTGATGAAGTAGGCATTGCGCGAGGCATCATACTCGGCAACCGAGTTGACCTGCGCATCGGGATAGCCGCGATTGGCGTAGTAGAGACGGATACGCTCGCGATCAACCGCCAGCTTCTGCTCGTCATAGGTATCGTCGCGGAGCAACCAGCTGAGAACGCCAGTTTCCTTGGTGAGCATGGCGCCCTTGAGGCTGCCGGCACCAATCGCGTTATTGCCAGTGAAGTTGATCGCCGCAATGCCTGCGCGCTCGCCCTCATTGACCTGGAAAACCACTCGCACGCGACCATCGGCAGTTGCCTCGGTCCGCGCCGTCACACCGACGGACATGAAGCCATCGCGGTCGTAAGCCTGACGAATGCTTTCGATATCAGCAGCCAGTCGCTGCTGCGAGAACACTCCGGACGAACTCAGATCGACCATTGCCAGCAATTGCTTGTCGGAGAAGCGACGATTGCCCTCGAACAAGACAGAACCGACCAATTGCTCCTGAGCGTAGGCACTTACGACACCGAAAACCGGCACACCGCCTGCGATCAGGGGTGCAGCCCCCATAAGGGCAATCGCGGAAACCGCTCCACGCATCAGCTTGGTGGGGTTGATCATATTGTTATTGCCTTCTGCGACCTGCCCAGGGAATCGCGAACACACCGCTCCCCCAAGCCAACTCCATTGAAGTGTTTTACTGTTTTTTTAACCAGGGACAAGGCGTTCATCCCGACGCGGTTAGTAATTCATTGGCGATCTGGCATTCGTGCAACACCTTGCGAACCAAGGTTAATGGCGGGTTACCGCAGAATTCCAAAGTACGAGAACACCGTATCGTTAAATACGGTGAACACCATCAGCGCCAGGACCAGGGCAAAGCCGAAGCGATACCCTATTTCCTGTACCCGCATGCTGAGCGGGCGACCACGAACGGCCTCAACGAGATAGTACATTAGGTGGCCGCCGTCGAGCATCGGCACCGGCAAAAGATTGAATATACCGATATTTAGAGAGAGCAGCGCCATGAGGTTGATCAGGGCAACAATCCCCAGCGTTGCCACTTCCCCGGAAACCTTGGCCACTTTCACCGGGCCGCCCAGCTGCTCGACGTCCCCGCGCCCCACAAAGAAGTCTCCGAGGAACGCAGCCGTCCGCTGGATGATGAAGCGAATCTCCTCGAAGGTCATGCCGATCGCTTCCACCGGACCCGGCCGGTAGAGCGTGATGTCGGTATCATCGACATTGCGCGTCACCCCGATACGGCCGATGCGCTGCAAATTGCCAAACCGATCTTCGACCTGCACGGCTTCGGGCGTCAGAGTCAGTGTTTGCTCGGCACCATTGCGAACTAGGTCAACCACCACTTCGCGCGAGGGGCTGGTCGCTACATAGCGCTGAAAATCCTCGAAGCCGCGGACTGCGTAGCCATCAACCGATACGATCGTGTCGCCCGCCTGCAGCCCTGCCTCTTCGGCCACCGAACCGGCGATCACCTCGCCGACTACCGGCGGAATGGTGTAGCGCCCATAGCCAAGGAGCAGCGCATAGAGGATGAAGAAAGTCAGCAGAACATTGGCGATGGGACCGGCCGCTACGATGGCGATGCGCTGCCACACCGACTTGTTGACGAAGAGGCGCGGCGCCAGTTCTGGCGGCAGGTTCTGCGTCGCCTCAGGATCCGGCATACTGGCCGCATTCATATCGCCGACGAAGCGAACATAGCCACCCAGGGGAACCGCCGAGATACGCCAGCGCGTGCCGTGCTTGTCGTTCCAGCCGACAAGCTCCCGCCCAAAACCAACCGAAAAGGTTTGAATGGCCACGCCATTCCATCGTGCCACCAGATAGTGCCCCATCTCGTGTACGAACACGATGACGGTCAGGACAGCTAGGAACGGAACGACGTAGGACAGGAGCCAGAAGGCAAAATCAAACATGGGTCTTCCAAACTCTGCACATCACCCGCTGGGCGCACGTGCTACCAATATAGCAGGCCCTCGGCGATCGCTCCGAATCCGGCATGCAGACTGCCCACGATCACAACGAAGATGACGCCGAATGTAAGGCTGTCGAGACGGTCCATGAGACCGCCATGGCCGGGAATGATATCGCCGCTATCCTTGATGCGGAAATGACGTTTCAGCGCGCTTTCGGCCAGATCGCCCGATTGGCCGAGCACGCTGATGAGGGCGGACAGCAAAAGACCGATCCAGATCGGAGAATCGGTGACCAGCAGCCAGACCACCAGGCCCGCGCCGGTACCGAGCGCCAGCCCTCCGAGGGCTCCCGACCAGGTCTTTGATGGCGAAATCTCCGGCGCCAGCTTTTCGCCACCGATCTGCCGGCCGGTGAAGAAGGCCGCCGAATCCGTCATCCAGATCACCGTACCGAGATAGACGCCTGCCCAGATACCAACCGTGCCTTCCCCGCGCATCATCAGGATGAGAAGGATCAGGCCGCCGAACAACCCGAGGCCGGCAAACCGCCAGACCAGAAGCTTTCGGTCCATGAACAGCGCCACCACACAGGCCACGAGGATAGTTGCAACGGCCCCCAACACGCCAAACAGCGGATAGGCCAGACCGGACAGCGCCACGAGACCGATCAGCACCATGCCCATGGGTGTCAGCGGCGCGCGGGAAATCATCGTTTCCCACTCCCGATAGACGCCGCCATAAACCGCGCCCACCACCGCCGCGAAGAGGTAGCTGCCGATGTAAAGCGCCGTAGCTGTCAGCGCGATGAGCACCAGAGCCGAAATGAGCCGCGGTCCGACATCTGCCCAGTTACGGCGAGTCACTGTTTTCTCGGGAGGGGGACCGTCCGGCATGCTCACGACCCTGTCGCGCCTATGCCGCCAAAGCGTCTGTCCCGCAACGAGAAGGCCTCGAGCACGCGCAGGAAGCTGGCTTCGTTGAAATCGGGCCAATGCTCGTCAACGAACACGAATTCGGAATATGCCGCCTGCCAGAGCAGGAAGTTGGAGAGCCGCTGCTCGCCGCTGGTCCGGATGATCAGATCGGGATCCGGCATGCCTTCGGTGAACAGCGAACGGGCGATGGCAGCTTCGTCGATTGCGTCCGGGTCCAGTCGCCCCGCGGCCACTTCATGCGCCAGCTGACGCGCAGCAGCTGCGAGCTCGGCCCGGCCTCCATAATTGAACGCAACCACCAGCGTCAGCCCGGTATTTCCGGCAGTCTTGGCTTCGACATCGTCGATGAGCCGCACCAGGGAGTGGTCGAGCCCCTCGCGCGTGCCGATGATCCGCACCTTGACATTGTTGCGGATCAATCGCTGCAGATCGGAAGCGACGAAGCGCCGCAAAAGATTGAAAATGAAGGAAATCTCGTCAGGAGGACGCGACCAGTTCTCGGAGGAGAAGCTGAATACGGTCAGGTACGAGACGCCGTAGGTGATGCAAAGCTCGACCATGCCGCGCAGGGCACCAACGCCCTGCACATGCCCTTCGGTGCGCCGCTTGCCGCGCGCCTTGGCCCAGCGTCCATTGCCATCCATGATTACGCCGAGATGCACCGGAATGCGCAATCCCGACGCCATCCGCGGTGTCATGCTGGCGGCCGGTTCCCCTGCCATCGACGCCCTCCCGGCGTGGATCAGCCGGTCCTTAGACCTGCATGATCTCCTGTTCCTTCTGTGCCACGATCGTATCGATCTCGGCGACGGCATCATCGGTGGCCTTCTGCACCAGATCCGACTGCTTCTTGGCGTCGTCCTGGCTCATGTCGCCGTCTTTCTCAGCCTTTTTCAAGGCATCCATGCCGTCACGGCGAATGTGGCGCACGGCCACACGAGCCTGCTCTGCATAGTTATGGGCGACCTTGGCCAGCTCCTTGCGGCGCTGCTCATTGAGCTCGGGCAGCGGCACGCGGATCACCTGCCCCTCGCCCATCGGGTTGAGGCCGAGGCCGCTATCGCGGATGGCCTTTTCGACGGCATTGGCCATGGAGCGATCCCAGACCTGCACCGACAGCATGCGCGGCTCGGGGACGGTGACCGTGGCAACCTGGTTGAGCGGCATGCGCGAACCATAGGCTTCGACGACCACCGGCTCCAGCAGGCTGGCGCTGGCCCGGCCCGTGCGCAGGCCGCCAAGCTCGTCTTTCAACGACGCGACGGTCTTCTGCATGCGGGTCTTGAGTTCCTTGAGATCGTAGTTGGCCATTGCCTGCTTCCTTCCAGTCCCTCGTCGGGCGTCGCAGAAACTGACACCCAACCTAAACTTGTTATCTTTCCGGCTGACTAATAGTGCCGAATTTTTGGTGCCTGTCAGGCATCCTTGCCGACGCGCGTGGAAAGGCCCCTGCCTTCCAGAACGCCGGAAAGCCCTGCCTGATCGTCCAGGGCATATACAATTATCGGCATGGAGTTGTCGCGGGCAAGCGCGAAGGCCGCCGTATCCATGACCTTGAGATTATCGGAGATGACCTTGTCATAGCCGATGCTGGAATAGCGCACCGCATCGGGATTGGTCTTGGGGTCTGCGGAATAGACACCGTCGACCTTGGTACCCTTGAGCACCACATCGCACTCCAGCTCGATGGCGCGCAGGGTAGCGGCCGTATCGGTGGTGAAAAACGGATTGCCAGTGCCGCCACCAAGCACAACGACAAACCCTTCTTCGAGAGCCTGCTTTGCATCGCGCGCCGTGAAGGTATCGGCCACAGACGGCATTGTCGCGGCGCTGAAGGGCTTGGACTTCATGCCCTGGCGGCTGATGGCATTGGAAAGGGCGAGGGCATTGATCATCGTGCCCAGCATGCCCATGAGATCGGCGGTAACGCGATCAGTACCATCGGCAGCGCCGGCCATGCCGCGGAAAATATTGCCGCCACCGACGACAATAGCCACTTGCGTTCCGCCGCGCGCCACATCGGCGATCTGCTTGGCGACACCCTGGAGAAAGGGTGGCTCGATGCCGAAGGAATTGTCTCCCGCCAGCGCCTCGCCCGAAACCTTGAGCAATATGCGCTTATAGGCAGACGACATTGGCGGACCTCTCGACATGTATGAGTACGGCCACCGAATCCAGCGGGGACCCGGCCGACCCTAGTGCAAAAACGCCCCACAAAGAAGGCGAAGTTGCGGATGATGAAGTTTAGGCTACAGAAATCTCGATCCGGAAATGTGCGATCCGGAGAGGAGCGGGTGGGCCATGGCCCACCCGAAACGGGTCTTACTTGACGCCGGCAGTGGCAGCGACTTCAGCCGCAAAGTCGGTCTCGACCTTTTCGATGCCTTCGCCCAGGGCAAAGCGCACGAACTTGGTCAGCTTGACCGGCGCGCCGACTTCCTTTTCGGCATTCTTGATGGCGTCGCCCACGCGGGTCTCGCCGTCGATCACGAACACCTGGCTGAGCAGCGTGACTTCTTCGAAGTACTTGCGCATGCGGCCTTCGACCATCTTCTCGGCGATGTCGGCGGACTTGCCGCTTTCCTTGACCTGCTCAAGAATGATGGCGCGCTCACGGGCAACCACTTCCTGATCCAGCTCTTCGGGAGCAATGGCCTGCGGCTGCGCGGCAGCGATGTGCATGGCCAGCTGCTTGCCGAGTGCCGACAGGGCAGCCTTGTCACCAGTGGATTCGAGCGCCACCAGGATACCGATCTTGCCCATGCCCGCCTTGACGGCATTGTGGATATAGCTTTCCACCACGCCATCGGTAACGGTCACGGTCTGCGTACGGCGCAGGTTCATGTTCTCGCCGATCTTGGCGATAGCCTCGGTCAGTTCAGCCGAAACCGAGTGGCCGGTACCCGGGTACGGCATTTCGCCCAGCTTGACGACATCGCCATCGGCGTCGAGCGCCAGCTTGGCAATGTTGCCGACGATGGTCTGGAACTGCTCGTTGCGGGCAACGAAGTCGGTTTCGGAATTGACTTCAACGACGGCGGCCTTGGTGCCGGCAGTGGCAACGCCAACCAGACCTTCGGCAGCAACGCGATCTGCCTTCTTGGCAGCCTTGGCGAGGCCGCGCGTGCGCAGCCAGTCGACTGCAGCTTCCATGTCGCCATTGGTTTCAGCGAGGGCCTTCTTGCAGTCCATCATGCCGACGCCAGTCGACTCGCGGAGCTGCTTAACCATTGCGGCAGTGATTTCCATGGTTCACCTCTTGGCGGCCCCTCGCGGGGCTGCAATGTTCAATTGGATTTGGCCCGAATGTCCGGGCCACGGTACGCTTTCGAGAAAGGTGGAGACCACCTTTCCCATTATCAAGCGCAACTAGACGAAGATCAGTTGACGGCGGCTTCCGCGTCGGAAGGCAGATCTTCAGCCGGAGTTTCAGCGCCGGCACCGAGATCGGCACCCAGAGCGCTCGACGAACGGCCGATGCCGTCAATAGCGGCGCGCGAGATCAGCGAGACATAGAGCTCGAGAGCGCGGCTGGCGTCGTCATTGCCCGGAATCGCGTAGTCGACGGTGTCCGGATCGCAGTTGGTATCGACGATGGCCACCACCGGGATACCCAGGCGACGGGCTTCCTTGATCGCGTTGGCTTCCTTGTTGGTGTCGATCACGAACAGGAGGCTCGGCAGGTTGCCCATGTCCTTGATACCGCCCAGGTCGCGCTCGAGACGCTCCTGCTCGCGGGACATCATCAGGCGCTCCTTCTTGGTGCGCAGCGCCAGGTCGGCATCGCTCATCGACTCGAGCTCACGCAGGCGAGCGATCGAGTTGGAGATGGTCTGCCAGTTGGTCAGCGTGCCGCCGAGCCAACGCGAGTTCACGTAGTACTGAGCGGACTGCTTGGCAGCATCGGCCACCAGCGGAGCGGCCTGGCGCTTGGTACCAACGAACAGCACGCGGCCGCCATCGGCAACGGTGTCGGATACGAGCTGCAGAGCGCGGCTCAGGGCCGGGACGGTCTGCGACAGGTCGAGAATGTGGATATCGTTGCGCACGCCGAAGATGTAGCGTTCCATCTTCGGGTTCCAGCGGTGCTTCTGGTGGCCGAAATGGACGCCTGCTTCGAGAAGCTGACGCATGGAGAATTCTGGCAGTGCCATGATGGGCTGCTCCTTTACCGGTTTATGCCGCCACGAAGCCTTGCGACGATGCTCGTCACCGGATGGATTTCTGAACGACAGAAAGCCTGCTTCGTGTGTGTGATTGCGCCGGACCACGCCGAACGCGTGCGCCATATAGGCGAACAATGGCCCCGACGCAACCCACCTGCACCACTTCGAACTGGACGAATTTCACGGAATCGTCAGGGAACAAAGCGCTTTGGCCACGATTGACTATGCATAGACCCGCGCCTGGCACGCGGGGACAAGGGTGAAAACCCCTGAGCGGGAGAGGAAGGGCCAAGGCTCGCCTCTTCCGCGTTGTTATGTGATGCGCTCACGCGAACCGAACATCCATCACGCCATCGAGCGCTTTGATCCCGCCGGCGACCTCGGCGGTCAGCTGGTATTTTCCAGGCAATTCCAGCTCGTACTCTCGAGCGCCGCCATCCCGGATCACCACGAAACTGACGGTGCCATTACCGCCGCGCTTCAGCTGCGCACTGGTCGGCTCCAATGCTTTGGCGTCGGCCATGAAGATGGTCATCTGCCGATCCACGCGCTCAGCCATGCCCTCGATGGGCTTGGCCGAAACCAGACGCAGGCTGATACCTTCCGCCCGCTCGTCAGCACCGACCTCCAGGATCACCGAATTGCCCGGCTGCAGAATTGCGCCGAACTCGTTGATCTGCTCGGAGAAGGCAATGCATTCGAACGTGCCGCTCTGATCCGAGAGCGACAGGATCATCATCGGCGTGCCTTTTCGCGTTCGCCGATCATTGCGCCCAGAAATCGTGCCGGCGAGACGACCGGCACCCGCCCCATCCTTCACAGCCCGCTCGAAATCGCTCCAGCGCTGCACCCGCAATTTTTCGAAAAGATCGGCATAGGCATCGAGCGGGTGCGCCGAAAGATGGAAGCCGATGGCGGCCAGTTCGCGATCCGCCCGCTCGGTCGAGCTCCAGGCCGGCACGCCGGATGGCAGCCTGAACGGCTCGGGCTCGGCGCTGGCGAACATGTTCCATTGGCCTTCATTACGCTCCGAGGTCAGCGCCTGCGCCGTGCCGATCACCGACTCGACCGCTGCAAAGGCAACTTCCCGACGCGGCACCAAGCCATCGAAGGCCCCGGCATTGACCAGTGTCTCCAGCGTCCGCTTGTTGAGGACCCGCGGGTCGACCCGACGTGCGAAATCGCCGAGATCCTTGAACGGCTCGTTGCCTCGTACCTCGACGATGTGTTCCGCCATCGCCCGGCCCACGCCCTTCACCGCCGAAAGCCCGTAATGGATGCGGTCTTCCTTGACGGAGAACACCACTTCCGAGCGATTGACGCAGGGCGGCACCACTTCAATACCCTTTTTGCCCGCTTCGCGACGGAAGTCGCTGAGCTTATCGGTCTGCGCCATGTCGAGCGTCATCGAAGCCGCATAAAATTCGTGCGGAAAGTGCTCCTTGAGATAAGCGGTCTGGTAGGAGACCCAGGCATAGGCCGCCGCGTGGCTCTTGTTGAAGCCGTAATTGGCGAACTTGGCGAGCAGGTCGAAGATTTCATCGGCGAGGGTTTCGCTCACCCCCTGCGGCCCGGAGCCTTCGCGGAATCGGACGCGCTGGGCATCCATTTCCGCCTTGATTTTCTTACCCATGGCGCGGCGCAACATGTCCGCCTCGCCCAGCGAGTAGCCTGACAGAAGCTGGGCGATCTGCATCACCTGCTCCTGGTAGACGATGATGCCGTAAGTCTCATCCAGCACCGTCGACAGCGCCGGATGCGGATAGCTCACCTCTTCGGTGCCATGCTTGCGATTGATGAAGCTCGGGATATTGTCCATCGGGCCAGGCCGATAGAGCGCGTTCATGGCGATAAGGTCTTCGATACGGTCGGGCTTGAGCTCCATCAGAGCACGGCGCATGCCAGCCGATTCAAACTGGAAAATGCCGTAGGTATCGCCCCGGGCGTAGAGCTTGTAAGTGGCGGCGTCTTCAATCGGAATGGCGTCGATATCGAGGTTGATCCCGCGATTAGCCACCATCTCAACGGCATAGCGGATCGTCGTCAGCGTCTTGAGGCCGAGGAAGTCGAACTTCACCAGGCCTGCCGGTTCCACCCATTTAAGGTTGTACTGCGTAACCGGCATTTCCGAGCGCGGATCGCGGTAGAGCGGCAGCAGTTTTTGCAGTGGACGGTCGCCGATCACGATGCCCGCGGCGTGGGTCGAGGCGTGGCGGAAGAGCCCCTCGAGAGCCTGAGCAATCTCCACCAGTTGGCCGACGGTCTCGTCCTCGTCCGCCATCTGCTTGAACTGCGGCACCTCCTTCATGGTCCGTTCGATGGACCAGGGATCGGCCGGATTGGCGGGCACGAGCTTGCAGATGCGATCCACCTGCCCATAGGGCATCTGCAGAACGCGACCGACGTCGCGCAACACGGCGCGCGCCTGCAGCGTTCCGAAGGTGATGATCTGCGCCACCTGTTCGGCGCCATACTTCTTCTGGACGTAGTCGATGACCTCTTCACGACGATCCTGGCAGAAGTCGATGTCGAAGTCGGGCATCGACACGCGTTCCGGGTTGAGGAAGCG
>ERZ781399.3087-NODE-3087-length-13002-cov-3.541670_pt1 | contig 13002 bp, 6 predicted proteins | sample MGYA00511014_ERZ781399 | MGnify/ENA primary metagenome ERZ781399 (study PRJEB29847, sample SAMN06458254) | wastewater metagenome | isolation source: Wastewater bioreactor | place: South Africa: Cape Town | study: EMG produced TPA metagenomics assembly of the...
AGCGACGATGCGCGATGTCTGCGGGCGGGTCGAGATCGATCCGGCGCGCGCGCTCGTCGCGATCGACGGCGAGCGCTACCTCCTCATTCGCGCCTCGGCGTTCGCGATCGACTTCCTCGACACGCTCGTGAACCTCTATGCCGATCGCGGCGAGCGAGAGGCCTTGGCCATCGCGCGCGGCTTCCTCTTCGACATCGGGCACACGATCGGCTTCCACGATGCGCGTCAGATGCACGAGAAGCTGGGGTCGCGCGAGGCCGTCGAGAAGCTCACGGGGGGCCCGATCCACTTCGCGTACACGGGCTGGGCGCAGGTCGCCATCGACCCGCGCAGCAACCCCGTCCCGGGAGACGACTTCCTCCTCATCTACGAGCACCCGTATTCGTTCGAGGCTGCGAGCTTCCTGCGCGCCGGGCGGAGGTCCGACGGTCCTGCATGCATCATGAACGGCGGCTATTCTTCCGGTTGGTGTCAGGCGAGCTTCGATGTCGAGCTGACCGCGCTCGAGGTCAAGTGCAGGGCACGCGGCGACGATGGCTGCTTCTTCGTGATGGCAAAGCCGGATCGCGTGGCTTCCGCCGCGCGCGAGTACTTCGGGATCGACCCGGGGGGGATGCGCGACCACGGGTTCGACGTCCCGACGTACTTCGAGCGCAAGCGCGCCGAAGAGGAGGTGCGGAGGTCGCTGGAGCGGCTCGAGGAGGCTCAGGAGGAGCTCGTTCGCAAGGAGCGCCTCGCGACGGTGGGGCTGCTCGTCTCCGGCGTCGCCCACGAGGTCAACACGCCGCTCGGTGTCGCCGTCACCGCGACCGGGGTCGCGCAGGACGAGATCGCGACGGTGCGTCAAAAGTTCGAGGACGGTGCGCTCACGAAGGGGGACCTGCGGAGCTTCCTCGAGCGGGCGGGACAGGCCCTCTCGCTCGTGGAGACGAACCTCGGGCGAGCCGCATACCAGATCACGAAGTTCAAACGCGCTTCCGTCGACCACGTGTCGCAGGAGCAGAGGCTCGTCGCACTCGCTGCCAACGTCCTCGAGACGCTCGTGAGTCTCGGACCGCTCGCGCGCAAGGCGGTCATCCTCGTGTCGTTCACGAGCGACGGTGAGACGCTCGAGTGCATCACCTATCCCGGCGCGATCTCGCAGATCGTGACGAACTTCTTCACGAACACGGTGATGCACGCGGCGCCTGGGGTCACGGCGGCTCCTGCACGCGTGGAGGCGACACCCGATCCGCCAAGACTCCACGTGGACGTCCGCATCGCGCGTTTGCCCGATGGGAGGATCTCGCTTCGGTACGCCGACGACGGCCGCGGAATGAGCGACGACGTCAAGGCGCAGGCGTTCCAGCCGTTCTTCACGACGGGGCGCGCGGAAGGTGGGTCGGGGCTCGGTCTGCACATCGTCCACTCTCTCGTCGCCGAAGTCCTGCGCGGCCGCATCGAGCTCGAGACGTCCCCCGGCAAGGGGGCGACGTTCGTGGTGACCTTCGCAGTCGATCGATGACGGACGACTACGACCTGCGCGTGATGCCGAAGCTCCGGATCTGATAGGTCAGCGTCGACGGCTTCATCCCGAGCAGCTCCGCTGCGCCGCCGTCTCCCGCGATTTTGCCTCCCGCCTTCTCGAGCACTGCGACCAGGTTCTGCTTCTCGAGCTCGCGCATCTCGTCGACCGTGTAGAAGCCGCGCGGCGGCATCGTCATCGTGCGCACCGGCGTGGTGCTCCCTTCATGGAGGTGTGCACTCGAGCGCGTCGACGGTTCGAGGACCTCAGCGGCCGCGAGCTCCGGGAGCGCGGCGTCGAGTCGAAGGACCCCGTCCGGAGAGAGAATGAGCGCGCGCTCCGCGACGTTCTCGAGCTCGCGGACGTTGCCAGGCCAGGTGTAGCTCTCGAGCATGCATGCGACCTCGCGTGAGAGCGGGACGAACGGTCGCCCGTGCCTCCGGCAAGTCTTCGCCACGAAGTGCTCGAAGAGCGGAACGATGTCCGCCTTTCGCTCGCGGAGCGGCAGGATCTTCAGCGGGAACACGCTGAGGCGGTAATAGAGGTCCGCCCGGAACGTGCCCGCCTCCACGGCAGCCTTGAGATCGCGGTTCGTCGCAGCGACCACGCGCACGTCGACCTTCTGCGCTCTCGTATCACCTACGCGCTCCACCTCGCGCTCCTGCAGCACGCGCAGGAGCTTCGCCTGCAGCTCGAGAGGGATTTCGCCGATCTCGTCGAGGAACAGCGTCCCGGTGTCGGCGAGCTGGAAGCGCCCGACGCGATCTCGGTGCGCGCCCGTGAACGAGCCGCGTACGTGACCGAAGAACTCGCTCTCGAACAGCTCGCGCGGGACGCTCGCGCAGTTCACCTTCACGAGCGGCCCTGCCGCCCGCGCGCTCTTCTCGTGGATCGACCTGGCCACGAGCTCCTTGCCGACGCCCGACTCACCGAGGACCAGCACCGTCGCGTCCGTCTTCGCGACGGCGTCGATCTGCCCTCGGACTTGTTCGAACCCCGCGCTCGATCCGACGAGGTCCCCGCCGCCTTCGGCCTCCTTCACCTCCTCGCGGAGGTAGTCACGCTCGCGTTCGAGCGCCGACTTCAGGACCTTGATCTCCTCGTACGCCGACTTCTGCTCGACATAGAGCCGCTCGAGCTCCGCACGCTGCTTCTCCACGGCCTGGAGCTGCTCGTACGTTCGAAGCGCAGCGATCACCGTCGTGAGCAGGCGGGTCGACGTCAGCTCGGTCTTCGTGCGGTAGTCGCTGATGTCGAAATGGCGGATGACCGTTTCCTCGGGCGCCTGGCCGGGCTGCCCGGTCCTGAGGACCATGCGAACGTGCCCGTAGCCGAGCTCGTCACGGATGTACTTCACGAGCGACAGTCCGGCGTCGTCCGTCTCCATGACGACATCGAGCAAGACGAGCGCGATGTCGGGGTTGTCGGCGAGGAGCTTCTTCGCGGCCTGGGCCGACCGCGCGCTCAGGAACGACAGCCCACGCTCGGAGAACGAGACGCTCTTGAGCGCGAGGACCGTGACGTCGTGGACCTCCTGCTCGTCATCGACGATCGCGATCTTCCAGGGGCGGACGCCCGACGCGTCGTCGCCTCGAGCACGCGGCAGGATGCTCGTGTCGTCGACGAACGGCGAGTCATCATCATCCGCAAGCGGCATGCATCGGCTCCTCCCGCCCGCGCCCGAGCCTAGCGAGCGGCGCGCAGCATACTCGAAGAGATGCTCGACTTCGACCGCCACGGTGCAAGGGGAGCCGCGGGGGACCTTGTCGTCCTCCTCGTCGAGCGCGGGTAGTGTGTCAGCGCGCGGTGGCAACGGTGCGCGGTGCATGTCTGGTCCTTCGAGCTGTCTCAGCGCCGGCGCACGCGGCGCCGACGGGAGGTCGTAATGCCGGAGAGTCCGTCGAGCTCGGTGAGGAGGTCGACGGTCGAGACCGTGTGCGGGTGAGTCTTGCCGAACGCTCCCTCGAACACGCGGAGCGCGTGCATGCAGTGAGCTCTCGCCTCCTCGGGGCGCCCCAGCGTCGCTAGGAGCGCCGCGAGGTTGTACCGAGCGAGCGCGGTGTCCGGATGATCCCGTCCGATCGCTTGCGTGAAGAGCTCGGTCGCCCGTCGATAGCGGGTCTCGGCCGAACGCAAGCGCCCGGACGACGCGTCGAGCGCGGCGAGGTTGTGCGTGTTCATCGCAACCTCGTAGTGCCGCTCGCCGTACACGCGGAGGAAGATGCGGTGCGCTCGCGTGTAGAGCGCGCGAGCCTCGCGTCGTCGCCCCAGCTCGGCGAGGATCGCGGCATACGCGGCCGCGTCGGCCGCCACGAGCGGGCTGGAGCGGCCGAGCGCTGCTTCGCGGATGGCGAGCGACCTTGCCGCCTGGACTGCCGCCTTCCGGAAGCGCCCGCGATGGTGCTCGATCCCGCCGAGGTTGTGATGGATCGATGCGAGCTCGGGATGAGACGCCCCGAGCTCTCGTCGCAGGATCGCGAGAGAGCGGCGGTATGCAGTCAGCCCCTCCTCGTATCGGCTCGTGTACTTGCACAGGATCCCGACTTGGTTGAGGGCGAGGGCGAGCTCGATGCTGTCCTTGCCGAATCGGCGTTCCGCTGTGCGAGCGGCGCGAAGGAGGAGCGGGCGCGCTCCACGGAAGTCCCCCGCTTCCCGCAGCGCGACCCCGAGCTGCTGGCGGGCGAGGAAGCGGAGCAGAGACAGCTCGGGCGTGCTCCCGCGAAGTGGCTCGAGGATCTCCCACGCACGACGGGCTGCCTTCAGGGCCTCGGCACGATCGCCGCCGCCGCCGCCGAGGATGCGGGACAACGTGATGGAGAGGTTCGCGACGTCCGGCGACCGTTGACCGTCGATGCGCTCGAAGATCGCAAGCGCTTGCCGGCAGGATCGCTCGGCACGCCGGTGGTCTCCGGCGCTGGCGGCCTCGTCGGCGGCGGCGTGAAGACGGTTCGCCTTGGCGATCTGTCGTTCCTCGATGGCGTTCATGGACGCCGCCGACGAGGCCGTGGTCATCGTCCGCTCGCTACGCGCGCGCGACGGCCTGGTTGTGATTCATGCGCATGCCGCCGGCCTTCACCCCGCTGCGGATGCGGACGCCCTTCACCGCGTTGTGATTCAGCTTGAAGTCACCCGCCTTGATCGCGGTGCGCACCTGCACGCCGTGCGCCTGGTTGTGATTGAGGCGGAAGCCGCCGGCCTTCACGCCGCTGCGGACGCGAACGCCCTTGGCTTGATTGTGATTGAGGCGGAAGCCGCCGGCCTTCACGCCGCTGCGGACGCGAACGCCCTTGGCCTGATTGTGATTGAGGACCGGGCCGCCGGCTTTCGTACCGCTACGCACGACGACGCCGGCGCTCTTCACCTTCTCCGTCTCGACGTTTCGAGCCTGCTTGTCGTCCTTCTTCGTGTCTTCTTTCATGGCTTCCCTCGATGAGTGCTGCGGTTCGCCGCGGGCCGAAGGCCCACCACTGCGGTGGGGGCCGGCCCCGACGGGACGCGACCTCAGCAGGTGATGTGCCACGCGATATTTGCGGTCTTTTCGTGCGCTCCGCATCCCGGACGGGACCCGGGTGCTCGCAAGAAACAAAAACTCGAGAGGCCTCTCGCAAATTTCTACGTCGGCCGGCGGTCCCCTCTGCGAGTGGTCAGCGGCGCGAGGCCGAGATTCTTCGAGCTTGTTCGACCAGCGTGACGCGCGCGTCCACGGAGGTCTCCCGCGCGATGCGATGACGCGCATGGCCTGCTCGTTGCTGGAGGGCGCGCTCGTGTCCGCTCCGTTTGCTCGATCCATGCGCGCGCTCTCGGTCGATCGAGCGCGCTTCCCTCACTGCGCGATCGCGTCTGCGGTCGTCCTTCTCGGAGCGTGGCTCGCATGGCTCTTCGGCGCGAAGGTGAGCGTCTACGAGGTGAGCGATGTCTCCCGGCTCGAGACCGAGCGAGCCGCGCACTCGATCGATGCGCTCGCGTCGGGGCGGATCGAGGTCTTCGACCTCACGTTGAACCAGGAGGTAGAGAAGGGCGATGTCCTCGTCGTGCTCGACTCCGAGGCAGAGGAGCGGCGTCTCTACGAAGAGCGCACGCGACTGGCTACCCTCTCGCCTCAGATCGGCGCTCTCGAGCGCGTCCTCTCGGCCTACGAGCGCTCGCTTGCCGACGACCGAGCCGCCACCGCGGTCGCCGTGCGAGGAGGGAAGGCGAAGCACGACGAGGCGGAGACCAGCGCGCGGCTCGCGCGAGAGGAGGCGCTTCGCGCGCAGAAGCTCCAGGAGAGCGGCGCGATCTCGGAGGCCGAAGCGAAGCGTGCCGCTGCTCGCGCCGACGAGACGCGCGCCGCTGCGGAGGCGAGAGCGCTCGAGGCCGATCTCGAGTCGCGAGCCTTGCGGACGCGCGAGAGCCAAGGCATCGCGCGGATCGAAGATCTCCGGCGTGAGCTCGCGACGCTCGAAGGCAGCCGATCGACGTCACTCGCGATCATCGCCGAGCTCGAGCACGAGATCGAGCGGCGGACGATCCGAGCGCCCGTTGCGGGGCGTGTCGAAGACGTCGCCATCCGGACCGCCGGGGCGTGGGTCAAGGAAGGCGAGAAGCTCGGCGTGATCGTTCCGAGCGGTGCTCTGCGTGTCGTCGCGGAGTTTCCTCCGCACACCTCGGTGGGGCGTGTCCGTGCGGGCCAAACGGCGCGTGTCCGGCTCGACGGATACCCGTGGACGCAATACGGCGCGATCGGCGCGCGGGTCGTGTCGGTCGCGAGTGAGCCCCGGCAAGGTCGCGTGCGGATCGAGCTCGACGTCACAGCCGAGCCGTCGGGGCGGATCCCGCTTCAGCATGGAATGACCGGGACGACCGAGATCGAGGTCGACGCGGCATCGCCCGCGACGCTCGTTCTTCGCGCGACGGGGCAGCTCCTCGAGCGTCCGCGGACGCCGGAGGCGAAGGCCTCGCTGCCCACCGGCGGAGCCTCGTGATGGGAATGGGGGGAGCGCGACGCTGGCTCGTGCCCGAGGTCGTGCAGACTTCGGCGATGGACTGCGGGCCCGCGTCGCTCAAGTCCTTGCTCGAGGGGCACGGCATCTCCGTCAGCTACGGCCGCCTGCGCGAGGCCTGCCAGACGGACGTCGACGGGACCTCGATCGACACGCTCGAGGACGTCGCGGATCGGCTCGGGCTCGAGGTCGAGCAGACGATGCTGCCGGTCGACCATCTCCTCCTCCGCGGAGTCGGCGCCCTTCCGGCGCTCGTCGTCGTGCGGATGCCTAACGGTCTCACGCACTTCGTCGTCGCGTGGCGCCGGCACGGGCAGCTCGTGCAGGTCATGGATCCTGCGAGCGGGCGGCGGTGGATGACCGCGACGCGCCTCATCGAGCAAGTTCATCTCCACACGGCGGCGCTCGAGATCGACGTCGTGGCGGAGTGGCTCGCTTCCGCCGAGTTCACTGATGCGCTGCGCGAGCGGATCCGGCAGCTCGGCGCGCTCGCGGCGATGGGCCCGCTGCTCCAGCAGCTCGCGTGCGGCGGAGCCTGGCGCGAAATCGCCGTGCTGGACGCCTCCGTGCGCATGGTCCAGTCGATCGTCGGCGGTGGCGGCCTTCGTCCCGGAGCGGAGGCGACTGCCGCAGCGCTGTCGATCCACGAGGAGGCGCGCACGCGCCCGGAGGTCATTCCCGAGCGCTTCTGGACCGTGCTTCCCAAGGGGCTACGAGAAGGCGCGGAGTCCGTCGAGCTCCGCGGCGCGGTGATGCTCGTCGTCCGTCGCGTGCGCGAGCGCGACGTCGAATGCACGCTCTCTCCCGAGCTCGCCCTCGCGCTCGCAGAGCCGAAGCCACGGCCTGGACGAGAGCTCCTCCGCATGCTTCGCGATGACGGCGCGCTCGGGCCGGCGGTCCTCGGGCTGGGCCTCGTCGGGGCGGCCATCGTCGCGATCGTGCAGGCGCTGCTCTTGCGCGCGCTGCTCGAGATCGGGCGCGACCTCGCACCGCTCGAGCAGCGCCTTGCGGCCGTCGCGGCGCTCCTCTTCCTCATGCTGCTCGCGATCGCTCTGGAGCTTCCCATCGCGTCGGGCGTCCTCGGTTTCGGTCGACGGCTCGAGGCGCGCTTCCGACTCGCCTTCCTCGCGAAGTTGCCTCGCCTCGAGGACCGATACTTCGCGAGCCGCCCGACCTCGGACATGGCCGAGCGCAGCCATGTGGTCCATGCACTCCGCGACCTTCCCGTGCTGGCGGCGCAGGTCGTTCGCTGCGGCCTCGAGCTCGTGGTCACGACGTGCGCCATCGCGGTGCTCGATCCACGGAGCGCCGGATTCGCGATCGCGATCGCGGCTGCCGCCGTGACCTTTCCGCTCGCTGCGCAGCCCGTCCTCGTGGAGCGCGAGATGCGCGCGCGTACCCACCTCGGCGCGATCGCGCGCTTCTACCTCGACGCGATGCTGGCGGCGGTCCCGATCCGCGCTCATGGCGCCGAGCGCTCGGTTCGCCGCGAGCACGAGGCGCTGGTGGCCGAGTGGACGCAGGCCGCGCGCGGCGTCGTCGCGGCCACGATCGGTGCAGAGGGCGCGCAAGCCGCCGTGATGTTCGGCCTGACGATCGCGCTCGTGTTCTCGTACCTGTCGCGCACGTTCGAGTCGGCGAGCGTCCTGCTCCTCCTCTACTGGGCGCTGAGCCTGCCCGTGCTCGGGGAGGAGCTCGCGCGTCTCGTTCGGCAGTATCCCGCTCGTCGCAACGTGACTCTCCGCCTTCTCGAGCCGCTCGGGGCACGGGAGACGCCGTCTTCGTCGGAGCGCCCGACGGCTCCTCGAACGAACGCGTCCCGCACTGGAGGGGCGCGTGTCTCGTTCCAGGACGTGGGGCTCGTCGCGTCCGGTCACATGATCCTGGAAGGCATCTCCGTCGACGTGCGTCCCGGCGAGCACGTCGCGGTCGTGGGCGCCTCGGGGGCAGGAAAGTCCAGCCTCGCGGGCGCGCTCCTCGGCTGGCACCGCGCTTCGTCGGGACGCATCGTCGTCGACGGCATGCCCATCGAGGAGCAGCTCGAACAGCTCCGGAACGAGACGGCGTGGATCGAGCCGGGCGTGTTCCTGTTCAATGCGTCGCTCCTTTCGAATCTCCGCTACGGCGCCGGCGACAGCGCCTCGCAAGGTGCCGTGCTCGATGCGGCCGACCTCCATGGCGTCCTCGCAAACCTCCCCGAAGGTCTCCAGACGTCACTCGGCGAGGGCGGCGCTCTCGTGAGCGGCGGTGAGGGCCAGCGCGTGCGCTTCGGACGAGGACTCGGACGAAAGGATGCGCGTCTCGTGATCATGGACGAGCCGTTCCGGGGGCTCGACAGGGGAGCTCGGCGCCGTCTCCTCTCGAGGGCACGAGGCTGGTTCGAGGATGCGACCATGATCTTCATCACCCACGACGTGAGCGACACGCAGGACTTCGAGCGCGTGTTGGTGCTCGATGGCGGTCGGCTCGTCGAGAATGGCACACCAGGCGAGCTCGTCGCGCGAGACGGCTCGCTCTACAAGGCCCTCCTCGATGCCGAACGTTCGGTGCACGAGGAGCTCTGGTCAGGCGATGTCTTCCGACCTCTTCGCCTCGAGCACGGGCGCCTCCGCTCGTGTGAGCGGACGCCGGAGCTCGCACGAGACGTGGACCTGCGCGAGGTGGCCCAGTGATCGCCGGCCTCCCCTCCGAGAAGCTCGACTCGATCGCTTGGCCCGCGGTGCGCGCCGGCGAGGCCGTCTCCGCTCTCGCCGTCGCTGCGGGGCTACCGGTGAGGCGCGTCCTGCTCCCGACGCCGCCGGCGGATGTCGAAAGCTCGGCCGATCGGCTCGCGCTCTGGATCGAGCGCGCGAGCGTTCATCTCGGGCTCGATGCCGAGCCGGTGGGGGCGTTCTATCCGGACCTGGCGGCGCTCGTTCGCGGTGCTCCGCCGGCGCTGGTGGCGCTCGGGGCCGGTCGAATCCTCGCTGTCTGCGCGGTCGATCGGACGACGGCTCGTGTGATCGCGCCCGACGGGGTGATCCATCGCGTTCCGTTGGTCGATCTCTGGGACCACCTCGTGGCCGGGATCCCCGACGCGAACGACGCCGAGGTCGAGAACATCCTGACGCGCGCACGAGTCCCTGGGCGTCGGCGGGCTCGCGCCCGAGAGAGCCTTCGTCGGACGCGCCTCTCGGGCGAGTGGGTCGAAGGATGGTGGATGTTGCGTCCGTCTCCGTCCGCGACGCTCGGCGAACAAGTGAAGCACGCTCGCCTCGTTCGACGTTTGATCGCGATCATCGCGGCGCATGCTCTCGTCTGCGCTCTCGGTCTGGGCGCGTGGTGGCTCATCGGCCGTGGTGCTCTCGGCGGGCGGCTCGATCGCGGCTGGCTCTTGGCGTGGGCGCTCCTGCTCGTCACGCAGCTCGTGCTGCAGGTGTTGGTGAACCGCGCCGAGGCGCTCCTCGCGGTCGACGGCGGCGCGCTACTGAAGCAACGCCTGCTCGCGGGCGCGCTCGCTCTCTCGCCCGAGCACGTCCGAAAGCGAGGCGCCGGTCAGCTCCTCGGGGCCGTGTTCGAGTCCGAGGCGATCGAGGCGCTCGCGCTGTCGGGCGGCTTCACCAGCGCGGTCTCGGTCGTGGAGCTGGTCGCCGCCGCCGTGGTCCTCGCGTGCGGGAGCTCCGCGCGATGGGAGGTCACCCTGCTCGTCCTCTGGCTTCTGTTCGCGGGCGTGCTGCTCCTCCGCTACTGGCGCGCCCGGCGCGATTGGACCGACGAGCGGCTCGAGATGACGCATGCCCTCGTCGAGAAGATGGTCGGTCATCGTACGCGGCTTGCGCAGGAGCGGAGCTCGTCGCGCCACTCGAGCGAAGACGAGGCGGTCGCGCGGTCGCTCGCTGCCTCGGAGCGCATGGACCGACAGGCGGTGATGGAGAGCGCGCTCGTTCCGCAGGGATGGCTGGTCGTCGGAATCGCCGCGCTCGTGCCCGCGTTCGCTGCCTCCGGGGCGTCGAGCGTAGGCGTCGCGATCTCCGTCGGCGGCGTCCTCCTCGCGTACCGTGCCCTGCGCAAGCTCGTGCTCGGCCTGACGAGCCTCTCCGGAGCGCACATCGCCTGGCGACGCGTCCGGCCGCTCCTTCAGGCGATCCAATCCTGTACCGGAACCAGCGCGCACGTCGAGGTGGATCCGAGGCTCGTGCTCGACACCGCGCACGAGGTCGGGAGCGCCCCGATTCTCGATGCCCGAGAGGTCTCCTTCTCGTACCCACGACGTGCCGATCCTGTCCTGCGTGAGTGCGATCTCGCGCTTCGCTCCGGAGATCGGGTGCTCCTCGAAGGAGCCTCCGGCGGCGGGAAGTCGACGCTCTCGGCGCTGCTAGCGGGTCTGCGTGAGCCCACCGCGGGGGTGCTCCTCCTCGGCGGGCTCGACCTGCGCTCGCTCGGCCATGCCGCATGGCGCCGGCGGGTTGCGCTCGCACCGCAGTTCCACGAGAACCACGTGCTGACCGGCACGTTTGCGTTCAACCTGCTGATGGGGCGCCGCTGGCCTCCGCGAATGGAGGACATCGCGGAGGCGCAGGAGATCTGTCACGAGCTCGGCCTCGGCCCCTTGCTCGCGCGCATGCCCTCGGGCATCGAGCAGATGGTCGGCGAGACGGGGTGGCAGCTCTCCCAGGGCGAGAGGAGCCGCCTGTTCCTCGCACGCGCATTGCTCCAGAACGCGGATGTCCTCGTTCTCGACGAGGCCTTCGCCGCGCTGGACCCGCACACGACACGCGCAGCCTTCTCGTGCGTCCTCCGGCGAGCGAGGACGCTGCTCGTGGTCGCGCATCCGTAGCCCGGGCGGAGCGTCGATGCGCCCGGTGCCTTGTCCCGCGGCCCTCGACTCAGGAGGGCCGCGCCTCGGCGGCGGCGGCGCTCGTTCGAGGTCCGGCGAGCGCGAGCGCGGCGCGGACGATCTCGTCCTCCTGGAGGAGCACGAGGTTGGCCGCCTCGGCAAGCGGGATGAACGAATCGGCCGACGTGACGCGGGCGAACGGCTTGCCGCGGAGTGCCGAGCTCTCGGCGACGACTGCGGCGATCGCTTCGGACACGTTGCCCGAATGGCGGCACTCGTCGACGACGAGGATCGAGCGTGCTTCGCGGGCGTGAGCCTCGATCGCCTCGACCGGGAGCGGTGCGATCCAGCGAAGGTCGATCACGCGAGCGTCCACCTTCTCGCTTCCGAGCGCGCGAGCCGCGCGCAGCGACATCGGCACACCGTTGCCGTAGGTGAAGACGACCACGTCCGGCGCGCTGCTCGCTCGTGGTGACGGCGGCTCGTAGACGCCGACCTCACCGATGTCGATCGCTTCGCCCTGAGGAGGCAGCGGGAAGCTCCATGCGCCGTCGCCGGGGAAGAGATCGCGTGTGTGGTAGAGCGCGATCGGCTCGACGAAGGCGGAGACGCGGCCGTCGACGTGTGCGGCGGCGACGAGCGTACGGAGCATCTTCACCGCGTCGTCGCCGCGCGAGGGGACCGCCACGATCACGCCAGGGAGGTCGCGCAGCACGGCGAGGCTGTCGTCGTTGTGGAAGTGTCCCCCGAAGCCCTTCTGGTAGCCCAGCGAAGCGATGCGGACGACCATCGGGTTCTTGAGCTGCCCGCGGGAGAAGAACGAGAGCGTGGACGCCTCGCCGCGGAGCTGGTCCTCGGCGTTGTGCAGGTAGGCGAGAAACTGGATCTCCGGGACGGGGAGGAGGCCGACCTGCCCCGCGCCGATCGCGACGCCGAGGATCGTCTGCTCGTCGAGCAGCGTGTTGAAGACGCGGCCGGGGCCGAACGTCTTCCAGAGGCCGACGGTGACGCCGTAGACGCCGCCCTTCTCGGCGACGTCCTCGCCGAAGACGATCATCTCGTGGTGCTTTCGCATCAGATCGGCGAGCCCCATGCGGATGACGTGCCCGAGCGGCTTCGGCTTGTCGGCCTCCGGAGGCATCGGCGCATAGCCGGAGCGCCGCGCCTCGGCGGCCACGAGGCTAGGGCGCTCGGGCGCGATCGGCGCCATCACCTCGGCGCGTGTCCGGAGCTTCGGGCGACGAGCCGCCTCTCGCGAGAGTGTCGTCACGGCCTCGAGCGCGGCGTCGATCTCGCGGAGGAGCTCCGCTCCCGTCAGCACGCCGTGGTCCAGGAGCGACTGCGCGCTGAGCAGCACCGGATCGTTGTCCTCCGCCCGCGTGATCTCCTCGCGGTCGCGGTATTCGCTGTCGGCATCGCTCCCGGCGTGTCCCCAGACGCGCTCGCATGCGAGGTGGAGGAAGACCGGCTTGCGTTGCGAGCGGCAGACGTCGACGGCGAGCTTCGATTGCTCGTAGGCGGACGAGAGGTCGCGCCCGTCTGCGGCGATGTACTCGATGCCGGGCATGGCGCGCATGCGTGCCTCGACCCATCCGGCAGGCGTGCGGACGGAGACGCCGATGCGGTTGTCCTCGCAGACGAAGAGCACGGGGACCGGGACGCGCTGGTAAGCCGCCCACGAGGCCGCGTGGATCGCGCCC
>ERZ781399.3092-NODE-3092-length-12996-cov-4.150684_pt1 | contig 12996 bp, 9 predicted proteins | sample MGYA00511014_ERZ781399 | MGnify/ENA primary metagenome ERZ781399 (study PRJEB29847, sample SAMN06458254) | wastewater metagenome | isolation source: Wastewater bioreactor | place: South Africa: Cape Town | study: EMG produced TPA metagenomics assembly of the...
GTTACTGGTAATAGTAACAAAAAAGTTATTGTTACTGGTAACAGTAACAAAACTAATTAATGTTATTGTAGCAATAACAGTAAATCGGCACCTCTAAGTTCAAAAATATAAATTCTTACGCTTATAACCAGAAACCAGTGCTATGTTGGAAGTTGGTGTACCACGTGCAGTTTTTGTCCAACATTTCTTTGTTGATGGTTGAAATGTAAATGCAGTGCAACCAGCTGTTTGTCTGCATAGTACACAACATAGTTCATAGTTAGCAGTGGCAACAGTTTGACCAACACTTCCAACAATATCATTACCGGCATAATCAGTATTGTTCTGAACAGTAAAACCAGGACATGGATCTGTTTCTGAGGAACCCACTACTGTTGACACTTGTATCACAGTGTATAAAATCGTAATAACACCGATGAGAACTTTTGTTTCCATCTGAAGCATCATTGAAAATAAATTTATCAATGTAGATATTGAATGCTTTTCGAAAAAGTGATTTTGGATATGGATTGATGGTCGTATTTATACTCTCGAGTGTCCCGAAGGTTGGGCTTTTATCTTTAGATCCTATTTTTGCTTTTTCTTTTACCAATCACCTTTTTACTCCGTGTTCTATTTTTTGTTTTAATGATTGCATTTTATCGAATGTATACAAATGCACTTTAAAATCTGCTCGTATAAACATCATTCGATTCACGTTTTCGACAAAAAAGTATACATATGAAGTTTTATACTGTTTCTGTGATATTTTGTCATGGCCAACTTGAAAGATCTGTGGAATAAATATCTTTTTTATGATTTCCAAAACTTTAATTCTATTTCGTCAAGGTTAATAATATCAATACCAATCATACTTGTTGAATACCTTTACTGTAAATAAAGTCAAATCATCGCTTATTTGTCTCAGGTAAAATAAATCGAAAACTACATTGTCTAAATGTTCTCTACGATTGAAAGAAAATGTGCGCGAAATCATGCATATCGAGAAAAATGGTTAGTAGGTCGATCGTAATCGTGCGAAGCGAATGCAATAAAATTATATGGATCAGACTAGTGATATTCTTCTCTAAATTTCAGCTCCATTTTTCGTTATCTTCACTGAACGTAAAAATTTTGTGAATATTCAAGATAATATTCGAAATAATGAAAACAAATTGATTGATTATACAGGTCTATATAATTAAAAAAATCGTTTTTTATCGTCTAAAAGATTTCGTTTCAATCGAAATCTGTGATTGTATTTCTCACTTGAGCTCATCTCGTGTGCCATCTAGTTTTTCAATGCAATAGGAAAATGATTACAAAGTCAACATCTATCACATTGGGAACATTTGTTTATGGTCAACGACGAAGCTAATGCATCGATCAAAGATCTATTTTATATCTGATCGGTCTTCAAATGAGTATCAGCATCGTAAGTTTGAGATTTGTTCGACATTTTATAACAATATTCTTTTTTTTCTGCTTAAGTTTATTGCCAACAAGAATAAGGATGACACTGTTCAAGGGCAAAAAAGAAAAGAAAACTAGAAAATAAAGACTCGCAATAGCTGAGATACTATACACACATACACACAACAATAATACAAGAAGAAAAAAAGAAAAGAAAAAAAAGAGAGAAAACAAAAAAAACACGAAAAATTCTACAATTTAAGATATGGTGCAGTGTTATTATTGTTTGTTGACGAAATTAAATGTTGTTTCATGTGATTAATTGGAAATGTTTCTTTACGATAGTTTGTATTTATTGACAGAGATTTATTGTCATTAGAACGTTCATTAGTTGTCAATGCTAATGGTTGTTGACTGTAGTCTGTTGGTGAATGTACGGATTGAAGACCGTGTGATAAATCTGATGGTGAACTACGATCACTCGTTGTACTTGCAACTGTTGGACAAACAGTTAAATGATCAGCATTGCCTGTTGATGTTTCTTGACCAGTACTACTCAATGATGAACTTGAATTCGCACTGGGTGTTGATGAGCCCGTTGCTGTACTTTCACCATCGGTTCGTTGAGATTTATCTAACGTTTCACGACGTGCTAAACAAAAACAAAAAAAATATATATATAATTAATCGTTTGATTGATTGATTATTACTTCGATCGGTTGTTTCTCGTTTTTGTTTTCGATATTTCGCTCGACGATTTTTAAACCAAACCTAAAGAATAAAAAAATCATCATTTTTATTGTTTTCTTTTGTTTGATCAAATAAAAGTAACAATGTAACGGTTGGTTAACTCTCGTAATGCAGGTGTAACCTATCTATTGGTCATTATATCCGATCGTCCGTTGTACATTTCTTCGTTTCGTCTTTCTCTTTCAAGTGTATTCATGCAGAAAAATTAATCAAGTCAGTTTTATTGATAGTATATCACGACTTCTCCTACCGGAAATAGACAAATGATAAATAGATTTCTACCGACAATCGCAAACCGATATTGGCATGATCATGTCAGAAATTATTAGCCTATTAGCGGCAATAAATGTAAAAGCGACAGAAGGAGAAAAAGTGCTATGCCTCATTGAACATCAAGTCTTTAACAAATCATTGCTGCTGCTGCTGTTGCTACTGTTGAGGGGTGTTGTTTTTGTTGTTGTTGTTGTTAATAATGTTCAATATAGATCAATACGAATATAATATAAAGAAGAAAAACGAGCAATCGGATATGGTAAAACAAAAAGAGAATAGACGACATTAAAAGGAAATGGAAAAAATCTCTTGAAATAAGAATAAGAACATAAAATAAAGACTAGATTTGTCTTTAGATCATCCCGGCTTGGACACTTATGTGTATATATATATTTCTTTGTCTTTGTCTCGATTCTTTAGTTTGATCACTTTCAAATGCGCGAAGCTGATCTCATCTTTTACTTGGGTTCAGTCAAGTTTATTTAACCAGCAATCAGCGGATAATTGGCAAACGATGAACTAAATCGTTCGATTGCTTCTGTCAATAAAAACAGTTCATAAAAAATAAGACAACTAAAGTCGTCATGTCAACAACAACAGTAGCAATTGATCGAATGCTTTCTCTTCTATCGCCAACGGCTAATATAAGAAATCAACATCTTCAAATCTTTCTCTTTTGCGCATTGCAATTTTTTTTTCGAACATGAAGAAGAAAATCACTCGACATTGTTGTTACCAAGTATATTCATTCTCGTTCCATTAAACTCATCTAACGATAAAAGCTTCTCACGGCCTTCTTCTTCTTCTTCTTCTCCTATCTAATAGAGGGAAAAGAAAAGAATCAGATTTAAATAAGCCCATTGGGCAAATTTGATTTCAGTCAAATCGTCATCATACTTCGTATATTTTCATATCTAATCGTGTTTACATTACAAAAACGAAAAGAAAAAGAAACTATACGAATATTTTTGTTTCATTATTTATGATTTAATACAAGCAAATCTGAATGCCGCACGTCTTTAAGCTCATCAAATAATTTTCATTGCAATCATTAAACTGTTAAAATAACAAAACGAAAAAGAAAACATGTGCAAGACAAACGAAAGGAATTTTACGGAATTCATTTAGTCTCAAATGTATAATGATGGTTAATATTCTATTTATACAAAAAGGGTGTGTGACCTCAAATGATTAGATATTTTGAACACTTACTTCGACACGTTCTTCTTTCAATTCGATTTTCAATGCTAAATCTAAAATAGAGAAAACACGAAATCTGCAAGTTTTCTTTTTGTTTTATTTGTTGATTGTATACCTTCACGCATCATAACATCGGGATAGTGCGTACGACTAAAAGCTTCTTCAAGTTGTTCCAATTGTTCTTCGGTAAAAATGGTTCGATGTCGACGTTTTCGTTTGTGATTTTGTGCCATTGAAGCAGCGGCAAAGAAATTTTGTAGAGCCGGATAAGCTAAAATGATTTATTTATTTCAATTCGTTCTCCCGTATAAAGATTAAAAACGGCAACAATAATTAGCTTTTTGCTTTCTATCAAATAAGCAAATCCATAAGTTTCTTCTCTTCTCTTCTTATGTCTATGCCTATGAGCAAGCAATCATTGCTGTAATGTTTATGTGAACAAAATTATCTTCGTTCGTTCTGTCTTCTTTGAACTTGATAGGACTTCGAAAACAGGTGATGAATCGGAAAAAATATTTCAACTTAGCAGAAATCACTGACCATACTAACAATTAAACACATTCTTTCTCTCGTTTCTCTCTCTCTCTCTCTCTCTCTTTTTTTATCATATCAGTTTATACGATGGTGTATAGTTAAACTTTATGCATTGACACCTTTGATTTTACGCATTGAAATCTACTTACAATAGAAATCGGCTGCAGCTTGTGCGGGATTTGTGCCTGTTGATCCGTAGTAAGATGATAATGGCATTGGTAAACGTGGACGTGAAGCAAGAATATTATCGATCGAAAACGGATTCGTTTGCGAAACAACGGCCGCTGCAGCCGCCGCAGCAGCAGCTGCTGCAAATGGATTGTGAGCTGTATTTGGCATCATTGGATTTGCAGTATTCGCTGCTGTTCCAGCAAAATAAGCTGAAAGAGCAGCCGATGGAAATTGTTTGAGTGCATCAGTATAATGAGGAAGTTGATACATCGTCAATGATATTTTGATCGTTTGTATGTTGTTTCTTCTGATAGTGAATAGTTAATAATGAAGTCGCTAATCGATCGTGTACGTTGTCTCTATTTCTCTCTTCTTGACTTTTTTCTTCCTGCGTCTCTCTTTCTCTTTCTCTCTCTCTCGTTCTCTCTGTTCCACCAATCAATGAGATGTATTCAATGTTCGGTGATTTCTTGTGCGATAATTGTTTTGCAAATATTTAATAGAAAAAAAAATCGACATGCGTAGAACGCGAGAAAATGTATCTCTATGTGACAGTCGTGTTTTAAAAAAAACGAAAGAGATTGTTTTTAGTAATCATAGACGATTTTCGCCTTTTTCTCTTTTTTTGCTTTTTCTTTCTCTTCCTTCGATCAAGATACGTGTAAACGTATGTATTGACAAACCAATCAATGTTAAGAGAATACATCGACATAGCTTGTAGATGTAAACGCGAATAAAAACGAACGAAACAAGAAAAGTGATTGATCGGGGATGATACGTTATTTCGAATGTGTAAATTAAATGACAGATATTAATCATAGATAAACGATCATAGTATTGAAGGCGAATCACACAGAGAGTGAGAGAGAGTGATAGCAAAAAAGAAAACTAATATACAAAATCGATTGAAAACTTTGTTGAAAAGAAAATGAATATTCGAAAATTAAATATGTATTTTATGTATTTTTTTTCCCTCGATAAAGGTGTCTCGTTAGTTTTCTTTTTTATTTATCATGCCTCTAGGAAGTGAAGATGATAATTTGTATTGATGCGCTATGGTAAATAACAATACAATTGATGAAATATATCGAGAAGCATTTTTCTTATTTCGACGATATGGTAACGGTCGTTATAATTTTTTAATGAACTATCGAAGCGCAAGAATAATTTGACCATGTCTACATACGCGTGTTGATTTCGCGCATCTACATTTTTCAATTCACTTCATTATCTATTTCAATATTGAATTTGTTTGACGAAGGTTTTTTTTCTCTCCGTCATCGATAAAAGAAAACGAAACGAAACGGACAAGAATTTCGATACATTTCTTTTTTCAATTATTTAATGATCTTTTTTACTTTTGTAACCAAGCAGCACTAAGTGGTTTGACTAACGGCACAAACACGATTTCGTACATAATGAATATGTATTTTATATTCTGCGTTTCGACTATTGCTGGTAGGTGTAATGATGATTAGTCAACAGACAAATGTAAATGTTGAAAAGTCCTTTTGTTTGCCGACTTATTCTTTTTTTCTTTGTCTTTAAACAAAGTTGAAAAACACTTGATCAAGTGGTCGAATACATTATTGCCTATGTATTGTTAAATGAACAAGAAGAGAAGACAAAAAAAAAGTGGAACAAATTTGTTGTTCGTTGTTTTATAGAGATGACGAAGAATTTTCTTCCTCGTCTTCGCTGAGACTCAGTTGAAAATTCGAAAGAATGCTTGCTGATTGTTGAAGATTCATCGACGATGTTGCCGATGAATTATTCGTCGGAATCGATTGAATCAACGCGAGATTTTGCTGTTGAATTTCGAATAACATCTGCTGTTTTTCGTATTGATTGTATCGAGCTTCGTTTCGTTTGACACGACGAAGTTGTTCTTGAAGACGACGGCGTTCTCGTTTGAGAGTCTCACGTTCGTTGTCATCCAACGAGTAGTACGCTTTTCTAAACGATTTGTATAAATAGATCGAAGACATATATTTCGTCTTCTTACATGAATTTATCCGTTTTGGTTTGACGAATTTTGACGTACGTTTGAATGACTGAATCATTATTTCGAATGAATTCTTCTTTTCGATGAGTTTGACCGTGAACATCGGTGCATGTTCGAGTAATATGCAGCATTTTTCGACGCTAGAATAAGTCGATACTGAAGTTTTTTTTTTTTTGCAATTTGATATTCAAACTTCATGAGAAACTGGAATTGATGCATTTTCTCGTAGAAGTTTTTCCAATGTTTGACTCATTTCGTCGAGGATTTCAGCTTGTTCATCGGATGTATCTTCGTCCGTTGATTGCTCATCCGTACAACTGAAAAGTCTAGACGTAATTTGTTTAGTTTTTTTTTGGTTCGAGATAGGAATTGATTCTCTACTGATTTTGTATTTCGAATTGTTTTTGACAATTTTCTTTGTATTTTTCAAATTGTTGAGCTTGAAAATGTTTAGCTCCACGAGCATATTTAATCATTCCTGAAAATAAAACACCTGATGATTCGAAATACAATACACGTAAAAGATCAATATACCGCCACTATTTCCTTCTTTGGCTTGTTGAGTGGATAATGTGCGTACCTAATAGAAAATAATCGATCGAATAAATTCGAAGATTCATTTCTTCTTACTAAATCGACAATTTCCCATCGAGTTAGAGTTTGAATGATTTTTTCCGAGATATTAAATTTTAATAACAATTTTCTCGCATCTTTCAATTGCAAACGACGAAGATCAACATCAGTACCAGTGACTGATCGACGAAGATGTTTCGAATCATCATTCGTCTAGAAAATTTTAACTCTTTCATCTGTCGAGCAAAATTCACATTGTTCTTACTTTAGTTTTATGCAATGTTTTAGCTCCAATTCCAAATATTTGAAAGAGATATTTGCCTTTCAATGCGCCTAGATACGCTCGTGTTGTATTCCAAGGCGCTTGTAAGATTTCTTCATTCAATTCAATTGATGGATTGACTTGTTCATTGTCATTCAATCCCGTATTATACTTATCACCGAAACCAGCATCTCGATTTTATCAAATAAACAAACTCAACTGAATGTTTGAAATCGATAATCTACCTTTCAAACGTTGTTCAGCTGCAGTCATTGCTGCATAGGCACAACAGAATTCCGGTTTGATCAAGTCGCGTAGTTCATCTTCAGTTGGCAAACGAAAATCACTTCTCAGTATCCAAGAATTGCAATCATCGAAAAAGAAAAGAAGAAGCAAACCGTTCGATTGTGTTTTTTGGCAGAAAAAGAAGAAGAAAAAATACCAGTTCGCCGAAAGTCTGCACTTGTTTTCAAACGTTTTCGAATCGATGATTCAGCGAGACGAGGAAACACGCGTTTAATATCATCGATTCGTATTCGTCGAGGATTTTCATTGCTTTGCAGAAACAATCGATAGATATAGATTTGCAAAAGGTCACGTTGAAAAAGATTGACACGTTTCGATTGAGGAATCGGAACTTCAATTAACGGACATTGCTGTCCGATGAGATACATTGAGCTCAGATTTCGAATGAAGAATTCGTTTCGACGATGAACAATAACAAGAAAATCATTGGATGATGTTTGCTGACGATAGATTGGAGCTATGAACATGTTATTCTCAATTGTTTGAACGTTGAGACCACGAGGTATTGGCCAGAGAAATGGAGATGCATGAGTGTAGATCAATTCACCGTAATCAACATCGGATGAACCAACATCAGATTTGAAATGTTGCTGAAAAAGTCGTTTGTTTTTCTTTGAAAAATAGTTTTGAAAATCTACCGGCCGAAGATATGTTCGAATTTTACTGAACATTCCGATTTCATTGAGTAGAACGGGATATTGTTCACTGTATTCGAACAAGAGTATTTCACCATAACGACCGGTGAGATCTGATTTAGTACGAATTGAATTGGCTTTTGTTTTCGAGATTTGTATAGATTTCCAATGAGATTTATTGTGAGAGAAATGAAGCGATGGATGATGGAAATTCCGTAGATCATCGACCGTTCGAAATATTGGACAAAATATGAAATCATGATTCTAAATGTGACATTTGAAATGAATTGAATTCGATTTGAATGAATACTTGTGACGAATGAATTCGTCGTTTCGATTGAAAATCTTGTTCTGTCGTTGAATTATAATAAAAATCATTACTTAAATTCCAAAAACTGATTGATTTTGATTTGAAATTGATTTTATATTTTTCCTGATGAGTATCACGATGATGGTCATCGGGTAGAACTCCAACTAAACCAGCACGTGCAAGAACATTTCGAGTACGATTAAATCGACTTTCCTAAACTTGTTCGTATTTGAACAAGTCGAAAAACAGGAAAAATCAAACGAACTTTATTATTTTTTGTTGAATTTTTATTCGTATGAGTTGCAATTGGTTTTTCTTTTCGAAGAGAAACAGCTGCAGGTGTTTCGATTACTAATTCATTGACTGTTGAATCTTGTTGAGGATTGACATATTTCAATTTCGACTGAAATTTATTTCATTTCAGGAGAAATATGGAAAATATTTTCATACGAACATTGAGATCAAAAGGAAAGTTTGGATTTTCAATAAAATTTTTTAGAATTGTATTATCAGTAAAGGGAAATATTGAATACCAATTTATTTGTCGATTTCGATCATCTAGGATAGGGAAAAGTAGATGAACTTGACATTTTTGAAAAGAATTTATTCACCATAACGAGGATTTTCAATAAAATCAACATGTCGTCCTTTTCAAAAGAAATTCATAAGAAAACGAGTTGTTTTTCTATGATTATTTGCTAACCTAAGACTTCCTTTTGGTAGTTTGTTAGTGTTCGACAATTACGTGTTGGTATCCATCCGATATCTTCGTTTTTCGAGTGATTAATCGAATTCGAATGATAAATTATCGACTTTTCCCATGATTGATATTCAATCGGCAGTCTATTCACCTAGAGAACGATCATTTTCAATTAAATTCTTTAATAAAAACAAACTAATTGTTTGATGATTCGATAATGTTCATCAGAATCTGGTAAAGGTGTTGTTTGACAACATTCTGTTGAAGTCGAAGGAGAAATTGGTAATTGTTCTCGAAAGAGATCCTTTATGATAAACAATGAACTAGATTGATTGATTTTTATTTATTTTTTTTATCAAACATACAAGTTCAGTTTGAAATACACTAATTGGTAATTTAAAATCTGTTGAAAACTAAAACAGGAAATATTCCAGAAAGAAATATTCGACTTTTTTCTTCTTGCTTTGATCTTTTTCGAATTTGTTTGTCTAGTCGCTTGTAGACGTTTCATTAGTGAATCTAATCTAGGTCTTTGAAAATCTTCCGACGGTTTCCTTGACAACTTTGAATAGATTGATGTCGCTAAATTCATTATATCATTAGCTAATGAGAAAAAGTGATGGATATTGAATTTATGCATTGTAGATTTATTCAACAAAAAAATGAAAGTGATGATTTCAACATTACAATAACACATATAAGGTAACAATACTATATATATTGCATGAAAAGGAGAGAAAGAAGGAAGAATAGAAAGCACAGATAAGGTATGTTTCGATTTGTAGGAGTAATGGTATTTAGTAGCTTGTTGAAATGGACCCGCTCAATTCAGCATTTAATTCTGCATAACTCAACAGAAATTATTTAAACTCATTTTGATTCATATAGATCAAAATGAATCATTGAATCACAAACGGTGGTTACCCCCTTATTCTGATAGCTGCACGTAAACTATATTATCAAGAATTACGAACGATTTATTGTCGATATCTCAGTAAAATTACTGATGATAATTTCGGTTTCGAAAAGTCAAATGACTTAATCGATTCTTTTACACATGAATTCTGAATAGTAAATGCTGCCATCTATGAAACCACTCTGCTAAATCAGAATCAACGAATGACATCTTTTTCTTCCTGTCAAATAATATCGTCGTTGGTTCTTTCTGGTTGTTGTTGTGATGATGATTTTTTTTTCTTCTTCTTTTACTAGCAATGAGTCAGCATCACGCTTCTTTGTTTTTAAGTGTCAGCTGATTTTTATTTTATTTCGCTTGTTGTCTTTTACTATCTGATAAAAAAAAGCAAATTTCTGTTTATATAAACGTATCTTTTTCTTCGAAAGTATTCATTTATAAATATATTTTAGAAACAAGAAACATAAGCAAAGACTCTGCCTGAATGTCCCATGTATCATCTATTGAATTAAGAAAAGTCCGTCCAGAAGCAGTCAAGTAAAATAAAAGATCGAATTATTTCAATTGATGATCTCATTTCAATTTTTCTAGTGAAAAAAGTGTACTTGAATCCGTTGCCGGTTTATTACAAGAAGTTGTCGATAAAGTTCCTCAAGTAAATTTTGCGATTTTGTTTTTATTTTTTCAAGAAAAACAACAACAACCACAACAATTTTAGGCGTATGCGATAACCTCTCGTCCATCGAATCCCGAACAATTCGAATCTATCGAATGGATGCGGTTTCTTCCTAATGGACATGAATGGCATCCATCAATTCGGTCTGATACACTCGTTCTTTTAATTGCATATAAAACTGGTCTATCTCTGTGGACCATTGAAACCAATGGCATCGCAAATGAACTATTTTCAATTCGTGAACATAATCTAACATCAGTTTGTTTATTAATTAATAATAATAATACTAATTCAATACAAGATGATCCACATTCATCTCAACGACCTCTATTTGCGTTTGCTAAATCAGCTGGACCACCATCAGTACAAATACGTTCGTTAAAAAACGATCAACAATCATTGAAAATCATAACTCTACCTGGCATTGGCCAACAGAGTGAACCGCTATGGATTGAATCGAATAAGAACGTCTTGATTTGTGCAACACATACGTTTCTCATTGGTTATGATTTACTAAAATTCGATGAGAAATTTTTCATTTCAAATTGCTATTCATCAATTCCATATACATTATCAACACGTTGGTTAGCATTTGCTGACTCACGTCTTTCATTAATTCATCAATCAGCTGGTGGAATTAATGGTACAATATCGGAACAATATGTTTCCTATACAGGTGCAGTTTTTAATGCAGCTAAATCATCGTTTAAGAGCATGGTTAAAATTGGCGAAAGTGTGTTTGGTTATGGTACTAATAATTCACAAATGAATAATTCAAATCTTAATGATAAAACACTTGGCAATCAACAACAACAACAAATGCAATTGGGAACATCGCCAACAAGCGGAAGTGCCAATTCAAATCCAGGTCGACGTCGACATGGTTCGGGCAAAGAAGAAGTGCAACCAGGAATTGTAACAATTGTTGATACAGTTAAATTATTCGGAGTACGAGCTTTGTTTTTCTCTCTCTCTCTCTCTCTCTCTCTCTCTCGTTCATGATTATTTTTTGTTTTTCAGTCAACAATCCATGACGAAAAACAAAACTGGATCATTGCTCACTTTCAAGCTCATGCAGATCCAATTGGTTACTTGCAATTCAATCCAACCGGACATTTACTTGTCACTTGTGATCAAAGTGGACATTATTTCAATGTTTTAGAAATCAAAGCATCGCCCTACCGTTGCACTCGAACGTATATCAAACATTTGTATACATTATTTCGTGGTGATACAGATTGTCGAGGTAGAAAACAGCTAAACCTATTTCATCAAAATTGATTTTTCGAATTTTTTCATTTTAATTCAGTATCACATATGACGTTTTCATACGATAGTCGATGGCTTGCTGTTTCGACAAAACGCGGAACAACACATTTGTATGCTATTAATCCATATGGCGGTATGACATTTCCGATAAAGAAAACATTCTAAGCTCGAATTGATGAATTTTCAGGCGTTGCAAATGTTGGCACGCATACAACTCCGCATGTTGTTAATAAACCACCTCGTTTCAATCGAAACATGGGTTATGATGAACTACCAGTTCGTTCTTCGAATCCGTCGAATACCGAAAATAATTCCAAAGATTCATCATCATCGACATCCTATTTAAGTCAATCGCCATCGAATTCAACGACGAATTACAATATGAATTCATCACGTACGAAACGTGCAAATACGGAATGTGTCTACACAACTGCAACAACTCTCATTCGACAACCTACCGAAAGTTTTGTTAGCGGTATAAGTGCACCGTTTAACACCGATTCAATATGCGTCGCTTCGTCTTTCGGTGCATCAAGAGGTTTTCTTAATCCAGATGATATGAATAAACAAGAGCAAACAGCCTGTGATTCGTTATTTATCATTAGTTGGCACGGTCGATTGATTGAATACGTTCTTGAGCCAGTAGCTGGTATGTTTCGATGAGTATTTCGTTGGAATTTTGAAGGATCTCGATTTTAGATATGAGTAAACATAGTGCACGTGTTACAAATGAAACACCGATTACATTGAAAGCCAATCCAAAAGCACAATGGTTTCTTCAAAAGTATTTGATTTAGTTTTTTAAATGAATGTTTTTCGAAAGTTTTTTTTTTCTGCAAAGATTGCTCACTTGGTCAGAAGTTCGAACATCGACTGGTTATTCATTTTTGTCACAAGGTCATCGTCCAACATCAGCAAATAAAGTTCATTCGAAAGATGATTGGCTTCGTCAAGTAGAAAGGAATAAAAAAAAACTCGAATTAATTCATTCTGTCTCTTTCACAGATTCACATAGTGACTCAAA
>ERZ781399.3095-NODE-3095-length-12988-cov-4.118070_pt1 | contig 12988 bp, 7 predicted proteins | sample MGYA00511014_ERZ781399 | MGnify/ENA primary metagenome ERZ781399 (study PRJEB29847, sample SAMN06458254) | wastewater metagenome | isolation source: Wastewater bioreactor | place: South Africa: Cape Town | study: EMG produced TPA metagenomics assembly of the...
CAACAGCTTGAGAAAAGAACTCTGCTAATCTTCGACATTGCGTCGAATTAATACCGACACGATTCGCCCAAAGATTATAATATTTATCGACAATACCTGATTGATTCATTTTTTGAGCACGAGCAAAATGAGAAATCATCTCTTTTCGAGTGATACACGCGATTTCTTGTGCTTTAGCTGTCGAAGTATAGTCCATTGGTGGATTCGGATTTTGAGGAATCAAATCATTATCCCAACAGATCAGATATTTATCACCATCTAAATCACTGCCAGCCTGAAAAAATTAATTCAATTAGTATCGAACTCAACTCGAAACAATTCGATTTACGTACGATTTCGTTTGGATGCGGTCGTTTTCCTGTTCTAGGAAAAACAATCACATCGTACAAATGTTCTAATTGTTGGCATGAAGTTAGTTTTAAAACTCGAATATCTCCGAGGTGATAACTCGGTGATTTAGCAACGAAACAGATTTTTGAATCGAGCATCAATTGTCGACCATTGAATGTCGGACGAAAATAAACTTCACCTGGTTGTAATGCTCCGTCTAATTAGAAAACGAACAAAATTGGCAAAGAAAAGACAGAAGACATGTTCTTACATGGATCACAAACTCCAAAAGCTAAACGAGATTTTGTGATCGGAATTTTTAGTTTTTCAACGCTTTCTAAAGCTTTTTTCTGTAGATGTTGTAATTCTGTTTGAACAAACCCAATATTATTCGATAACAGCTGATGAACTAGATCAATTCGATTGAAATAAAATAAATATTTCATTGCAATATTCATATCATCACACATTTTCACAATTTCTTCGAAATGTTCTTGCTGTTTTCTCAACAAAACTTCATCAGGAACTTTTAAACCCGATAATAACATAATAAATTGTTTATTTAAAAATCCAAGTCTCGGCCCAGAATAACCATCATCGCAAATATACAAACACGTGCTGATAGTACTCGTAAATTTTTTCATTGATGGACGAATTTGTATGGTTTGATCACGGTCATCATTATTGATCATTAAAACGCCTTTGCAACCTTGATAACGGATTTGAAATGCACATGGACAAGGATTTTCTTCGGATGAATTCAATGTTAAGATAGGTTTTGTGAAATTGGTTAGATAAGGAACGATTTGTTTGGCTAGATTTCGGCCGATAATTCCGCAACCATCTGTAAAAACGTGACCATTTCGTTCGATATCATCGATTGAAATGACTTGTTCAGATTGGATATGAATCGTTGGTGTACAACTCGAAAAAAGAAGACCGATTCTTGCTGCTCGTTTGCTAAGATTTTTGATTTTATCAAAATCTCCACAATCAGCAATCATCTGTTGAATTTCTTCATTCGAACCAGCGTATAAATAACACGATCGTCCTCGTAATTGACTGTTACTATAACCAATGAAATTGTATTGTTGACTGTTGATGTAAACGCCATTCAACAGAATCGTTTCGAGAAATTGAGTATCTAAATCTTTATCGAATAAAATCGAAGCAAATCTGTTATTCAAACACGATGAATCATATTTTTCAATAAGACGATTTTTGTCATATCTTTTATAACTAATTTTAACATTTTGTTTGTCAGATATTTCAATAAAAATCATCGTTGATGGTGATTTACTCAAATGAAATGGAATATTCAATGGAATTGGAAAGTCAGGTGGTAACCAATGAAAACATCCTGCGATATGTTTGGTAATAAAGTCAACACGTTTGACTAAATCAAGATCAGAGATCACAAAATACGGTATCTTTGCTTGATTGTACCAATATTTCAAACAATCAGTGTAGTTCATTTGTTCTTCATAGTTCGGTACAATTCTCATTCCATCATTTTGTGCATGTAGTTCTTCTTGTGGTTGAATAATGAATACTAAACCATTTCGACATTGATCGGCTAAACGTTGAAATGATGGGCTTTGAAATACTGATTGAGTTTTTTGTTCATTGTTAAAATAATAATGAATATATGCTAATGCATCAAATCCAGATCGATCTGAGAAATAATTATTATCTTTTTCCTTTTCAAAACAGGCGACTTGTTCAGCAATAATTTGTTGTTGTACATTACAAAATGCATCAATATTGTTTTGTTCAATATATTTAATTAAATTCTGTCCAGTTAATTTCAATCGATTTAATACTGTACGTGCTACTTCTTGAATACGTTTATATCGATGAAGTTTCACCTTTTTCAGACATTCATCAACCAGTGTGGATTTTCCAACTGATGATGCACCAGATATAATTACATGAATAGATGACATTCTTTGATTGTGTAAATACTATCGTTTTTTTTAAATATAAACGCATTTATAAGTCTCACTTTTTCCCAGTTGAGATGATTCATCTACGCTTTACTCATGCGTTCTGTTCTGTTTCAAAACATGTGCTCCTATGTCATTTACCTGCATACGTGGCATAACGGATTCTGTACGCTGTTTACGTACCGTTTTTCTTAGTTTTTTTTTAATTTTACGAATGATTTTTGAATTATTTATCAACTATATTTAGTCATATATAGCAAAATAATTGAAAGTGACAGCTAAAAACTTAACTAAAGTAACTACATGTCAGACTTGAAAATTGAATTATTGAGATCGATGAATTCTAGTATGTAGTTAAAATTTAACTAATAACTATTAATAAAATTCGACGAACGCGTAATTCAACATGCAGAGTTTGAATCCGATGTTAGTTTTTATTTATTAATTAATCTTAATGGTTAACATATCTATAACACTTCTTCTATTTGTATTGATATTGATTATACTGTAACAATGGATATACAAAATGAAAAAGAAACAATCTTTATTGATAAACATTATGAGTATATAAAATTAAAGTTTTGATTTCTTTCTTGTTTATGGTATTTATAGAGGAAATTTTGATATGCATGCTGCAATGCAAGCACCGTAAGAAGATGGAATAATCATCAAAGGTGCACAGGCTGCAATACATGCAGAAGTCATGAATGAGCCAGCTACAGTGGCTGCAAAAAAGCAACTGGCGATTAGCACAATAAGTACGAGTTTTACGGCGAAATTTGTCATATTGGATCGATTGATCTATTTGTGATTATTAAAAAAAAGTAAGAAAAATGAATAGAAAAATAGATTCTGTATTCTTACATAATTAACGATCAAGCGAGTATTCGAAAGTAGTAGTTATAGTACAAATCTATACGAGTATTTATAACCTTCTCTCTATAGTATATTATTGGTTTTTTTCGGCACAGATGCATATTGACTCATCTTTTATTGCTTGATTCAATGGTAATTTCATATGAAAAAAAAACTTCTTTCTTTCCAACATTGACGCTTTTTTTTCTTTGTAAATAAAGATAACAATTAATATTGCGTAAATTGATAATGATGGTGAATTGGGTGCAGTCAGTCAACAAAAAAAAAACTTCCTATATCATTAGTTGGAAAATTATTTAAGTTGTTCGTAGAAAGAAAAGAGAAAGTGAGCAGTGAAGGAAGAATCTTGACTGATATAGATATTTGCTGTTAGAAGAAATGATACGTTCAAAAACTAAACATTCCTGTTGATAGACAAACATCTATCGATGATGTTGTGCTGATGCGTTCATTTGACAAAAAATCAAAATATAGAAGAGGCGTTAATTTCTTGACAGTAATTTAATAGATAATATATATATAAATGACATTTTTTTATTAACTTTCGTATATATCCGTCATTATAAAAAAAACTCTTAATAATTTATACTTCCACGAATACTTTCTATTTAAGCCCTTTAGTATAATTTTCCTGGTATATTCCTCTCAGTTCATCTATACTTTCTTAATTATACGTAAATGAAAATTTCATTGATTTTTTTCTTTCTTTTTCAAAGAGCCCGCAGTTCACATGCGCTTTGACAATCAATCGTAGTCACATCTTATGTATAAATAACTTTATCTTATATTCGTACGAATTTTCCATTATTCACTTTCACTTTCACATATATTTACTGCTATATTTATTATGCTCTGATTTTTTTAAATTTAATTAAACATGTACGTCATTGCCAGTATTAGCTTACAGACTGAATGGTTCTTTTATTTTTTTCGACATATTCGACATGATTTTCCTAACAATTAAGATAATCATCTGTTTCACCTTTTCTGTATATTTATTTGCTGCATACAGAGTTAGAGAAATACATCATTATGTTCAAATTTCTGATTTTCTTCCTTCTAGTCTCATTAAGTGATGAACACTTATGCATCTCTTCGAATCAATATTTCAATTTTTCGACATCATCTTTTGATTTCATCGAATTTGAAGACACAATTCTATCATTAAAACCTTCAAATATCAGCCAATCAGAATGTTATATTAAAATAACTTATAGTTTTGCCAAACAATATATGAAAATTATGTTCAATCCCGATTCGCCTGATATCTATCCAGAGAAAGTAAATGAAACAATATATCAAACAACATTCATATTAGATTCTGAACCATTTTCAATTGATAATATATTAATTTACAATTGTTCAAATAAAGATACATGTGAACGAGATTTTCTTCTCAATCGCTTACCATTTTTATTTGAACAAAATTATACTCAATTAAAAAATCAGCTAATCGAAATCTTTTTTCAAAATACTGAAGAACTTAACAAACAAATCGAAGATTTATCAAAACACGAGGCACTTTATCCGAAATATTGTGGTTTAATCATTAAATTTCGTTCAGCTTTTGCCACGGTTAGATACGATGTTTGTAATGACGAGAGTAAAAAATCAACTTCGATTATCATTACTGTTACACCCGATCAATTCAAGTTTAAATCCTTGAAGTTCAATATTGAATTCGTATGTTTATTTTATGGATGTAATGATGAGGAAACTATGCAAAATATGGCCAACATAATACTACATTTCTACAATGTGTCTACTTCGGATATTATTTATGGTACAAATATGACGCGAACATTTATTCGAACAACAAAAACAACAACGATGAGTACATCCAATGCAATTGATCTTTCAATCACGCAGAATCTAATTTCTATATACATTTTTCTGTTCATTTTAAACAAGGAAATTTTTGCTTGAATATATTCATATAAGAATTCGAAGGTAAAATAAAATTGAAAAATGTTGTCACTAATGGTATGATCGAAAGGCAATATGCAGATAATGCAACATAACTATGCCATTCTTTATTGATACATTTAATTGAAAGTGAGAAAATTAAAAATGGTAATTTCGTTAGAATCATAACGAATGGTGCAATGAAAAGATGCTTATGTTGTTTCATTTCATCGAATAATATTTTTCGATATTTTTCTTTTTTAGCAAAACGTTTTCGATGAACGGTTAATTTCATAACAAGAAGAATTGCACATAGAAAATTGATTATAAATGGGGCAAAATTATTAAATATACTAATGCATATGTTGTAAGTTCGAAGCCAGGGTTGAGAATATTTAATAACGCACCAAACACGCAAGGTTAATTTTGGATCCTCTGCTAATTGATGATTAAAATATTGATGAACAGATGTTAGAATAGCTAATATTAACACACTTGGAATGATAAATTTAACTAAAGATAAACTTGTTTTTCGATTAAAATTTGCACCTTGAACAACACTAATCGCACGTTCACAAGCAATGCAAACGAATAACCAGTCACAAAATGACATTGAAATTTGAAGAATAAAATCAGTTAAACGACAACTAACATTTAAAAATGTTTCATTCGTTGATATGATACTTATTTGACTGACGATTAAATAAATAACCCGACTAACAAATAGAACAGTTGTGATTTGATTAGCTACCGATGAAATTAACAGATAATAACCACAGCCGATTTGAAGAATATTTTTATCGCGAAAGACAATAAATGACAATAGATTCGAAATAAAACCAACAAGTAGAATCATCGAAAGAAAAGCTAATAAAATTTTAATGACTATCGACTGTTTATCAATGGATTCATTCGTACGAATAAGAGAAACAAGTACAGAATCAAGTATAATAGAAAATTCTGTCAATTGTATTTGACAAAATTCTCCCAATGTACAATGAGGACATATGCAAACGAATTGATTTCGACCGTATTTCTTACTTTGCAAACATAAACCATCGTTTATACAATGATTTTTCAACGTACAAATATTTTCCTTATGATTATAGATTAAACAATCAGGAAAACCGAATTTATCAACGAAACACATGTAAATATCATCATGAAAACATTGAAAATGTTTCATATAAAATGGATAGAATTTAATTTGTTTGAGCCATGATGCTTCTCTTAATGATGAATTTAAATATTGTTTTACATGAGGACAATAATATTTCTCTTGAATTTCTGTTCGTAAAAATGTTCGATTTCGATTTGATAAAACAAGAAGATAATATGAACCATAGAACGAACTTGAATTGAAATGAACTTGTGCTATGATAATCGATGATAAATAAATTTGATTACTTTCATAAACAATAAGTTCGGCATCTGAATTCATATTTTGATAGAAATAATAATCTCGATGACGTAGTGCTCCACCGTATTTTGAAAAACTAAGAAAATAAATACTTATCATTGGTATGACATCAGTCGAAAGATTCGACGGAATTTTCACATTTAATTGAGCAGATTTATATTGACAAACATCTCCAAAATAGGCCGATAGACATAGACATTTGTATAAAACTGTTCGTTGATCAATCGATATGCATGTACCATTATTTTGACATTCGATTTTCGAACAACCATCGAATTTAACTTCACATTTCGGTCCTATTCGACCGGGTTTACAAAGACAAAGTGAATGATTATTCAAAAGAATACATTTGCCATATTGAATATTACATTTTAGATTTGCACATAAATCTGTTGACCGTTCTTGATCGCAGATTTTACCATACCAATCGTTTTCACAACGGCAGAATGTATGGCCTGTATTCAAATAAATTTGACAAGTACCATGTACACATGGATTCGATTTTTGACAAATTGATGTTTGATTTCTTGTTGGTTCTTCGAATAGAAGTAAAATCGCAAGACGTGTTACAGGTAAATATGCTGAAAATTGTATTTCATAAAACCATGAAAAAATTGTTGGTTCAGTTTGATTATAAACATGAATTCGAACGTATTTCTTTTCATATTGATTGATGATTAATCTCGGATAATTTAAATAGATCAATTGTTTATCCGGCAAATTATTATTCATAATTTCATACGTTAAAATCTGATCGAGATGATCTACTAAATAAAAAATAATCGTATAGGATACATGCTGATTTAATATATTTAAACGGTAAGATATGGTCACACGTTCACTTTGCCATTGACAATATGTTCCATACGAACTCGCAGGACAGAGACATTCGATTTGATTATTGAATTTATTTAAAATAGCAATTCCTCGATGACAATAATCATTCGAATAGAAATTCGAACTTCGTTTTTCTCGAATATTATCCATTTGATTAAAACGTTCGAATAAAATTGGTTTATAAACTGATAGAAATCGTCGATTGTGGGTTTGGTATATACTATATGGTTTTAATAAAAAACAAAATCTTTCATCTTCTCCATCGGGTTGACAATCAATTTGACCGTTGCACCATTGTCTATTTTTCGAAATACATCGGCCATTTTTACATGTAAATTCATAGATATTATCACATGTTGAATTGTAATGCCAATAACAGAATAATTCATCATCATTCAATGGACAATCATTTTGACGATCACAAATTTGATTCGGCAGGATTTTTATATCAAAATATTTCCAACAAGGAAGAAAATAATGCATAAGTAGATTAGTTTTATTTGTTTCCAAATTTAAAAAGTAATCCAATGACATTTTTAATAATGTTGTGACTTCATCAAGACCGAAAAGACAATCAATACGTTTATCTCCAAATTTTGATATTGATAAACAACTGATCGTATCCGTTGAATTTATATGAATGCATGGATATTCATCTGATGTACACAAAGGTTTCCTATCAACAGGACAGCTAAGTTCATCACATGCATTAGGTCGTTCGACTTTGCCATTACAATGAGTATATGCAGCATTGCATGGCCACATTTCACAATCTGTTTCATCCGTATCATTTGACTCACTAAAACAAATGTCAAATGAGTTTTCTAAACGAAATCTTTTTTTATTACTTACAAATTTATCATCAATATTTTGAGAATACTAACAGAATCGCAAAGATCTTGATAATTAACTAATGGGTGTTCAGAAAAGTTAACTTCACGTATATAATTACAATCAAGTTCAGCTGTACAATCAACAAATAATAATTCATCATCAGTTGAACTGCACTCTATCTCACCATCGCCTAAGAATATTCGTGGAATACATTTACGACCACTTCGACAACGATAACGATCCGGTAATGAACATACTAAATTTCGATTTTCATCATTTTCAAGTTCGTCTTCAGCAGGAAATAACCAAGGTGTACAATCGAAATATGATTCATCCATTATACGATAATAGGAGATTTCTAATGGACTCGTAAAACAGTCGTATAAATTTTTATATTGTTTTTCATTATTAAATTTCGAAAAGAGACGTTCAATGACAAGTATAAGTTTGATTCCTGTCGATATGCCAGTACCGCGTAATGATACATATGCATCAAAATATTGTGATCCAGCTTTCATGCAGTCGAAACCATCGATTTTAACATTTGATTGTTTATGTTTGAATTGAAAAAGTGATCGATTCCAACAGATAAAATCTGGAAAGATCTGCCAAGGTTGTTCGTATGTGTAAACAAGTCGAACATATGAATATACAAATGGACCTGGTGGAAATATGAATCGGTCAGGACAAGAATTATTCTTATTCAATGAAAAAATCTCTTGACAATAGTGTTCAATTCCGTATGGACAATATTCAAATAAACAAATAACATGAAATAGACATAACATTGTTAAATTACATGGATCAAGAATCATATGAGGAAAATAAGGTTCAAATATCTGTTTAACAAGAGAAACATCACGATAATTTGAACAATCGAGTGAATAAACATGTGACATATCAATATATTGTCCATTACCACATGAAAAATAATTCAAACCCATTCGAGATTCTTCACAGTCAGCTGTTAGGAAATTTCTTGAACATAATATGTTATGATCATATACAAGTTGAGCATTCATCTGTTCATCGAATCGATCGGGACAATCGAATGTTCGATCAAGAAGAAAACTTCTTGGAATACAAAGACCATTTCGACAACGATATTCACTTGTATTATCGCATTCGTTCGTTTCCATATCGAGAAAATGTTTTTCATCTTCACCATTTTGACAATGAATCATACCATCATTGATCTCTCGCCAATCGAGACAAAATCCAGTATATGTCGTACAATTGAATAAAATATAACAACTAATTGTATATTTCATTTCATCCGAAGAACTTAATTCATATTCACAAGATTTTCCAAATGAATATTCATTCGAACAATTACAATAGATTTGTTGATTTTGATCGACAAGTTTCTCTGTTTGTGAAAGATATTGACCATAATCATCAATGAGATCTATCGGTGCAAACCATTCCCATAGTTGTTCAACTGTAATATTCATTGAATAGAGTTCATCGAATTGATAGGACGTACCGTAACAATGTTTATCAGCTGAATGGTTGAAGTCTCTCGGTCGAATACAATATGAAACAAGATGATGAGCTAAATCATTTGAATTTGTTTCATATTCATAAAAACAAGTATGATCATTATTTAATACTGGATAATGACTATGATATAAACGAGAACGACTTTCTACAGTTGAATAAACTGCTGTCAAACAAAGAAATCGAAGGATTAATTTCATTCTTTATTAATAAATAATGATGCATTTTTTTTCTCGTTTTATATGCAGGTTAATTTTGGAACATCTGTCATTGTATTCAAATGATTAAAAACAAATACAAATGTCCCTTTTTCTAATTTACTCATTTTCTCCGAATAAAAGCTTTTATTTCGCCAATCGTATAAATTCACTTTTAGATAATTTTATTGATTTCACGATTACTCAGTAAGAATATATAAATGGATTGAAATCGAAATACAAAAAGTAGTCTATTATACCAAACATTGTAAAATACTTATAGATTGATTTATATTCAAGTGCCGATTACTTTTCATAATATATGCCTATCTATGAACAAATCAATGAGAAATCGATTGAAAAAAATCAGTAATATTAACTATTTGTATGAAAGTTGGACACGAACAGGTGATGCAATAGTTTCTGTCGACCGCCAGACGATGAAGTACCACGAATCGCCTTGGTTCTAACAAATGTTAATGTTCCTACATCGGAATTTCTGTATACTACTAAGCAAGAGGAGCAGAACAATATTATGAAAGCTTCGTTGGTTAACATTTTCTCTTTTTTATCATCTTCGAACTTGCTATTTTATCTTTTCTGTACTTAAGATTGTTTTCTTTTCGAAAAAGAAAGGTTCTTTTTTGAATAAAAAAAAACATTATCTTCATAATGAATGACATAGTGCCTGTTTGTCGTTGGCTATTTCAAGAAGCTGGTGGATCACCAAGAATATCTGAAGGAAAATATCAATATGCACTTCAAGAAATGAATGGTCCAATAAATCGAGTTCAAGATGGAATCATAGCTCCCTATTCAGCTGAAATACTTCAAGGACAATGGTTTAATCTATCTCGTTCATTATGTCCAGCTCTTAATTTTCATGGGAAAAGTGTTCAATATTCAATTATGTCTTGGATAAAACGTAAACAAAAAAGTTTCAACGAATGTGAAACGATAAGTGGCCTATGGAATGAATCATTAAATCATAGACAATATTGTCTTTTTCTGAATCTTGGTATTTGGAATAGTTCTCAACAAGTTTGTGGTCATGTATCATCAACTGGAGGTCCAAGTCCTGGTTATCAATATTGTATGGAAGCTAGTATTGGAAATACTGCTGTTTCATTGAATGAATGGCATCAAATTGGTGTTACTTTCGATGGGAATTGGGTGAAAGTTTATCTTGATGGCAAACTTGATTATCGACCAGGACTCAGTCCGTATTTTTGGCCATGTGAAATGAATAATCCTGGTGATTCAGGCGCCGATTTTACAGTTGGTGCTGTTAATCGAAGTGGTGTTATGGGAAATTTCTATGTTGGATTAATGGGAGGACTGTCGATTTATGATCAAGTTTTAACTGAACAACAAATTCAATATCTTTTTAATACACGTCAAACTTAAGTGGTTTTTTTCACTTGCTAGATCTTTGCAAGTATTGTATTCTTCTTTTATTTCAAGAATATGATAAAAAAACAGAAAATTCTTGAAAAACTTTTAAACATAGCGCCAGTTAACTTTGCTACGACCAATAGAAAGAGAACCAACGATAGATTTGAAAGCAGCTGGCGACAAATCAATATCACCAACTCCGCCTGAAGCCATCCGATCAACAATCGTCACATTGTGCGTACCCTTCGAACCTGTAACTCTGATTGTTCGACCACAAGGTCTCGTTGAATCAAATTGTTGTGAATTGAGAGCACAAACGAATTCTTCATCAGAATGTTGCGTGCCACAAGCTGTTACGCCGCCAGTTAAATAGTAATAGGTAGCGTCTCCAGTATATGTTTCGCTCGCCATGGTTTTCTTTTGTACTATAAAAAAAAGTTTTTATTTTTAGTGGTTTAACGATTTTATTTTATGTCTGTATGCACATATATATATATACCAAAAATAACGAGAATAAATTAAGGATGTTTTTTCCCCGTACTCAACAAGACAAGTGGGTTTATCACTAAGAAAAAAACCCAAAAAAATAATCATTGATACCTCATATGATAAATAAACGATTATATTCGTTCACTTCAAATATTCTCAAATAATTATTCATTGAAAAAATAAAGCATGCAAACAAATCATATATCATAATACTTCTCATGTTTTGTAGCGGATGGGTTTTTTTCAAACTATAGAAACTAAAATATAATAAATATAAATTATTTTTTTGCATAGTAAGTGTAACGCATGCATGTATAAATAGATTTGATGAAACTCATAAGCATAATCAGAATTTTAATTATGAATGTCTTTTGTACAAAAATAACTTGAGCACCCTTGTGTTGATTATTTATTATTCGTTTCTTTTGGAATAATAATTAGTGAAAATTCAATAAAAACGAAGCTGATCGTGTGCTGTAAATTTTATTTCGAAAATTCGTCGGATAGTCTTTTGACATTATTTTTTCAGCTCTCAATGAACAATACAAAGATGAATTATGTCGAAGTTAAAGAAAAAAAGTATTTATATAAAATTGCAATTCATCTAAAACAGCAATATCTTATAAATTCATTTTTAGGTATCGTTACATATATAATAAATTATTGCACTACTTTTCTTGTTGTTGTTCACCGTGTTTTTATGGGTTGTTATTGGGTTGTCTTACTTTTGGTATAATTTTAGCGATACTTGTCACATTTTGGTTAACATCATCGAGTAAAACAATTGCATCAGGTATAATTACAGTTAAAACTCATTCGAAGTAAAGTATAAGTGTCATATGAGATGCAATTGAAATAAAAGTTTAAACAACAATGTGATGAGATTCGTTTCGTTTAGAATTGATTATGATTGTACTTTGTAACTTTTCAGAGCAGATAAGACAGAAAGGGTTTACCGTCTTGAAAAATTATAGATCACTAAAAGTAGATTACTGTTTTGATACATTCATCTACGTTTATTTTTCTTCTTTAAATATGAATGCATATGTTCATATTTAGGTCTGACAATAACAGCAATATCAAATCCAGGTAATATAAATTTGTTTATTCTACATTATTGACTCTGAAATGTATTTGTTTATAAAAACGCACAGAAAAGTGTGACTGTTAATATTAGCAGGAATTTTTTCTCATCATTATAAGTTTGTTATTAGGATGGACAATTAGTGGTGTCATGAACTATGGTAGATATTTTCACA